>Ga0080006_1144379_pt1 | contig 49223 bp, 50 predicted proteins | sample RS3BMetagenome_FD_69209 | JGI IMG/M metagenome (GOLD analysis project Ga0080006, IMG submission 69209) | Ferric oxide microbial mat and aquatic microbial communities from Rainbow Spring, Yellowstone National Park, USA - RS3B (SPADES... ... | reverse complement strand
AGCAAAAGCTTCCCTAAGACAACTACCTAATCCTAGAGGTAAGAAAAAAATCTCTCCGAGGTAGAGGCCGTCTGCGCTTACAAGGAGCTTACCCAAGTGGAGCGGGCCTTTAGGAAGTTAAAAGATGTCCTAGAGATGCCTCCGATCTATCCCCATGATCCGAGAGCTCGTCCAGGCCCATGTCTTTGTCGCCGCCTTGGCCTTCTTGCTTGACCGGCTATTGGAGAAAAAACTTAAGGCAGCCAAACTCCCCTTTTCCCCCGAAGAGGCCCTGACTCACTACGCACTGTCCAAAGACGCCCGAGGCAGACATCGCTGGCACCAAACACCGCGGAGTCACGGCGGGGAACCAACATGGGCGGCCGGATCCTTTCCGCCCTCCGAGTTGGCCGCTTAGTGCCTTGGAAACCCAAAAATAACTCCTAAAACCCTCACATAGTGACACATTGAAAAAAAGCTCATTGATAATCAGCACCTTACAAAAGTTTCACCAAACATGGGCTAGAAGAAGAGGAGTATAAAGAAGAGAAAGAGGAAACGGCTGCATGCTAGGCTACTATTTCTTTGCCATTACACCCATAAAGTAGACTGAGTCTAAAAACTCTGGGTAAAAGCCAAAACCAAAAGAATTTTCGGATTATAAAAAATTGCAACTGTTTTATGAAGGAGCAATCAGCTTGACAGCAATCAATTTCCGTATAAAACTCAGTATATCTTGTGGAGCCGTTTCCCAGATAATGTTAGGGTAGGAATATCCTGAACTTAATGTATAGATGGGATTTGCACTGCATTATGGAAGTAGGGAGCTCCATAACCATGGATGTAAGAAAATTGCGCGGTTAGCTCAGTGGCAGAGCATCACCTTGACACGGTGGGGGTCACAGGTTCAAGTCCTGTACCGCGCAAGAAAAGAAGGTATTATTACTTTATTACCTATTTCGCCACTTAGGTTTGACATTAAGCCCTTTAGCCGTTTCGGTGGGTTCCTCCTGCTAACAATCTGACTGCACGGTTTTCTTTACAGGCGAATTAGGCGTGTGCTGACCTTAGAACAAATATGGCGCCAAGCACTATTGGCGTTTTTCTAAAAAACCGCATGTCAGGCAGGCAGACAATTCTAACCCCCATGGACTAATCTCTCTGATGAAAGAATAGTTAGTCAGCGTTTGCAGAACGGTTGGAATGAAAAAAATAGAATAGAAAGGAACTATTTTTCATTCCTTTTGTTTTTTCTTTTTAAAAAGGTAAAAAGGAGCTTATAAGCCTGATCCTATGAAACCAACTCAAAAACTTCACGATTTAAGACAAAGCCTATGGCTAGACAATATCTCTAGAGAAATGTTAGATAAAGGAGTGTTAAAAAAATACATCGATGAATATTCTGTTACCGGGTTGACTTCCAATCCAACGATCTTTGACCACGCTATTGCTAGATCGCATTTCTATGATCGCAGTATCCTTGAGTATTCCCATAAGGGATTAGATGGAGAAGAGTTGTTCTTCCAACTGGCAATAGAAGATCTTAGAAGAGCAGCCGACCTGTTTCTTCCAATCTATGAACGCACTTTTGGCAAAGATGGATGGGTTTCCTTAGAAGTTTCTCCTTTGTTGGCCTATGATGCTCAAAATACATTTTTAGAAGCTCAAAGACTGCATCAGATGTTTCAAAGACCAAATCTTTTTATTAAAATTCCTGGTACAAAAGAAGGTTTGCCTGCAATTGAAAAGTCCATTTTCCAGGGTATTCCGATTAATGTGACCCTTCTTTTCACCCCTCAACATTACTTAGAGGCTGCTGAGGCATACATGAGAGGGCTTGAAAGAAGAATGGCTGAGGGACTTCCATTGGAAAATGCTTTTTCTGTAGCCTCCCTGTTTGTAAGTAGATGGGATAAGGCGACTATGAATAGGGTAGGGGATTCATTAAGAAATCAGTTGGGAATAGCCATTGCCAAAAAGACATATAAAGCTTACAGAGATGTTTTGGAATCGGAAAGGTGGAAGCGGCTTGCCCAGAAAAAAGCCAATACTCAATTACTCTTATGGGCTAGCACAGGGACCAAAGATCCCCAAGCTTCAGATATTCTTTATGTTAAAAATTTGGTAGCCCCAGACACAATTAATACAATGCCAGAAGAAACCCTTTTGGCTTTTGCTGACCATGGGCAGATTGGAGAAGTTTTGCCTAGAGATGGCGGGAATGCTGATGAAATTATTGCTCAATATCATCAGCAAGGAATTAGCGTTGATGAGTTAGGCCAGCAGCTACAAGAAGAAGGGGCTGAATCATTTGTCAATTCATGGAATGATCTTTTAAGTTCCCTCAAGAAAAAAGCCTCCTTGTTAAGAGCCTTTTAATGAATTTTCTTTAAATGAATTTTCCTTACATATTTATTGGAATTACTTTATCTCTGTTGCTATACTTTTATTCCTATGCATCCATCTATCCCTTCTCTTTTAAAGCTGCAGGAGATGGATAAAAAGATTATTGAAATACGTAAATTGCTAGCCAAAATTCCAGTAGAAATCGAAAAAATCCAAAAGCAACTTAAAATTGAAGAAGAGAAGGTTGCTCAAAATAAAAAGGAGCTTTTGCAGGTTGATTTATCTATAAAGGAGATAGAAGCCGAAATTGCTGAATTAAAATCAAAAATTAACCAATATAAAATCCAACAGCTTTCAACGCGAAAGAATGAAGAATATCAAGCATTGTCTCATCAGATTGATAATGCTATCCAAAAAATTTCGGATTTAGAAGACGAAGCATTAGACTTGTTGGAGAAAAAGGAGGGGATTTCAAAAACCTATAAGGAAGCAGACATACAATTGCATCATTTAGCTGTAGAAGTAAAAAAGAAAATTGAAACTCTTTCTGCACAAAAGGATAATTTGGAAAAGACTCTTAGCCAATTATTTGAAGAAAGAAAAGCTTATATAAGCCACCTAGAGCCTAATACCTTACAAATCTATCAGAGAATTGCTGCTTCAAAGCCTGGAAGCGCAATTACGCCTGTCATTGATGAAACTTGTGGAGGCTGTCATATGCGTATGACAAAACAAGCCTACTTGAAAGTGAAGGCATCCGACGCACTTGTTTTCTGTGAATATTGTGGTAGAATTTTATATTTTTCGGAATAACTTTTGAGAATTACGATGAACACATCTCCAGAAAATATCAATCAACTCTTATCTGCCGCTTTAGCAAAAGTAGAAATTCCTGAAGTTTTAGTCAACATGGTTTCAAGAAGAGTCAGATTGCTTGCCAAAGGAGCAAAGCCTCTCATTGAAACTTCGCCCCATTGGAACCTCATGCAAATTGCTCTAAAAGAAATTGCCGAAGGAAGGCTGAGTTGGGCACCCATCGAAGAAGCAACTGAGGAAAAGGCTCCAGGAGAATACCCAAAAGAAGAAAACACGCCAATTAGTTTATCATAAGTTTCCAGAATATGGACAGAGACCTTGTTATCAACAGGAAAGCAAGGCGAGATTATAACATCATAAAGACCTTGGAAGCAGGAATAGTTCTTTTAGGATCCGAAGTGAAATCATTAAAAGAGGGGAAAGGAAGCTTGGAAGGAGCTTTTGCTAGGATAGAAAACGGGGAAGCTTTTCTGTATCAGATGAATATTTCCCCATATGAAAAAGCCCCTACTTATGCGCTTAGAGATCCGAAAACACCCAGAAAACTACTGCTTCATAAAAAAGAAATAGGAGAGCTTGCGGGTGCTATTTCTAGACTAGGCAGAACCATCGTGCCTTTAAAACTCTATTATCGTAGGGGCAAGATCAAGGTTCTTCTAGGGATAGCTTCGGGCAAGAGTCAAGTGGATAAAAGAGAGAAAATAAAAGAACAGGAATCTCAAAGAGAAATTAACAGAATCCTAAAGAGAAGAAGAGAGTTTTAAATTTAATTATCTGCTTTTTTTGCGTGGAGTTGTATGCCTTCTAGGCATTCTGAAGTTGTGGGAAGTATAGGTCCTATTTTTTTCTATTTCTTATTTTGATGGAGCTATACAGCAGCTTTAGATTCAGAAAATTCTATTTCTGATATCACAAACCAAATTTTAGAAATTATTTTTTTAAGTTTGGTGTGTTATTTAAAATCCATGTATCCAACAATTAATTATATTCTTTTCAAAGATCTTTTTTGTCTTCCTAATCTTTATCAAGTACGGAGTACATTCCTTTAGAAAAAGAAGCAATCCTAACATATAAATTATTTTATAAGATAGCCAACTATTGAAGACAACTATTCAATTGTCTTCTTACTTTTTCTTCCTTTTTTTCTATCTCGTTCTAAAATTAATGATATTTGACAAAATTAAAAATATCATTAAAGTATATTTAAACTTCACACTCCTAGCTCTTTGTCATATTCATTTCCATTTCAATTAGAAATTGTTTGTCTTATTCGAGACTTAAAGTTGGAGGTATATTATGATAAAATATTTACATCTATCGATATTTCTTTTATGGAGTGCATCTTATATAGCATATGGGACACCTTACTTTCTGGAAGAACTTGAAAAAATGCTAACTTTAAAAAATACCAAAAGCAACAATTGTTATATTTTGTCTAATTGCAGTAATAATGAGGAGTATTTTCTATTATCAATCATTGATTCTAGATATAATTCTTTCCTCAGTGATTTTGAACGAAAATTTATAAATAGATATAAATATATACGACTTCCCCAAGAGGTTGTTTCTTTAAATACAAGATATTATTATTTAGTGGACGGTGTTGGAAACTATTGGAAAGTGTGCATCACTGCATTTAGTAACCATACCACTAAAGTATCTGCTGAGCTTTTTCGAGATACTCCTACAATTCCTGGTAATGTTTTTGCGGCAAGGGACTTTTGCTTATCTTTGAATGATACGGAAAAAATAAAGTACAGAGATATCATAAGAAATTTCTTCAATTTATCTGAAAATCAAATTGCTAACGTTTATAGAGGAATATAATGATTGATAAATTATGCTTAAAATGTAATTCTGATTATATGAATATTTGTTTTCTTTAATTCAATAATATTGATAAGGTTAGAAGTAAAGACTTACAATGTATAAATCTAGAAGATTAGTGTAAGAAATGGCGGATATGGGTGAACAACATAGCCATATTATGATTATTAGCAGTTTCGATGACTTCTTTGTCTCTCACGCTTCCTCCTGGTTGAATCACTACGGATGCTCCAGCGGCTGCCGCTAGTTCCAATCCATCTGGAAAGGGGAAGAAGGCATCCGAAGCAATTGCGCTACCTTTCAAGGATATGCCTTCGCGCTTGGCTTTTTCAATAGCTATCCTTACCGCATCAACTCTTGAAGCCTGGCCTGATCCTATTGCTAATGTTCTATCGGAATCTGAAAAAACAATCGCGTTGGAGCGAGCATGTTTGACTACTTTAAGACCGAACATACACTTTTCGATTTCTTCTTGAGTAGGTTTCCTTAAACTAACAACTTCTATTTTATCTTGCTCTAGAAGGATAGTGTCAGGTTCCTGAAGAAGATAAGAATTGCCAAAAAGGGAACGGATAACAAAACGAGGGAAGGGTAATTTTTCTAAGCAAACTTGAATTAGCCTCAAATTTTTTTTCTTTTGTAAAAGCTTCAATCCTTCGTCTTCGTATTCTGGAGCAATAACGACTTCAACAAAAATTTCTGAAAGGAGCCGTGCCAAAGAATAATCAAGTGGTTTGTTTATGGCAATCACTCCACCAAAGGGTGATTCTCGGTCCGTTTCAAAGGCTTTAAGATAGGCATCAGTAACGGTATTTCCCATTCCCACCCCGCAGGGAGAAGTGTGCTTAAAAATCGCGGCAACGGCTTTCTCCGCAGGAAATTCAAGTAAGGTTCTTACTGCTGCATCAATATCAAGAATATTATTGTAAGAAAGATCCTTTCCTTGGAGTTGCTGAAAATAATTCCAAAAATCTCCATAAAGGGCAGCATGCTGATGAGGATTCTCCCCATATCTTAATGGAGAATAATCGTAGAGAGGGATGCTCGATTCCGGTGGGAACTGGCGGATATGAAACTTTTCTTGAAAAAAACGAGCTATCTGGCTGTCATAATAACTGGTTAAGTTAAAAGCCTTAAAGGCGAGTTTTTTGCGCAAGACTAACGAGGTCGAGCCCATAGTCTGCACTTGATGCATTACTTCAGAATAATCTGTGGGATCCACAACAACGGTAACATGCGGATAATTTTTTGCTGCACTTCTAGCCAGAGTACACCCTCCAATGTCGATAAAATCCAATATTTCTTCCGTCGACAGCTCTTTTTTTATTGCGGTAGTAAAGGGATAAAAATTGACAATAACATATTGGATTTGAGGAATTCCCAGTTCAGCAATTTCCTTTAAATGTTGGGCTTCGTCTCTTTTATAAAGAATGCCGGCATGAATTTTTGCATGTAACGTTTTGACCCTTCCCCCTAGAAGTTCAGGAAAGCCAATGACATCCGAAACTTCTTGAACAGGAATGTGAGCATTTTTTAGAAGTCGAGCTGTTCCACCTGTAGAAATAATGTCTATTCTAGCTTGGCTTAAAGCTCTAGCTAATTCGACGATTCCAGTTTTATCATACACTGAAATGAATGCCGTACTCATAAGGAGAAGAACTTTATAGAGTGAAAAATTATCTATTCTTTTTACATATCATTACCAATCGATTTGGTCATGAGATGTCTACTTCTAAACCGAAAAACATTATTCCATGTTTTCTTTAAAGCTTCCTTTGTAGAAATATATCGTTTTTCTAATAGGGTGCCATGCCGAATAGCCCGAAGAATGCCTTGGACAGAGAAATCTTCGGTTTCTACAATGGTTAATGCTGTGCCTATAACCTCCGCATCATGAGCATCACTGGCGGAAATCATTGGAAGTCTTCTTTCTTTTGCATAAGCCATAGCTTTTTGATTGCATCTTTTAAAAGTGACAGCCGCATTAAAAACTTCTATCCCATCTAAGGGAAGTTTGTCCAGAAACCGTTTACGGATTCCGGCACGAAAATAATCGAAGGGATGAGGAGCGATGGCGAGTCCTCCCATGGAATGAATAAGAGAGACGGCATCGATTGCAGGAATTCCTTTTAAGTCTGGTAGTTTTATCCCAAGGGCTAGAAGATGGCCTTCTTTGGTAGTAATTTCTTGTCCGGGAAGAATCAGAAAATTATCAACAGGTAACCCGTCTTTTCTTATCAATCCGATTTGTTCCAAATAATCAATTCCTGCAGAAGTATTATGATCGGTGAGAGCAAATCCGTTTAATCCCTTTTCTTTTGCAACGCGGACCAATGCTTCCGGTTCTGACACCCCATCTGCAGAAAATCTAGAGTGACAATGGAAATCAATTCGGTATTGCATATTTATATTACCATAACATATTTATTTTGTTCTGTTTACTTTTTTCTACTCAACTCTATCATCTATCCTATCTCTACGATTTTGAAAAAGCGGATAGACAAATGACCCAACAAAACCCCATAGGAAAACTGTTTGACAAGGTAGCCAGGAGATACGATTTTTTAAACCACTTTTTGAGTCTTGGGATCGATGTATTGTGGAGGAAAAGATTAGCCAGAAAAGTAGCAGACCTGAAACCTTCCTCTTTACTGGATTTGGCAACAGGTAGCGGAGATCTTCTTTTGGCTATCCTAAAAAATTCTCCAACTATCCTTCGATATTATGGGGTGGATATTTCTCAAGAAATGCTCGCTCTTGCTAAAGAGAAAGGGCTTGACAATCTTCTGATAGCTGATGCCTCTAGTCTGCCTTTTGTCGAATCGAGTTTTGATGTTGTTACTGTTGCCTTTGGACTTAGAAACTTCCAAGATCGAATGCTTGCTTTGAGAGAAATTTTAAGAGTATTACGACCTGGAGGTACCCTCTACGTGTTGGAGTTTTCTAAGCCTACGGCTATTCTGAGACCTTTCTATTTGTTTTATCTGCAGAAACTCATACCACTGCTTGCCTCTTTTGTAGGGGCTCCAAAAGATGCTTACATTTACCTGGCACAATCGATTGTAGACTTTCCTCAAGCCAAAGAGCTTGTAGGCCTTTTTCAGAACGCTGGATTCGAGGGCTGCGGCTTTGTACCAATGACTTTTGGAATTGTGATGATTCATTGGGGAAAAAAACCAGAGATTGTTCTTAATAAATCAGCTTTAAAAACTTGATCGGCTTAGCTGTAAGCGAAGCTATTTTTTCTATGATCTTTGGATTCTTGGTAATTTCATAGGATATCACACTAGAAACACAACGAAAAAAAGCGGTTTGTTTCTCTTCGTTAATCGACACCAGCTCGCTGTAGGTCGCCAGAGGAGTTCCAACGGCTTCTTTCCATATAGCTTGGAGGGCCGCTGGATGATGCATCCTTTTTCTTTCTAGTCTTTTGAAAAGACTTTCAAAAAGACTTTCTCTATACCACTTCGCTAGCAATAGAGGATTGCTCGGAAGATCGGAAAGTCGTTCATTATTTCCATCTTTGCCATATGCCTCAAGAAACCTGTCATAAAGAAGAGTTGGAGCTTTTCTAGAAAAAAACGTTGTTAAGGTTTCTTTAGAAAAAGCATTGGTTTGCTGATGGGCTTTTAAAAATGAAGAAAGAGTATCAAACCAACAATCGTTATAGTTCTTTCTATCAATTCGTAACACTGGAAATCCAGCCTCTGCGCCAGAGAGAATCTTTTGTTTCATCTTGAGTATTTTTTGGACTGAACTTTAGATAAGCCTCTCTAATCCATTGTGTTAGGTTAGTGTACTTGGCCATTTTCAATCGTTTTTTTATTTATTAATTGCTTACAAGCACTCTTCATTCTACCCAATACATAATAAACAGTCTGACTCCTCACCCTGAAGAGCTCTCCGCCAACAATTTTGCTTATAAAAGTACTTGGTATATTGACGATTTGCTCTGGCAAGGAACCACTTAAGCCCTGACAAAGAATGGAAGTCATGGCTTTTGTCAGCGTTTGGACATGAGGGCCTAAATGTATCCGAAAATTGACCTTGCCTTCTTCATCGGAAATAAGATAGACACCCACCGTATCGGTGCATTCTTCATCTTTTCGAACATCAGTAAGAACATAGGACTCGCCTTCTTTTGGAGAAAATTGAGGAGCAGCTTCGCTATAAGCAATTAGCATTTCTCGTCTTTCTTCTTCTCCTAAAACTTCGAAAGTAGAAATAATGTCTTTTAAAGCTTTTGGTAACTCTTCCATTTTTGAGGTAATTTAATCATAAGGTTTTATCTTTCAATGGGAGCTCCCACACGATTACCCCATTCTGTCCAGGAGCCATCGTAATTTTTTACGTTTTTATGGCCGAGAAGATAGGTTAAAACAAACCATGTGTGGCTCGATCGCTCCCCTATCCTACAATAGACAATTGTCTCCTTGTCATCTGAAATCCCACATTCTTGTTCGTAAATCCTCGATAGCTCTTCTGCCGATTTGAAAGTACCATCTTCATTGACTGCCGTTTTCCATGGTACGCTTTTAGCCCCAGGGATATGTCCACCTCTTAATGCCCCTTCCTGTGGATATTCAGGCATATGGAGAAGCTCTCCAGTGTATTCGCCTGGAGAACGGACATCAATAAGAGGTCCTTTCTTTTCTTTGCAAAAGCGCAAGACTTCATCATAAAAGGCCCTAATTTCCGAGTCATATCGCCTCAATGGAACAGGATATTCTGTTTTAGGAAATGTCGGCTTTTCTTTTGTGAGTGGTCTTCCTTCTTTTATCCATTTGTCTCTCCCTCCATTGAGAATCTTCACAGCGGTATGACCAAATAGTCGAAATACCCAAAGGGCGTAACACGCCCACCAATTAGACTTATCACCATAGAAAATACAGATGGTTTGGGGGCTTATCCCTTTGTCGCTGCAGAGTTTGGCAAATTTTTCAGCAGAGATATAATCTCTAATTAATGGATCGTTTAGATCCGCTCTCCAATCAATATTGACAGCATTAGGGATGTGACCTGTATCGTAGAGGAGAGGATCTTCATTACTTTCAATTATTCTAATTGTCGGATCGTTAAGATGATCCTGTAGCCAGCTAGTTTCCACTAAAACTTCAGGGTGAGCATAGGTTTTTTTCATAGTGTTTCTTTTAAATACAGAATAAAATACAAAAAGAGAGGGAAAAAGAAAAATAGAAAATCAGGAGTATAGTCTTGTGTAACCTTCCTTTTGTAAGTTCAGTCTTTTTAGCCAAGCCAGATCGGTTTCCAGTTGAACATTGTTTTGGGTAAGCAGTTTCTCTCCAATAAAAATAGAGTTGACTCCGGCTATATAACATAAAGTCTGTATGGACTCATCGAGCAATTTTCTACCGGCTGCCAGTCTAATCCAAGAGGTAGGAAAAAGAATCCTTGCCGTAGCAATTATTCTAACCAGATCGATATAGGAAAAATTGCTTTGATAAGCATATAGGGGCGTCCCTTTTATTGGCATATAGACATTGATAGGAACGCTTTCTGGAGGTTCTGGTAAAGTCTTCAGATAATAGAGCATCTCCAGCCGATCCTTTAAACTTTCTCCCATTCCTATAATCCCTCCAGAACAGAGTTTTAGCCCTACCTTTTGAACTATTTCTATAGTTTGGAGTCTTTCTTGAAAACTGTGTGTAGTAGCTATTTTGGGATAGTAATTAGGGCCAGTATTCAAATTATGGTTATAGACGGAGAGTCCTGATTCCTTCAACATTAAAGCAGCTTTTTCTGTCAAAAATCCCAGGGAAAGGCATAATTCTAAGCCTAAAGAACTTATTTTAGAAATAATTTTGCAGATTAGCTTTGTTTTTAATTCTTCATGAGATAAGCCTTTCCAAGCTGCTCCCAGACAAAATCGAGTCGCTCCATTTTCCTTAGCTTTCTTTCCAGCTTCAAAAATTGTCTCTTCATCAAGCAAGCTACTTTTTTCAATTGAGGTGCGATAATGGGCGCTCTGAGCACAATATTTGCAATCTTCACTGCAACCCCCACTCTTAATATTAAGAAGTTGGCAAAACTGCAGATCATTTTTCCCAAATGTTTTTTTGGCTAGCAATGCCTGCTGGATTAGATCCTCAAGAGGTTGAGAATATATTTGCTCAATCGTATGATAGTCGTTCATGGATCTCAACAATAGTCGATCTTCTTTTTAACAACAATGTTTTCCATTGGATTAGCAAAAAAAAGACAAAATATGAATCTATACAAAAAAATAAATTATTTTCTTCTTGTTGTGCCCTCATGCTGAGAAAACCCATTTCAAAATATCATTGGATTATGAATGGAGGGCTTGAACAGTTTCTATACAAGTTGCTTTTTCTTTCTCATAAATGTACATTCTAAACCTGTTGCCCAAGCTGGTCAGCATTCAAGAGGCCGCCGAATTCTTTGGGGTTGCGCCGCAAACACTGCGGCTCTGGAAGCGCGAGGACAATCTCCTACCCGATGAACCCACAGCAGGTGGGCGACGACGCTACGATCTTGTGCAGCTTCGGCTAGACCAATTTCATGCGCCGGAGAAGGTAGGCCGCACCATAGCCGCCTATGCCCGTGTGTCCAGTCACGACTAGAAAGACGATCTGGAAGGGCAAAAACAGGTTCATGAGCTGTTCTGTGCCCGGCAAGGCTGGACATTCGAGCTGATCGCGGACCTGGGTTCTGGCATGAACTACCACAAAAAAGGCCTGAAGCGCCTGCTGGATGCGATCATCGGCGGTGAAGTTGGGCGCCTGCTCATTACCCACAAGGACCGACTGACGAGCTTTGGGGCGGAACTGCTGTTCGCTATCTGCGAGGCAAAAAACCTGGAAGTGGTCATCCTCAACCAGGGTGAGGACAGGACCTTTGAAGAAGATTTAGCCAAGGACGTACTGAAGAGCATCACGGTGTTCAGTGCACGGCTCTATCGCTAGTCGCTTGGGCAAGAACCGGAAACTGCTGGATGGTGTCCTGAAAGCCGTAGAGGAATCTCAGGCATGATCGTCGCCCATAAAATCGCGCCTGCCCCGAACAACCAGCAGGCGACCTACTTCGCCAAGGCGGCGTGGAAAGCAGACCATAACCTACCCAAACCTTCGCAGCAGTCCTTGCGCCGCCAATTGAACGCCATCAAGCGCGAACAGTTCCCGTGGATGCTGGAAGGCAGCAAGAACGCGCCACAGATGGCGATCATCCAACTGGGTGCGGCCTTCAAGAACTTCTGGGCGGGGCGTGCAAAGTATCCGAAGTTCCGCAAGAAGGGGGTGGATGACCGTTTTCCCCTGACCAATGACCAGTTTTCCCTCGACGGCCGCCGCATCCGCATCCCCCATCTGGGGTGGGTACGGATGCAGGAGGCGTTGCGTTTTAGGGGCAAGCTCATCTCCGCTACCGTCTCCCGGGTGGCGGACCGGTGGTTTGTCAGCATCACCGTCGCTGCCGACGCTATCCCCCTGCGTCCTGCTGAAAACCAAGGCGCGACCGGGGTGGATTTGGGGGGTATCGGCCATGGCAACACTCTCCACAAGGAGAAAAGGTACTCGGTCCTAAGCCGCACAGGGCCTTGCTCAAGCGATTGCGGAGACTCTCTAGAAATCTCTTGCGCAAGAAAAAGGGGTCGGCCAATCGGACCAAAGCCAAGGCTTGGATTTGCAAGGCTGCATGCCCGTATTGCCAATATCCGGCAGGAGGGCTTGCACAAGCTCACCTCATGGCTCAGGCGACGATTTCACCGCGTGCTTGTCAAAGAGCTGAAAGTGGGCGGCATGGAGAAGAACCGGTAATCTTGCCTGCTTTCTATCCGACATGGGTTTCTTCGAGTTTCGGCGACAACTGGAGCTGTTCGGCATGGGGGAGGGTCCAGGAAACACTGCCGCTGGCCATTCGCCAGTGGGTGTGCCCGGAGTGTGGAAGCATCCACGACCGGGAGGTGAATGGGGCCAAGAATATCCTGACGCATGGTTTGGCCGTCCTAAACGGCCCTATGGCGAGTTGCGCCAAATGTGAAGCCGGTGGAGAAAAAGCTCTGGCCGCTGTCGCATGACGATGGTAAAACTGTCCTCTGTGAAGCAGGAAGTTAGCTTTGTTCCTCTGTGAGCAGGAACGAGTAAGTCTGACGGAACGGTGTTAGGCTCAAGAAGGATTAACTCTTCTGGCATGGAAAGGGACATCGACCGCACATTGTTTTGTATCCGCACTGCCTCGATGGGTGCCTACACACCACGTGTGCCTGTTGAAAGGAGATACGTCGAGGAAGTTGCCTGGGCAGTTTCCCTGGCTCAAAAAGATAGGCAGAAGGAAAGCAGCTTTGAATACAGGCATACCATGAGAAAACGGCAGAAAAAATGCCAAAAGAGGTTATCCGACCAACGATACCTATAAAAGCGCCAAGGTAAATAGGCGCTTTCGACCTATATCCACAAAAGGATCGTTCTATAGAAAAAATAGAGCGAAATCCAAAATATATTGAAAGAATTGAGAATCTGAGCAGTCTGAGCTGCTTTTCCAATTGGGTGCAAGCTCTAATAATTCTATTGCTAGGACCACTTGCAACTTAGCTTCATTTGGTTTCTTTGAGAACTATTTTAATGATTTGTTCCAAAATTCGTACCACAGAGGCTATTTGTTTAAAGCTGATAATCAATGGAGGGGTAAAACTGAGAACATTCCTACAAGGTCCTTCCGTGAGAACAATAATTCCTTTTTGAAGCATCTTTATAACAATTTTTGCGGCAATCTCTGGGGCAGGACATCCTTTTTCATCAACGATATCGACCCCTAAAAACAAACCTCTGCCTCGAGGATTTTTTAAACAGCTATAACGTTTCGATAAGTTGTTAAGCAGCGATAAGAAATATTCCCCTTTTTCTTCGATGGAAAGTTGTTCATGTTTTTTTTCTAATTCCTTGATCTGTTCGATAGCCATACGACAACCAATTGGATTGCCAAGAAATGTGGAAGTATGGATCGCTTCTCCGTCATTTTTAGGCCAGCTATCCATCACATTTCCTCTTCCAATACACGCTGAAATAGGAAAGGCACCAGCCATGGATTTCCCAAGACATATGATATCTGGTATAATCCCAGCTACATCACAACCAAATCTTTTTCCTGTCCGATAAAGGCCAGTAAAAATCTCATCGGCTATGAGCAAAATATTGTGTTTGGTGCTCACCCTACGCAAAAGAGGGAGAAACCAATCCGGTGGCTCAACAACACCTCCCCTTCCTTGAAGCGGTTCGAAAAGAATAGCTCCATAACCCTCGTGAATCATTTTTTCCAATTTTTCTTCGAAAAGTGGCTCACAAAGACAATCCTTTTGAGTCAAACTTTGAGATTTATCAATACAATAAAAACAACTTGGATAGGGAAGAAAAGAAGCAATTGGAGCATATAATCCTTCCAAAGGTTTTCGAAAATCCTCTAGTCCATTGACTGCTAACGCCCCTAAAGAAAGACCATGATATCCACCGTAAAAAGTAATAAATTTGTTTTTTTTTGTATGGAAAAATGCTGTTTTTAATGCAGCTTCTATAGCATCGCTCCCAGTACAGCCTAAGATGACTTTCCCTCTTTGATTTTCCCACTTTTCAAAAGTTATTTGAGAGAGCAATCGACAGAGCTCCACTTTTTCTTTTGAAGGATAGACATCACCCATCACATGCCAAAGTGTGTCTAATTGCTTTATAACAGAACGATAGATTTTTGGGTGGCGATAGCCTAAAGCGGCAACACCAAATCCTCCACTGAGGTCTAAATATTTATTCCCGTCGACATCCCATACGTGAACCCCTTTTGCTTGCTGCCAGAAAATAGGACCATTAGAGGAAATAGCAGTGATGTTATGGCACTCATAACTAGAAAGCTCTTCAGATAATATCCTTGATTTTTTTCCAGGAATATTTTTTTCTTTTCCCATCAGATTTAATTTTTCAAAACTCAGTGGTATATTTGCTGCTTATTAGAGATGCATATTGAACTATCTTCTTTTTGTAGTTGAAGTAAAATATAGAGTGAATCCATAAAAAAGGAAACATTATGGTTGACAATATATCCTTCTCTGAACAGGTACATGAAGACTTTAAAAGTAGTGCTCTAGCAGAATTGCCAAAGGAAATGAGACTTGAGCTGTACAAGACGATGGTTTTGATACGAAGATTTGAAGAAAAATCTTCTCAATCTTTTATGCAGGCAAAAATTAAAGGCTTTTGTCATCTTTCCATTGGACAAGAAGCCATAGCGGTAGGCGTTTGTGCAGCCATAGGGCCTGAAGATGTTGTTATCACTGCCTATAGAGATCATGGCATAGCCCTAGCTCGAGGGATCTCCCCTAAAGCCTGCATGGCTGAACTTTATGGAAAATCAACAGGCACATCCAAAGGGATGGGTGGTTCGATGCATTTTTTTGATAAGAACAAGAAATTCTTCGGTGGTCATGCTATTGTAGCTGCCCAATGTCCCATAGCTGCAGGTGTTGCCTTTGCTCAAAGATATCTTAAAGAGAACACTGTTACGGTGTGTCTTTTGGGTGATGGAGCCGTTAATCAAGGGGTATTTCATGAAACTCTCAATCTTGTTTCCTTATGGAAACTCCCTGTCGTGTATATTATCGAGAATAATCAATATGCAATGGGTACCGAAATTCACAGATCGACTGCTGGTTTACCTCTTGTAAAAAAATCTGTTGCCTATGACATGGCGGGCATGGTTATTGATGGGATGAATGTGGAAGAAGTAAGGAAAAAAGTATTAGAAGCAGCCAATCTTGCTAGAAACGAAAACTGCCCTGTTTTAATTGAAGCAAGGACTTATAGATTTAGGGGTCATTCGATGTCGGATCCTGATACGTATCGAACAAAAGAAGAAATTGCTGAAGCTAAGAAAAGAGATCCAATAGCCCTTTATAGCCAACTACTCTTAGATCAGGGAGTTTTGACAAGAGATCTTATTGCTCAGATTGATAAAGAAATCAAAAAAGTGATTCAAGAAGCTGTGCAATATGCTGAATCAAGTCCTGAACCTGATCTCGAATTGGCAAGGAAAATTTGTTTTGCGGAAGAAGATTCGATCGAGCCGCCTCAAAGGCCCTTGTATGGACTTATCGTCGACTAGGATTTTAAGCACAAACAGCTTAAACTATTTAATAAGAAGGAAGAATCATGGCTACTCTTACTTATCGACAGGCGCTCAATGAAGCATTGAGCGAAGAACTTGAAAGAGATAACACTGTATTTCTTATTGGCGAAGAGGTTGGAGAATACGGAGGAGCTTTTAAAGTTTCTCAAGGACTCTTAAAGAAGTTTGGACCTGAACGGATCATTGATACGCCAATTTCAGAAGCAGCTTTCACAGGCTTAGCCGTTGGCGCGGCAATGTATGGTTTAAGGCCAATCGTTGAGTTCATGAACTGGAGCTTTGCATTGGTTGCTTTTGATCAAATTATAAACAATGCTGGTTCCATCAGATTTATGTCTGGAGGTCAATTTAATTTTCCTATAGTCTTTCGCGGTCCTTCCGGTGGTGGAACTCAAATAGGAGCCACCCATTCTCATGCCCTGGAAAATTGGCTTGCTAATGTTCCAACCTTTACTGTCATCAATCCAGCTTTTCCTGCTGACGCCAAAGGACTATTGAAAAGTGCCATTCGGTCAAACAACCCTGTTTGTTTTTTCGAAGGAGAAAGACTTTATGGAATTCAAGGCGATGTACCCGAAGAAAAAGATTTTCTTGTACCAATTGGAAAGGCACAGATTGTTACCGAAGGGAAAGATGTAACGGTACTGTCTAGCGGTTTTTCAACACACGTCGTGCTTCAAGCCTTAGAAACACTATCCAAGGAGAATATTTCCGTTGAAATGATCGATCTAAGAACCATCAAACCTTACGATTTCGATCTAGTTGCTTCTTCCCTACAAAAAACCAACAGACTTGTCATTGTCGAGGAAGGGAAACCTTTCGCTGGCTGGGGAGCTCAAATTGCTTATGATGTTCAACACCTTTTGTTTGATGAACTCGATGCTCCCATTTATCGAGTTTCAAATTTAGACATTCCCAATCCATACAATGGAAAACTAGAACAAGAGATCCTACCCAATCCCTTAAGAGTTATACAGGCCGTGCACAATGTTTTAAGATAGAAAAACAAATAATTATCGTTGGGTTGAGTATCCAATTTTTTGTTCTAGACGTTCATCTTTAGGAACTCCCAATAAAAGTGCGTCTCTATAGTGCCGTTTAGCTTGAGCTATCAACGGAGGATTATAAGAGATATAGACTAAAGCTAAATCGAAATGAGCCATTCCATCATATGGGTTCAATTCAATAGCTTTATTCAGCTCTTTGGCAGCCAATAATTCTAATCCCCTTGCTTTGTAAATTTCTCCAAGCTCCCTTCTAAGTTTAGCATTTTGAGGATCCAATTTTACGGCTTTTTCGACCGTTTCAGTCGCAGCTGCTAAAGAACCATTCTGAAAATAAAGCTGTCCCAACAAAGCATATGGCATAGGATCTCTAGGAAGGAATTCAACTGCTTTTTTCAAAAACAGAGAGGCCTCAGAATTTTTTTCCATTGCTAGAGCTACAAGGCCTAAATTCAACCATCCAATGCCGTTGGATGGATCAAGACTAAGAACTTTATGATATAGCTCATAGGCTTCCTTATATCTTTTCTCACTGTAAAGCCTTGCTCCTTGATCAAAAAGATTTCGCATCTCTTCCACAACCGATTCCTTTCTGAAAGCCAAGCTTTGCGCAGCTGGCTCCAATTGTCTCTTTTGTTTCAAGGCAGTCATGGATTCTTTAGTAACTCTAGGAGGCAATCTCTCTGCCAAAACCTCTTCTTTTTCTCCTATAAAAGCCAATAATTTATTTGCTTTTTCTAATTCCAAAGCCAAGGCTTCTTTTTCCTCCTCAATCCGCTTTTGTTTGTCCAAAAGTTGGCCAAGGGTTTTTTTAAGAACCATATTTTCCCTCTGAAGAATAGCTAGCTGACCGGTTTCGTTAGGCTTTTGAGATATTTCTTTTTGATTATGTAAACTAGATTGGACATCCTGAAGCTCCTTTTTCAATAGGCTATTTTCTTCCTTTAGCTGTTGAGCGGTTTTTTTTGCCTCCTCCAGAGCTTTTTCCAATTGGTAGGTAAGACTTTTTCGATTCCTTTGTTGATCTTTTATTTGAGGAAGATGGGAGAGTTCTTGTAATGTCATTCCTTGAAAGGCTTGGTTTGTTGTCGATTCCGTTTTGAACGTTTCCGTTCTTGACTTTGGCTGATTGTAAGGGAGATTCTCCAGAAGAGCTTCCTTTTCTTTTCTCAATAATTCTAGTTGCTTGGAGAGGTTGGCTATCTTGTTTTTGAGAGCTTGCAGTTCTTCCAGGCTTACGGATGGTTGTGGATTGACCAACAGACTTAGGTTGTTGTTTTGTTCGAAGTCTTCCAGAAACTTTTTTTTTTCAGTAGTATTCTGAGCATTTAAACGAGAGAGATGCTCGAGCTTTTCCTTGACGTATTTGGTTCGATAGCGGACAATAGCCGTTTCCCATTCTGGATAAGTAGCTCTTAATGAACCAAGTAAACTGTAGGCGATTCGATATTTTTTTTCAGCTTCTATGTAATTTTTTGAAGAAAGAAGACCATCAGCTTCTCTTGTGATAAAATAAGCTTCCAGAAACCAATCCTGAGGTGTTGACACCCCATCTGTTTTTGGAGTAGGAGCTGACTTTTGTATTCTGCCATGACTTTCTAGAGGTTGAAAGAAAAAAAGAAAGAAAGAAAAAACAATCAAAAAAACAGTCTTTTTAAGAATCTTATTCAGAATAAGCCCTATTTTTTCTTTATTTTTAATGTCTGGCATTTTTTGCTTATTGAAAATTGTCTAAGCAATACAATATCTTTGGAAAAAAAGAAGCTTCAAGCTCTTTCTCCAAGAGTCAGAGAGAGTAGCCTCTTTTTTCCATTGGTTGTTTTTTGGTTGTGATAAAAAACAACTTTGAGTTAATTTTGTTTCTTTTAAGTAAACAATATTCAATAATTTCACATTGATAATAGAGAGAGAACTACATTATGATTTTTAATGGGTTAATAAAAAAAAAGCATTCTAAAAACAGTAACTAATCCTCAATGAAAGAAATCACCATGCCTTTGTTGAGCCCTTCGATGTCCGAAGGGCAGATTGTTAGATGGTTAAAAAAAGAAGGAGACCCTATCCAAGAAGGAGAAGTGATTGCGGAAATTGAAACTGATAAAGCAATCATGGATTTAGAAGCTTTCGAATCTGGTGTCCTTAAAAAAATTCTTCTTCCAGAGGGGGGAAGAGCTCCAGTCAACGCTCCTATTGCCTTAATAGAACCGGAAGCGGAAGAAGCCATTTCGGCTCCGCAAGTTCAAAAAGAAGCAATGGAGGGGAGAGAAACTAGTTCTTTGACAAAACCAGTGGGCCAACTCAGAGAAGTTACCAAAAAAGAGCCTTCCCAAAGAATAAAATCTTCTCCTTTAGCTAGGAAAATTGCCCAAGAGGAAGGTGTTGAACTTTCCTCAATTCAAGGAACGGGTCCTGGTGGCAGAATTCTAAAAAGGGATGTTTTGAGTTCTTTAGAACAAAAAGCTCTAGAACAGAAAGAAAAGCTCCCTATTCAAAAGCCTCCTGGTATTTCTGCTGCTCCACAACCTGGTTTGTCCGAGACCAAAATTCCTCTTTCAATGATGAGGGAAAAAATCGCAAAACGTCTTTTAGAGAGCAAGACTACCATTCCCCATTTTTATCTAGAAACAGAAATCTTCGTTAGCTCTCTTTCGCGATTGAGAAATGAGCTTAATCTTTATTATTCTCAACATGAGCAACCATGGAAATTTACTTACAACGACTTCTTCTTAAAGGCTACCGTTGAAGCTGTAAAAAAAGTACCGTCCGTCAATGCTTCCTGGAACATTGATTCTATTTTAAAACATAACATTATCAATATTGCTCTGGCCGTTGCATTAGAGGATGGACTTATCACCCCTGTCATCAAAAATGCCCAAGATAAGTCTCTCATGACCCTATCGAAAGAAGCAAAGGAGCTTATACAAAAAGCCCAAGAAAGAAAACTCTCCCCAGAAGAGTACATGGGGGGGACCATTACCGTATCGAATTTAGGAATGTATGGCATTGATAACTTTTTTGCCATTATTGACCCTCCTCAAGCAATGATACTGGCAATAGGTGCAGTTGTAAAAAAGCCCCTAATCGATTCTCAGAACAATATTATTGTAGGGGAAGTTGTAAGAGTCACTGCCTCATGTGACCACAGGGTAATTGATGGAGCAACAGGAGCAAAATTTTTAAAGGAATTTAAGTCATTATTGGAAAATCCGCTCTCCATGCTAGTCTAAAAAAACCCATCTATGAATACACTGGATTTGATTATTCTTGGTGGAGGTCCTGCTGGCTATGTCGCTGCCTTAAGAGCCTCTCAGTTAGGTAAAAAAGTGGCTGTTGTCGAAGCAGATAAATTAGGAGGCGTGTGTTCCAATTGGGGATGCATCCCTTCAAAAACCTTACTTAAAACAGCTGAGTTTATGGAAAGATGCCGAAAAGCTGATGCCTTTGGACTGGAAATTTCAGGACTAAAATTCGATTATAGTAAAGTGATTGCCCGAAGCAGGCAATCTGCAAATCGCATGTCTTCTGGTGTAGAATATTTGTTTAAATCAAGAGGAATTCAATGGATTAAAGCCAAAGGCAAAATTAACAAAGATAAAAAAATAAGAATGACTTTTGCTGATGGGAAAACTGAAGAACTTTCTGCCCCTTATATTCTTCTTTCCACAGGATGTAAAGCAAAAACTTTACCTTTTATCAAAGTCGATGGCAAAATGATCCTTACAAGCCGAGAGGCTTTAGAAACTACCAGACTTCCCAAAAAAATTATCATTGTTGGAGGAGGCGCCATAGGGGTAGAATTTGCCTATTTTTATAAGTGTATGGGATCTGAAGTCATTATTGTTGAAATGGCTTCGGACATACTCCCTGGAACAGACAGTGAAATTTCTAAAGCCTTGCAAAAAAGTTTCTCAAAAAAGGGCATCACCATCTATTGTTCAACGGTTGTAGAAAAATGTTGGAATATTAAAGAGAAAATTCATGTAAGATTGAAAGGGGCGGTTAACGAAACAATCGAGTCTGAAGCTATGCTTCTTGCTATTGGAGTTTCAGCTCATCTAGAAGATATTTTGGAACCCGATTTTGAACTTCAAACCCAAAATGGATTTATTGCTGTTGACGAAAAATATCAAACCTCAGTAGATGGCATCTTCGCAGCTGGAGATATTATTGGCCCACCGTTACTGGCTCATGCTGCCTTTAGAGAAGGATGGGAAGCAATTGAGTGCATCTTTCTTGGAAAAACCTCCACAAGACCTCACTTTGTTCCTTCCTGCGTTTATTGCCAACCTCAAGTTGCTACTGTTGGGATGACTGAAGAGGAAGTCAAAAAAGCAAACATTCCATATAAGGTTGCTAAATACCCATACAGTGCTAATGGAAAGGCTGTTGCCTCTGGTGAAATAGAAGGATTTGTCAAATTGCTCATTAGCGACCCTGAAAGAGAAATTCTAGGAGCACACATTATAGGGGAGGATGCAAGCGAACTGATTGGTGAATTTTCTCTAGCAAAAACCTTAGAGAGCACAGCCGAAGAGCTATTCCTAGCCATTCATCCACATCCAACTTTATCAGAAATGATTGGAGAAGTTGCACTTCTTGCAGAAGGTAAGGGACTCCATCTTTAGTTTGGATGTTACTAGAAATGCCAGCTAATTGCACTTGACTTAAAACAGAAAAAATTTTTAACTGGATAGAAGACTATTCTTGGTGAAAGAAAATTAGTATAATAATTAATCGAATAGGATTAAAAAAGGAGAGAAGTATGAGTAAAAGAATTGGTTTTGTAGGCGTAGGAAGAATGGGAGCCAATATGGCCAGACGCCTTCATGATTTAAAATATCCTGTTACTGTTGTCTACGACATTAATCAAAAAGCCGCAGAAGAACTAGCAAAAGAAATAGGAGCAGAAGCAACAAACAAACTTGCTAGAGTTACAGAGCTGGCTGATGTGATTTTCACAGTGGTTTCCGATGACGCTGCGATGTATAAAATTTTTGCTAAAAATGGGGACAGTCTTTTGATTGGAGCCAAAGGAAAAATATTTATCAATACCGCCACTATTTCCCCAAAAACTCATATAGAAATTGGCAAACTTTGTGAAGAAGTAGGAGCCGAAGCTATAGAAGCATGCATGGCTTCAAGTATCCCTCAAGCAAGAAGTGGTACGTTATATTTTATGCTTGGTGGCAAAAAACAGGTTGTGGATGAAGTCGAACCTATACTCAAAGACATGTCGTCCTCGAGGCGTTATTGTGGTGAATTAGGTTCAGCAGCAAAAGTCAAAGCCCTTGTGAACATGGTGATGAACATCAATACTGCCGCTCTAGCTGAAGGCCTAGGACTAGCAAAAGCTCTCAACCTCGATTTAAATATGATTAGAGAAGTCTTTTCGCAAACAGGAGCCAACTCCAGAGTGTTGGAGACAGATGGAGAAGATATGCAAAATAGAGAACATGCTTGTTTCTTCTCTGCTGAACATGCCTTGAAAGACAGCGGCATTGCTCTTAATTTAGCCAAAGAAGCTGGATTGAACCTACCACTTGCCCAAGCCACTTATAACCAATATCAAAGACTGGTTAAAAAAGGATTTGGTCAATACGATAAATCCGCCATATCCGAGTTGACATTTCCAGACCGTCACGGATTAGATAAAGACTAAATCTAAATTACTCTTTGTCTAAAACCTTCATTCTAGACAAGGAGTAAACGAAAAAGAGGGATTAGAACCATTAATTCATTTTCTGGCTTCAACCACCACTTGGAAAGGGCTTGGTTTCCACCTAGAAAAGTTCACAGCTTGTGAAACGGTACTAGAACCCAACGCCTTTGAGGGGAAATATCCATTGCAGAGGAAATGGGATTGATGGAGTAGCTCAAACAGAAGCCCATAAAAGATGCCTTACAAACTCATAGGGGAGGTAAAAGCCTCCCCTATCTATTGCTTGCTTTGGCAGCTAAAATAAGAAAGAAGGAATCATCACTCCCCCTCAAGTAGAGAACCAACTTGGATTCTCCACATAGAAACGACCAGCAGCCTCTAAGTTATAATTAAAAGCTTTTTTTCTTCAAAAGATAGGAAAAATGTCACGATTCAATATAATCTTTTAAAAGTGGTTGGTAGAGGCTATCTGTTTTTGCTGCCATAATAAAATCGTTGCGATGTAATCCGTTGATCTTGTGGGTCCACCACCACACTGTAACTTTTCCCCATTCCGTCAAAATAGAAGGATGATGCTTTTCATTCTCAGCAAGTTTTCCAACTCTTTCGGTAAAGATCAAAGCCGATGCAAAATCAGGGAACTCATATTTTCTTTCCAACATTTCTACCCCATTTTTTTCGACAATTTTCCATTCTGGAATTTGCCTACTTAGTATTTCCTTCTCTTCTGGTGTCACTTTGGGGGCATCTCCACGGCACGCAACACATTTTTCTTCAGAAAGATTCTCTCCCATAATACTTACATTGTATCCAATGTCTAAAACTAAGCAATAGCCTTGAACAATACAAACTCAACTAAGTTTGAAAACCTTAAGAACCTCTCTTTCGGTTATTTTGGAGCTACATTATATACTTTTAGTACATTGAGCAAGGCGTCAGCGCATTTTGTTACATATACCATAGAGCTTTGTTCTTGACCTTCAAATCCTTTAGGGGCGGGATATGCTTTGGAAAATGCTATCATTTTAAGTTTCCTCGATGAATCCAATTCCATCGTATAAAAAGCGGCCAGAGGAGCCCATAATATAGCCCCATCTACTTTTCCTGCTAAAAGATCTTCCACTGGTTTTCCTAGTTCTCTTTCTTTGTCAGGATATACTTTAGGTTTGGCATGAAGCAAGCTAGCTATTTCTTTTCCAGAACTATTATCGAGAACAGCAAGTGTAGAGCCAGCAAGTTTACTGTCTTCTGCAGATGAGTAATTCTTTGAAGTACCATCAAAAACTAAAACATATTGGCTTTGATATCCCGTCAATTTAGGAAGAACGGCTCTGAGCCAATGAGGGTCAGCTTCCACTATAGCACATGATTTCTTATCTATATTTATCTGACCAGAGGTGCCTCCGGCCTGTTCGGAAGCAGCAACTTTACAATACCTTACAAAGGTAATAATCTTCCATATTTCGTCATCGGTCAGCACTCCACCAAACATTCTTGGCATCGTTTGTTGAGGAATCTGTCCTTTAATGAGTTTAAATAGGGTCTGATCGTCGCTACCAAAAACCCACGTATCATCTATAAAAGAAGGGCACATCCCACCGCCACCCCCTGCTCCATGACAACCGTTACATCCCATCTTAAAGTATAATTCTTTACCCTGAGAAACGACCGTTTTATCTGATGGAGTATAAGGATTTTTTGCTTGGGCAAAAAGACTACTCAATGGCAACAAAGACAACATTAAATAAACAATGCTAATTTTTTTCATTTTTAGCTCTGATAAGATAAATAAAAGTTAATATTGTTAGTTGATGTTTTTTGCTGAAACTTCGTGGCCTTTTCCGATATTCGTGTTTTGTTCGATATCAGCTGTAGTTTTTAGCAATGGAACACCATATTCTTCAAGAACCTGTAAAATTTCTCCATGTTTCGAATCGATAACCTGATCAAGTTTGTTTTTAAGCTCTTGATCCCCCTTTTTGACCCCCATGGAAATGTCAAAGGCCATTGGAATTCTCGGATTATTACTTGTCAAAGGAACCATGATTAAGGCAGAACCCTTCTTTTTGATGTAAAAACCTGCCACTGGTCCCCAGACAAGACCAATATCAATTTTATCACTTAAAACCTCTTCAACGATTTTCCCAGGGGAATCTTCAGGATGGAACACAGGATCAAAGAATGGAGAATATCCAACAACATTTTCTATAATCCCTTTTTCAGCAAGAAGTTGATGGGGCGGACTGTTTATCAACACTCCTATTTTTAAATGCTTCAAAGCGGGATCATCCAAGGATTGAATATTTAAGCCCTTATCTTTCTTATAAACCATTACATAGGAAGTCCTATAATAAGGTTTTGTAGTTAGCACTTGCCCCCAAGTTGACGGCACTCCAATAATCACATTGCATTTTCCTATTTTCAACGTATTTCGAACAAGACCACGTTGATGAGCAAACCAATAATAAGATAGAGGAACATGCAGTGAATCGGCTACGATCTGAGCGATTTTATTCTCAAATCCTTCCAATTTTTGATTCGAAAAAGGAAGATTTCCTGGATCAGCACAGGAACAGATTTCCTCTGCCTTGCATACGAACCCTATAAAAAACACAAAGAGCAGGCTAAATGATAATATCTTTAGCCTATGTAAAAAATGAAACCTTAACCCACCCATTTTTGCTCCTTTTCCTTTTCTAGAACCTATCCCCTATCCTCTATCTCTTCAAGGATTATATCCGCTTTTCCCTAGAGGCTTAGACTGATTAAAAAAAGCCAATCCGATTCTTCTAAAAAAGTTTTGATTTGTAACGTGCTTCTGCCTTTTTTGCAAAGCAACAAATCGCTTTGTTCAAGGCTATCCAGCCGCTGCCTTACAAACAAACGAGTTTCTAGGCAGCGGCTAGATAAAGTCAATTTTCAATGGAAGATTATTCTAACGAAAACACGTAGAGCTCTCCACCAATCGTAGTAGCTTTCGGAAGGCCGGCTTGATAAGCAACTCCAACAGCCCCAAGACCCGCATAAGGATCATCGGGAGGAAGATTTTGAGCCACTGCAATCCCAAACCATCCTCCAACTCCAGAATAGACAGCGACGTATTGCTTTTTATCAGGACCCAAATAGGTAATTGGATTCCCGATAATTCCAGAGCCCAATTTCTGTTGCCAAAGAACCTTACCAGTCTTGATATCTACCGCCTTAAACCATCCATCCATCGTTCCATAGAACGCAAGCCCACCGGCTGTAACCACCGGCCCACTCCATACAGGGAAATGCTCATGAATCTCCCAAACTCTCTTCCCTTTAAGAGCATCATAGCAGATAAAAGCTCCATAATAATCATCCTTACCTTCATGCCCAGAATACATGAGCACATTCGCACCCACATAAGGAGCCCCAGCCGTATAGGTCGCCTCAACCCCTTCATAATTCATACACATATTGTTGGTTGGCACATAAAATAACCCTGTTTGAGGAGAAAAGGCCGCAGGCTGTTGATCCTTGCCTCCCATAGAATTTGGACAAATCCCTTTGGTATCAACTCCCTGTTTCGTCCTTTTTTCTGGGATTTCAACAGGTCTATCGTTTTCTTTGCTTATTTCTTTAGCCCAATTAACATAAACAAAGGGTTGTGCTTCTATTAACTGACCTGTCCTTCTATCCAAGACATACCCAAACCCATTTCTATCGAAATGAACAAGACAGGGTGTTTTCTTCCCTTTTACAGTTAAATCAGGAAGAATCATTTCGTTGATCCCGTCATAATCCCAAGCATCCCAAGGAGTCATCTGATAAGCCCACCTAGCTTTTCCAGTATCAGGCCTTCTAGCAAAAATAGTGCAGGACCACTTGTTGTCTCCTCCTTTTCTTTGTTCCGCATTCCAGGTACCAGGATTGCCTGTCCCATAGTAAAATAAATCAAGGGCAGGATCATAACTGTACCATCCCCATGTAGTCCCTCCACCCAGTTTCCATTGTTCCCCTGGCCAGGTTTTAGTTCCATCCCCTGGACCACCATGCTTTGGAAACTCTTTATTGAAGTCAGAATCTAACAGAACCTCTTCATCCGGGCCTTGGCTGTAAGCTAACCATACCCTATTGCCTGTATTGATATCATAGGCTCCTACCCTGCCTCTGACCCCGAATTCTCCTCCAGATACCCCAACCAGAATCTTATCTTTAACGACCAAGGGTGCTCCTGTAAGGGTCTCTCCCTTAGTCACATCTGCATGCTTCGTTTTCCAGAGTTCTTTTCCGGTATTCGCATCAAGGGCAATAATTTGACCGTCCAAAGTTACCATGAATATTTTTCCATTCGCATAGGCAAGACCTCTGTTCACCACGTCACAGCAAGCAACTGCCACCGCTTGACTATTCTGTACAGGGGTATATTGCCATTTGATCGCGTAGGGTTTTTGAGTCAAATCAAGGGCGTAGACATGGTTAGGATAGGCCGAATGGACATACATTGTCGTGCCTACTACCAATGGTCCACCTTCGTGTCCACGCAAAGCCCCGGTTGAAAAACTCCAGGCAAGTCGGAGACGGGACACATTTTTGGTATTGATTTGATTCAGTTCACTATACCGCGTATTTGCGTAATTTTTGTTTTGCATGACCCATTGGCCGGGTTCTTTTTCAAGTTTAATCAACTCGTCATTCGCTTTTGCAAGCGATAAAGAACCAATCAAGCCAAAAGCTGCCAACAATGCCGCATTCTTAGCCACAGCATACTTTTTAGGCTTTTTTATTTTCACTGTCATCGCTTCCTCCTATTATTAATTCTATGGTGCCTTCCATTTACCACTCTAGTGAGTTAAGTCAATAACAAATGTAATGTTTTCATTGACAGACAACAAAAAAAGCTGTCTTTCGGTTTCATCAGATCTTATTCACTTGAGTGTTTTTGCTAGCATTATCACTTATATAATTTTTTTCACAAAATGAAGCTTTTTTTTCGAGAAGGTTTATTTAGTTATAAATCCTATAGAATTGCCTTTATCGGTCAGTCGGTCTCTTTTATCGGCAGCTGGATCCATTTTATCGGCCAGAGTTGGCTTGCCTACCAGTTGACTCATTCGCCAATAGGGCTTGGAATGATTGGTTTTGGATCGACCATCCCATCTCTTCTTTTTTCCATTTTATCTGGAATGACCGCCGATAGGTTTTCAAAATTAAAAATTCTTATATTGAGTCAATTTTCCAACTGCTGTCTGTCTTTCCTTCTAGGGCTATTAAGTTATCTAAAAATGATAAACTTCTACGAACTCCTTCTGCTTTCCTTTGCAATGGGTGTTTTCAATAATCTAGAGCTTCCCTCCAGGCAAACCCTCCTCCTTTCTTATCTTCCAAATAATGAGATTAAAAGAGCCATTGCCATGAACGCTTTTCTTTTCAATTCAGCACGGCTTATAGGGCCAGCGGTAGCTGGCATTATCCTCCCACTGTATGGACCTTCTATTTGCTTTTTTATAAATGGAATTTCCTATATCCTTTCTATTGGTTCTTTTATTTGGGCTTCAGCAAAAAATGAACGGAGCAAAGACCAGCCTTCCGGTCATTCAACAAAGAAGAACTTTTTTGTCCTTATTTCTAACCCTGCAGTTTTTTATCCCTCTATCCTCCTAGGCATTGTTACTCTTTTTGGTTGGTCCTATTCAGTGCTTCTCCCTTATATCTCTTCGCAGATATATCATCAGGGATCTAAAGGATTGGCTCTCTTCTACAGTTCTAATGGCTTTGGAGCTATTAGCGCAGCTCTCTTGATATCTTTTTTCCCTAACCGCTTCAGTTCATCAACCTTGCAAAGTCTCTCTATGATCCTATTTTCTTTTTCTCTTTTTCTTTTCTCCTTTTTTCCCCCATTTTTCTTTTCCATTCTAATTGTTTCATTTCTGGGTTTTAGTCTTTCCCTTTTTGTCTCAGCGACCACAATGTTCCTTCAAGAAAGAATCTCCGATTCCATGCGGGGAATGACTTTCGGACTTACTACTTTTTTTTTCCAAGGTTTCTTTGCCATCGGAAATCTCTTAATGGGGTCTTTGGCTCAATTCCTTGGTACAAAATTGAGTCTAATGATTGGGTCAGTCATTTGTTTTACGGCGTTTTTTTCTCTGCGCATCCGTTCTGAATAATGAGGAAGTATTCCTCATTGAGCCTATATTTTTTAGAGCAACTTTTTTTACTTTCTATTTTTTTTCTAAAAAAAATCCTTTTATGCCTTTCTCTCCAATTAACACCCTTTTTTTGGATGTCGGAGGGGTACTCTTAACGAATGGATGGGATACTACTGGAAGAAAAAAGGCAGCTGAGGTTTTTGGGCTAGATCCTGTAGAATTTGAAGAAAGGCATCATTTAACTTTCGACACGTATGAACAAGGAAAGCTAACTTTGCATGAGTATTTAAAAAGAACGGTTTTCTATCAAAATCGCCCGTTTAGCATGGAGGATTTCAGGCAATTTATGTTTAGCCTCTCCCGTCCTTATCCAGAAATGATAGAACTAATCAAGAATCTGAAAAATAAATATAACTTAAGGTTAGCGGTTTTAAGCAATGAAGGTAGAGAGCTGCAAATTTATAGGATTCAAAAATTTGGACTTTATAACCTTATCGATTATTTCATCGTTTCTTCTTTTGTGCACCTTAGAAAACCTGACGTGGATATTTTTCAATTGGCCCTTGATGTATCTCAGTCTCCTCCACAATCTGTGCTTTATATAGAAGATCGACCAATGTTCGTCGACATTGCCCGCAGCCTTGGTATTGAGGCTATTAGACATGAATGCTTTGAAAAAACAAAAGCGGCATTAGCTTCTTTTGGGCTTGTTTCTTGAGTTGCTATCAATGGGTATTTTTTTAGAGACTATTAAGCCTTTTCATGAAGGTTAAGCTCTATAAAGGTCTTGTTCTATTTGCAAGGAACAAAAAGATTGGCTATTCTATTAAACAGATACCAAGGGGATGTCGCCGCTCGGGGCTATAAGCACCGAGAGGAAAGTCCGGACTCTTCAAGGCAACAATCCATTGGAAACAATGGGCTTGAATTGGCGAAAGCCATTCAAGACGGAGAGTGTCACAGAAAAAATACCGCCCAAAGAGAACTTTGGGTAAGGGTGAAAAGGCGGGGTAAGAGCCCACCGCATGGATGGTAACATCCATGGCAGGACAAACCCATTGTGGAGCAAGGTCAAGCAGGGACAATGGTAGCCTTGCCATTCTCAAATCTCAAAGTTAGATTTGAGATGTCCCAGGTAGACCGCACCGCTCCTTGATTGAGCGGATCCCTCAGGGATAGACAGATGGCGACAAATCCAGGAGACTGGATTACAGAATCCGGCTTATTCCCCTCGGTATCTTTTCTCTTATTTTTGCTTTAAAGAAGTATTCTATCTAAAATCCTCTCTGCAATTCGGCATTGCAACTTGCTTTGGGTAGGTAAGTCAAAAGGGCTAAACACTTTGTTCTTTGCTGCGGTTCACCCCCCTCCACTGTTTTGAAGGGCTAGAAGCTATAGAGGGTAAAACAATTGATCCATCGATTAAGCATCACAAAGAAGCTACCATAGCAGAGGGGGGATAAATCAGCTGGCTCTTTTGTGTCCCATCTTCTTTACCTAGCTATAATGAGACCAAGGCTTAGGCTTCACGGAATAGAAAGACAGCTTTGGTTTCAGAGACCAGCCAATGCATACAAGAAAAAAAAACCGGTTTACCAATCAAGTAGTCGATTGCTCCTACTGTATGCACCATACGGCTCTCCCATCGGAAAGGCTTGCTGGAGCCGTTTATTAAAATCAATCTATAGTCTTTCTACTTAAAAATCTCTTTCTATCAGGTGTATTCCCCCCGCCTTAAGTAAAGAACAAACGCTATCCCCTTCTTTTATTTTCATTTCAAAAAGAGCGTTGTGGCTTATAAGTGCAGTTAAGACCATCCCACAATCTATAAAAACCTGTGCAAAACCTTCGTTGACTTTTATTTTTTTAATGATTCCAATAAAACGATTTCTTACGCTGAACCCTTGTAGTCCACCTGCTGGAGCTGATACACCGTCTGGCTTACAAAGAGAAAGATCTTCTGCACGGAAAACACAAAAGACTTTTTTCCCGCTGATAATTTTTCCCATATTTTCTTTTAAAACAGCTTCCACAAGCCCAATGGGTGTCTTCATCCTCACATTCCCATTGATTATGTCAAGAATTTCCCCTGGAATGATGTTTTCTATACCGATGATTTTAGCGACCTCAACCGTTTCAGGTTGCAGAAACACTTCCCGCAGCTCTCCAAGTTGGAGGAGTTTTCCACGATCAATTATTCCGACAAATCGAGCCATTTGGATAATTTCAGTTTTTTCATGGCTAATCAATACTGTCAGCCTTCCGTTTTCAGAGGCAATTTCTTCAATAAGCTGTCTTAGATATTCTTTTGATTTAAAATCAAGCCCATTTAAAGGTTCATCGAGTAAAAGCAACTTTGGCTCTCTGGCTATTGCCCTGGCCAAAGCCACTCTTCTTCTTTCCCCGCCAGAAAGGGTTTGCGGCCACCGCGAGGCCAAATGTTCAATCCCCACTTTTCTCAAGGCTTGCCTTGCTTTATCCCTAGCTTCTGCTTGAGTGAGTTTAAGTTGGTTTTTAAGTCCATAACTCACATTGTCTTGAACTTTTAAATGAGGGAAAAGAGCCTCTTCTTGAACAACATAGCCTATACTTCTTTTATAGGGAGGAACATTTATCTTTTTTTCTGTATCCAGCCAGAGTTCTTCGCCAACTCTAATAATTCCGCGATCTGGAATATCTAGTCCAGCGATACAACGTAAAAGAGTCGATTTTCCGCTCCCTGATGGACCAAATATCGCTATTAAAGAAGATGGAAATAGAGGAAGAGTTAATTCTACTTCAACTCGAAAATCTTGGGAAAGATCCTTTTCTATTTTTAAATAAAAAGATTTTTTCTTTTCCATTGGCTATTTGAAGTGGAATATACAAGAAAAAGGACGAAGAATGAAAATAAGAGAAGTACGAGCGCCGTCGTATTTGCCCCTTGGTAATTGAGTCCTTCGACTTGGTCGTATAAAGCTATAGAAATAGTTCGAGTTTTACCTGGTATATCCCCTCCCACCATCAGCACGATACCAAACTCTCCTAAGGTATGAGTAAAACTTAAAACTGTCCCCCGCAGAAATCCTTGTAAAGAAAGAGGAAAGATGACCTTAAAAAAAGTATTCCACTGGCTTTCTCCACAACATAAAGAAGCTTCAATGAGCTTGCTATCAACCAGACTGAAAGCTCCTGCTAAATTCTGAACCATAAAAGGCAAACTATAAATTATAGAGGCAATGAGTAAGCCTTCGAAAGAAAACACTAGAGATTTTCCAAACAATTTGGAATAGACAGTGCCAATACCTGAATTACCAAAAAGAATAAGTAGATAAAAACCAAGAACAGTTGGAGGTAAAACTAAGGGCAAACTAACTATGGAATCCACAAGTATTTTCCACTTTCTTTTTTTGCCAAAACTCAACCAATAGGCAAGAGGTATACCCAAGAGGTAGAGGCAGATGGTTGTCCAAAAGGATAATTTTAAACTTAACCAAAGTGCTATCCAATCCACGTTTCCAATCAGGTTTTATGGACCAAACCCATATTTTTTTAAGGTCTTCTGACTTTCTTCGCTTAAAAGATAATCTTTAAATTTTTTAGCAATAGAAAGATTCGCTGTTTTTTTTATAATAATGCCATATTGAAGGATTTTTGGGTAAAACGAAAGAGGAATTTCTACATAATTCCCCTCCTTGCTAGCTTTAGGCGACAAAGCGATTGCCAGGGGAATAAAGGCAAGTTCTGCGTCTTTTTCTTCAGCAAACTGAAAGGCTTGAATGACGTTTTCTCCATAGACAAATTTAGAATCTAATTTCTCCCACAGTCCTGCATTCTCTAAAGCAGTTTTAGCTGCTTTTCCATAAGGAGCATGCAGTGGATTAGCAAGGGCTATTTTCGATACTTTCTTGTTAGTGAGCAACTCTTTCCAATCTTTTCCCTCTCCAAACAAACCTTTTCGCATCCAAAGAACTAGCCTACCTACAGCATATTGGAACGGTTCTTCAGCTACGTAACCTTTGGTATATAGTAAAAAAGGATATTCTTTATCTGCAGAAAGAAAAATATCAAAAGGCGCCCCTCTTAGGATCTGTTCATAAAATTTTCCAGAGGCTCCATAGATAACTTCTACTTTTACATCTGGATTGAGAGTCTGAAAAGGACTAATAATCTCAGGAAGAACAAACCTCAAATCCGCTGCAGCCGCGACCGTTAATGTAGAAGTCTGCAACGGCTTTTGGCTTTGAGCAAAACAAACCGAAAAAGGGGGTATTAAGAAAAAGCTGAAGAGAGATGTAAAATATAGAAAACACATAGCTATTTTTAAATAACCTTAAGGGAAATGTCAATGAGAGAGAAATAAGGGACAAAATGTTGTAATTCTTTTAAAGCCATTATTTGCTTTTCATCTTTCCTTCTTTAGAGAATGTTTTTAAGATTAGTAAGGTTTTGAAGCATGATGGAAGAACAAAGGCCAGGATCGAAAGTACCAGTTCGAATATGGGAATTTTCTGATTCGAACAAAAGGAACAGGTTGGACTATGTGATTACTGAAGAACCCTTAGAAATTCGACTTAGAGCAGGCAGTGAAGAAAAAACGCTTGCTGTTACTATGAGAACACCAGGCGCTGATTTTGATTTGTCCCTTGGATTTATTTTTTCTGAAGGCATTGTGCCTGGACTAGAGTCCGTGCATTCCATTTCCTATTGCATAAGAAAAGAAATTGCAGAAGCACAGAGATACAACACGCTTTTGGTTACCCTGAATCAACCCCATCTCCCAGCAATGGGACAGTTCGAAAGACATTTTATGACTTCCAGTGCTTGTGGGATTTGCGGGAGAACTGTTGTTGAGCTATTAGACAAAAAAGAAAACGTTTCAGCAAGCTCCCAAAACAATTGGAAAATCCCAGTAGAGATTCTTTATAAGCTGCCTGAAGAATTTCAAACACGACAAAACCTTTTTAAGACGACAGGAGGATTGCATGCTGCCGCTTTATTCGATATTGAAGGGAACTTGATCCAAATCAAAGAGGATGTTGGAAGGCACAACGCGATGGATAAATTAATTGGACATGCCCTTCGAGAAGGTCTAATTCCAATGAATAAACACATTGTTATGGTTAGTGGTAGGGCAAGCTATGAGCTAGTTCAAAAAGCTTACATGGCAGGGCTTAAATTTTTCTGTTCTGTCTCTGCTCCCAGCAGTCTGGCAGTCCTTATTGCTAATAAATTTTCTATGACCCTTGTAGGATTCCTCCGTAAAAAAAGATTTAATGTTTATAGCGGGATTGATAGGATAAGCTAGGCATTTTTCTTTTTTCTGCTCCTAACCTTTGTTGTACTATTGCCAAGAATGGTTTTCCGAATAGATTTTAAGTGATGCCTTCTCATTATAAGCGTATTTTGTTAACCTTAACTGGCATTTTTTTATCTCTTTCTATCCTCTTGGGGATGAGTATTTGGCAAAGACAAAGTACCCAAGAACAAACTGAAATTAGAAAGTTCAGATATGAACTGGGTAAGGAACTGGATAACTTATCCCCTTTAATGCAGCAAATTGAAACAGAAAAAAAACAATTTGACACTCTCTATGAAAATACCTTGAGATCCTCTTTGCCTGAACAGATTCCAATATCCTTGATGGAAACTTCCCTTTTTAGATATCAAACCCTTTTGGATGAGCTTTCTACAAAAATTGCCAAAATCAACACCGAAATTTCCTCCCTTGTAGCAAAGTGGAATTTATCTTCCCAGTCAGATTTATTCGATCCTGTTCTTTTGCACCGATGGACAGCCATCAATGCAAAAATAGACAGTTATTCTTCAGATCTCCACTTGCTTCAAACAGATATCCAACTTGCTTATCAGAGAAGAAACGAACTTTTAGCTGCCATCGCCCAGCAAAAAGAATCATTAAAACGACAAGAAGCTCTGGCCGCTTCTAAAGCTGCCGCTTATTCTACAACTACGGCTCCTGCTCTTGCCAACGCCTCTACTCCCTCCTCTCAACTCTATGTTGGAAACGAAGAAAACAATACCCAATTAACCTATTCGGGAAACCCATGGGGAGGCTATGGATATGGATGGGGATGGGGATGGCCCTGGTGGTGGTGGGGTTGGGGCTTTGGCTTTGGGTTTGGTTGGGGATTGTGGTGGCCTTTCCTATGGGGTCCCTTTGGATTTTTTCCAGTTGTAATTGAAAAAAATGTCTTTGTTACAAAAACACCTACCCAACAACATCCTGGCACCATGCATCAACATATGGGAATCGGTCCCACCCATACTATTCCTTCTGCAGGCCATCCTTTTAACCATCCTGGATCTTTTCATGCTACCCAACACCAATTGGTCCATGCCAATGGGATCCGCGATACGGCTCATGCACTCTCCCATGCTTCAACTCAAAACTCTCTTCATTCAGATTTTCATCAGCTTCTTCACCAGGATCATCAAAACCTTATTGGCTTACATCATGGGAACTGGGCACATGGGCAACTTAACAATTCGCTTTCCCCTGTCCATCCGCAACATCTAACCTATCATGGTCTTCATGATATCACAGGCCATACACTAAATACGCCTTCTTTTGGTCATCTGGCTTCTCATTTTAGAGGCGGAAATGCATCTTCTCATTTTGCAGGTCAATTAGGCAATGCACACCTTCATTCTTTTTCAGGAATAAGCAGCTTTCACGGAAGTACTGGAATCCCCCATGGATTCATATTCCATGGGGCCAGTGGCCTAGGCCATGGAGGATTTTATGGCCATCAAGGCTTTATAGGGCACCAAGGCTTTATTGGTCATCCAGGTATGTTTCATGGAGGGATGGGTGGATTCCATGGAGGAATGGGGGGCTTTCATGGAGGAATGGGTGGATTCCACGGCGGGATGGGCGGTTTTCATGGAGGAATGGGAGGCTTCCACCGCTAATGTTCTATTTGGTCTTTGTGTCTTGGGATACTTCTTCCATATCTTTTTGAATTTTTCCTGCTTCCTTTCCGATAGCCTTTTCAGCTTTTTTCAGCTGCTCTTGAGCTTCCTTTTCCCATTGGTTCCATTGTTTTAAAAAATCCTGTTGTTCTCGAAGATACTCTTGATGAAGGGCTGCAGCTGCTTTCTGGTTTTGCCTTGCAACTGCTTGTTGCCAATCATTGAATATTTTTTCTATCCGACTGTGTTTTTTCTTTAAATCCGCAACCTTTCTATTTGTTGATGTATTAAAAGTAGATGCATTAGTGTTAGGATTGGCCTTTTCATGTTGTCGGTTTTGAAGAGGGTCAGTCGGATTTTTGCCGAAAGTTTCAAAACAGAGGGAGCTAAAAAGTAAAAGAAATAAAGAAAAGATAAAGATTTTCATATGTAACAATTAAAGAGAGAAAAAATAAAAAATACAATGGCAATTGATCTAACAGTGGTCTTTTTCGTTTTCTTTTTTTTCTTTCTTTTATAAGTTATTGATATGAATCAGACTACGTTACCATTGGAAATTGGGGCCGATGTTCCTGATGTCATTGCTATTGACCAAGATGGCAATAGCATTTCTTTACAATCTATTGCTAAAGAAGGAACCTTCTTATTTTATTTTTATCCCAAGGCGGATACCCCTGGTTGCATTAAAGAAGCCTGTAATTTAAGAGATAATTATAAGATGTTGATAGATCATGGAATTAAAGTTTTCGGCATTAGTATGGATACAAAAGAGGCTCAAAAAAAATTCAAAGAAAAATACCATCTTCCCTTTCCTCTTTTGGCTGATCCTGAAGGAAAACTCGTGGAAAAATTTGGGGTTAGCAAAAAAAACGGCCATGCTTCAAGGCAGTCATTCTTGGTTAGAAACGGAAAAATTGTATGGCGTAATCTAAAGGTCAAACCTGAGACGCATGCACAAGAAATCCTTGAAGAGGTCAAAAAACTCAACAAATCACCAGAGTCATCTTAACTAACGTTAAAATTTCAAAAACGCCTTCCCCCCTATGACAAAATAATTTTTTATAAATGCATAATACATTAAAATTCTGGATTCAGGCTATCCTCTCTTTGTTATTTGGATTCATTCTTTTTGCTAAGCCCCATTTCCTCTATTTCTTAATTGCTTCTTATTTGCTTCTTTTTTCTGTTTTTGGTTTCTTTTTCCATCTTCCTCTCCTGTTTTGTCTTTGGACAGCTTTATGCGGTCTACTGATTTTCCTCTTTCCAAACTTGATAGCCTATCTAGTGGCTTTGCATTTTGTTTTGTTTGGACTTTTGACATTTCTAACAATAGGACCTTCCTTTTTCAGCTTTTTCCCTATGGCTATAGCTATTCTTCTTTTTCTTTTTCCTAATGCCATTGCCTATCTCATTGGATCATATTTGATAGTTAACGGTATAGGCGCTCTCTTAAGCCTTTTTCTGCAACATAAAGGAAGATTTATGATATGAAATGGAATCTAGTTATTTGTAAGAGAACCTTGAGATTGTCTTGCTTTTTTTTTCTTTATTTTTCTTTTGTATTCATTTGCCAATCTCAACAGGAACCGGTAACAAGCATTGCTTCGATGGAAAAAAGTCAAGCAATCGAAAAAATTGCTGCTCCTATAGCACAAGAACTTCAAGAATCTCTTAAAAATATCTTAACAACAAAACTTAAGGAAATCGGGCCTATAGAGACCCTCAAATTTTGCAATTTACAAGCCTTAGCTTTGACAGATCAAGTAAAAGAAAAGCATGGTGCAAGAATCACCCTTTTAAAAAGGACCTCTGATAAGATAAGAAATCCTCTAAACAAACCTGATTATGCAGAAAAAGAGGCCCTCGAAATTTTTTTAGAGGCTCAGAGAAGACATGAACCTTTTCCTTCTAGTTATGTCCAGAAAGTAGAACAAAATTGGACTACTAAATACCGGTATTATAAACCACTTTTTATCGGCAATATTTGTTTAAACTGCCACGGATCTCTAAGCCAGATGAGTCCATCTCTTAAAGAAGAATTGCAGAAAAGATATCCCTTAGATGAAGCAACTGGATATAAACTTGGTGATTTTAGAGGATTAATTACCGTAGAGGTCAGTTTATCTGAAGGAGACTGAATGTAAAGCCAAGGGCTTCCAAGGCCTATTCTTTCTTGTGGTTAGTCTGTAGCCTCTCTATAGTATGAACAAAAAAGCAAAGATTAATGACTTTTTCCCAATGGTAATAGATTGGTTTAAATACTTCCTATGTTATTTTCTCTTCTTCTTTTTTTCCTTGGCCTTGTAATTCTTTCTATTTCTATTCTTGTTTTAGGCTTGTATTTCTTTGGGAAAGTTTTGGCGAATCTCGCTGTGACTGTACCGCCCGCAGCAAGCCCGAATCTAAATCCTGAATTGATTGGTTTAAAATATCAAAATTGGAAAATCCTATCAAAAGACAATATAGGACTAGCAGCTTGGTTTATTCCTCCACCAAGCTCTTCCTCTAAGAAACCCCCAATCATTGTTATTCATGGATTAGGGGCCAATAAGGAATTTATGATGAGTTATATCCAACTAGGGCATACTCTAGAATTTCCTGTTCTTGCCATTGATTTACGAGGACACGGTGAAAGTGATCCTACTGTAGTCACCTTAGGGTTGAAAGAAAGCTTGGATATAGAAAGTTGGATAGAAGAACTAGAAAAAAAAGGATATACTTCCCCTATTCTTTGGGGAACTTCTCTTGGGGCCGTCACCGCTCTTCTTTCTGGATCAAAGCTTAATGGAAAAATCAGTGCAATAATAGCCGATGCTCCATTTGACACTCTTTATAATGCTTTAATCACCCATGCTAAGGTACTATTTAGATTGAACGAGTTCCCAATGGTTCCAATCGTTTCATGGCATCTCAAAAGAAGTTATGGCATTGATGCTCATAAAATTGATTGTGTAGAGGCGGCAAAGAACATCGGTTGTCCCCTCCTCATTCTTGCTGCCGAGCAGGATGTCAGAATGCCAATTAATATGGTTCAAAGAGTCTTTGATGCGGCAAAAAATCCTAAATTTTGGTGGATCATTCCTAATGCCAATCACGAATTAAGACTATTCAATGATGATTTTAAAGAAGTCATTACAAAATTTTTGTATAGAACATCAATAAAGAATGCCAAATGACCTCTCAATGAAGAGAGCTATAAAAGAAAGGTGATTTGGCCAGAATAATAGCTTAGCGCCAATCAAAGTCGAATACACTCTATAAGTGTATTTTTGGGAACGAGGCTCAACTCTTGAGCCAAACTAATAAGAACATCTGCTTTTGTCGCTGAAAAAACCCCTGAAGGATCTGCCAACGACACCGGATGAACTAGTATTTTGCCACGGCAATCCTCTTCTTTTGCAAAATAGTATTCTGTTCTCCCCGGTTTTTTTGCTACATCCATCGCTAGATGCGCCTGAAATTTTATAAACGGATTCCTAGACCATCCCATAAGTTTGGTAACAGCCTTTCTTAGCAGTTCATAAAAACAGACCACAACAGCGGCAGGATTCCCAGGAAGAGCTATAAATGGAATCCCATCAAAAGAAGCAAAGGAGAAGGGACGGCCTGGCTTAATAGCAATTTTTTTAAAATAAATTTTACATTGTGTATCAATAAATTTAGCAACAAAATCTTTTTCTCCAACAGACAATCCCCCAGTAGATAATATAAGATTGGCATTGCACCTCTTGGCCTTATCCATTTCCTTTTCTAGTGCCTCCATATCGTCAGCTATTATATTTCCACCAATCACCTCCACTCCAAGCTCTTTTAACGCATTGGACAGAAAAATCCTATTGCTATCATAAAGCTGGCCCATCTCAAGAGTTGCCCCGACTGTTTTAAGTTCAGTCCCCGTGCTTAACAAGTACACAACCGGTTTGGGTTTCACTCTTAGCTGCGTAATGCCTAAAGTTGCTAAAAGATTGATCGTCCTGGAATCTACTTTTATCCCTTTATGAAAAAGCAATTCCCCTTTTTTGATTTCATCTCCGGCTTTTCGGATATTTTCACCCTTTTTATAGGCACCTTTTATTTTGATGCGGCCATTCTCAGGATGAACCTCTTCTTGGACGACAACCAGATCAAAGGGTTTAGGAATAACCGCCCCTGTGGCTACTTTAACGCATTGATTGGGGTGGAAATCTTCCAAAATGGGCATACCTGCATACACTTCAGCCGCCACTAAAAACTCTTTTTCTTTATTTTCTAAAAGAGCTTCTGAACAAAAAGCATATCCATCCATCATAGAGATATCAAAAGGGGGAAAGGCAGTAGGGGAAAAAATATCCTCAGCAGTGATGGAGTTGAATGATTCTTCTAAGGGAAGGAGTTTATCCCCTTTGATTTCATTAATAGTTTTCTCTATTATCTCTAAGGCAAGAGCAATGGAAATATAAGTTAGAGGTTGCTGAGTCATCATTAATTTTTGTTTTCTTTCAACTACCTAAAGGAAGTCTGGTATCTAACAAAAAAGAACTTATAGCCGTTGCATCGTCTCTAAAAAAAACGGGTAAGTTTTTGTAAGAACTTACCGGTGCTCTTTGTCCTGTAATGAATCCAAGGCAATTATCTGTTTCTTGCAACACTTCTTCCCCTTGTTCAATCCTATCGATAAAACAAAACTTCGGGAATGGATCCTTCTTAAAACCTTCGATCAAGATAAAATGATAGCTAAAAGATCGCATCAGATCAAAAAATGCATTGAGAACCATTTGTTGAGAACACTCACAATCCACAATCATTGCCGCTTGCTTTTCCGAAATGATGCAGACGCTTGAAGCTCCAGACTCTTTAAACTTAAAACTATCTTTTCCAGGACAATCCATTTGAAATCCTTTATGGGTATGCTTTAAAGCCCCAACTTTATAGCCTTTAGAAGTAAGCAATGCAATAAGTTTACATATTAGTGTTGTTTTCCCACAACCGCTTCTCCCTATAAAGCCAACAATAGCTATAGCTTGTTTTTGCATTCACTTAGCTTTTATCTATCCAATCAAACATCTTATTGGCTTCCTCAAATGCTTCAAGAGTATTAATGTTAAAAAATCTTTGCGATGCATCAGCCCAATCCACTTTAAGTGCTGCGACCTTTCGATAAAAACCTTCAACTTGTCGCTGTCCTGAAAGCAGATATTCTTCTAGCTGTGACAATGCGGATTTTTTAAAAAGAGCAAAAAGAAACTGTTCTTTTTGTCCATCCGAAATATAGGCAACCGAAGCAGAAGAAGAAAGGAGTTTTTCCAGAAGGACTCTTTCCCATCCAATTTCAAAAAAAGGACAATCACAGGGGAGAACTAACAACAAAGAACTTTGTATATTCAAAAGAACTGAATAGATCCCTCCTAGCGGTCCCAGATTTTCTACACAGTCTTTTATAACAGGCCATCCATATTTAGCATATTCATCGAGAAAACGATTGGCACTGATCCAAAGAGTTTTTACCCGTGGTGCGAGTTTTTCAGCAGCATAGACAAATAACGGTTTTCCTTTAAGCAGGAAAAGCCCCTTTTGTTTTCCCCCCATCCGTTTGCCTTGCCCTCCGCAAAGAATGACACCATCGATCTGAACCTCCCCATGACTAAAGCCAGTGGCTTGTGGCGGACGCATCCTGTCAATTTGCATCTTTTTTTTACAAAGGATAAAGGACTTTTTTCCTTGAATTGAATCGCGTTAGCTCCCTATAACCGACCTCTTTGACTAGGCAAAGAGCTTTATCAAAGTCACTGCCGACTTCGGCAGGACTATGGGCATCAGAACTAATTAAAATAGGAATTTTTTTTTCATAAGCCATTTCTAGAAAGCGTTTTTCTGGATAGATTTCTTGAACTGGCTTTCTGAGACCTGCCGTATTAATTTCAAAAGCAAGATGATGATCAGCCATCGCATTAAGCGCTTCTTTGTAAAAAGAAGAAAGATCTTGTTGGGGTTTCCGGTTAAATTTTTTTACCAAGTCAGGATGTGCTAAAAAATCGAAAAGCCCTGAACAAGCCATCTTTGTATACAAAGAAAAATATTCGGTCCAGACGGCTTCCACTGAATATTCATCCCATTTATTTAATTTTGAGGGATTATCAATGTCCCAATCCTTGGAAATGTAGTGGATGGAGCCTATAAGATAGTCCCAGGGAGCTAAAGTCGATAAAAACTGAATATGCTTTTCATAACCCAAAAGAAAATCACACTCTAATCCAAGTCTAATAGGATAATTTGGAAATTTTTTTCTTGTTTCTTCAATCAGTTGGAAATATTCATCGAGCTGGTCAAGAGACATTCTCCAGTCATCGAAATAATGTGGCATAGGATTATGATCAGCAAATCCCACTTCGATTAGTCCCTTTTCTATCGCCACTTTAACATACTCCGACGGTTCTCCAACAGCATGGCCACACAGTGGAGTATGAAGATGATAGTCAAAAAGCATAATCTTTTTCCAATACAAAAGGAAATCTCAGTCCTTATGGGATAAGATTTCAATGGCTCTATTAATCTCCTCTTCGGTGTTATAAAAGTGTGGAGAAAACCGAATATACCAATTTTTATTCCTATCCATCCGAAAAGAAATTATTATTCCTTGGGATTTTAATTTGGCAAGCAGTTCTGTAGGATCAACTCCAGCTGCAGTTGCAGAAACTATTCCAGAACATCGCTCAAGGGGAAAATCGTCTGACAAGCATTTCCAACCAATTCGATTTAGACTTTCTCTAAGATACTGATGCAGAAAAAGAATCCTTTCTCTGATTTTATCTATACCAACTGCAAGCAACAGATCCATCGAAGCCTCCATTCCAATAATGCCTAAAGCATAGAGAGCCCCACTTTCATAGCGTCGAGCTCCTTTTTCTAATTCCATAGTTTCCTGGGCAATAAAATGGGGGGACTTGACATTCCATGCACCAAGCAAAGAAGGAGCTAGGTAATCCTGTAAGGATTCTTTGCAATAGAATATCCCTGCTCCCAGAGGACCTAGAAGCCACTTATGAGAATCAGCACTGAGAAAATCAAAATATTCAGAGTCCATAGTTGAAATGCCTAAGGACTGTATCCCATCTAAACTAAATAAAATGCCTCTCTCATGAAGTGCTTTGCCAATTTCTTTGTAATCCAAAAGATAACCTGAAAGATAATGACAACTAGCAAGGGCCACAAGCTTTGTTTTGGAGCTAAGGACACTCAAAAGCAGAGACAAGGTTATTTTGCCTGGTTCTTCAGGACATAAAGGAACGGTTTTAACCCCAAATTTTTCAAGATTTTTCCATGGATAGACATTGGTCGGATAATCATCTGGATAATAGACAACTTCATCCCCTGGTTTCCATGGGATACCATTGGCTACCAAATTAAGTCCAAGAGCGGTAGGGCCTAGTAAAGCTATTTCGGAGGGCTTAGCATTGATCAATTTAGCAGCGGTTTCTCTGGCTTTTGTAATGGTTTCAAAAAATGATTCTGTTTCTTGGCTCCAATCCGAAGCATCAAATGCGGCTGCCGATATCTTTTCTGCCGAAGGAGCGGGCAAAGGCGAAACGGCCGCATGAGCCATGAAAACTCTATTGCGAGTTACCGGAAAAAGCGTGTTTCTTAAATTTTCTATGGAAAGAATATCTTCTATCGAACATTTTAGCATGAAATCCTACTAAATAAGTTTATATAAATATTTTACATTATCATCCAACTTTTTTGATAGCTGGGGCATACTCCCCCATCCCCAAAAGACACAGGCATTCTAGCAACCTCTCACAATGGTTTGAAAGGATGTTTCCAATGATTAAAAAAGCCATTGCTTAAGAAAAAAAGATGAACTACGAAGACTTCGGTAATTTTTTTCTTATTTTTTCCACAGACTTTTTAATCTCGTCAACAGCTCTATGAATCTCTTCTTCAGTATTATACCTTCCTAAGGAAAAACGAATACTTGATTTGGCTTCTATAGGATTTAGACCCATGGCCGTCAATACCCTAGATGGCTTCAATGAACCTGTTGTGCAAGCCGATCCACCAGAGGCATATATGCCTTTTTGGTCAAGATCAAAAAGAAGAGTTTCTGAATCTACGCCCTCAAAAAAGATATTTGTCGTATTAACAATTCTATGCTCTTTATCACCATTGACTTTTGTAAAAGGAATTTCTTCTAAGATCCTCGACTCTAAAAGATTCCTTAGCTGTAAAATTCGCTTATTATCTTCTTCCATGTTCTGAGAGAGGATCTCTATAGCTTTGCCCATTCCAATAATAGCCGGGACATTTTCTGTTCCAGCACGACGATGCATCTCTTGAGATCCGCCTCGCATAAAAGGTTCAAACTGTTTTCCTTTACGAATGAACAAGGCACCAATCCCTTTTGGTGCATAAAACTTATGACCAGTCAAAGAAAGAAAATCAACGGGGATCTGGGATAGATCAATCGGAATTTTCCCAATCGCCTGCACCGCATCGGTATGAAATAACACCCCTTTTTCTTGACACATTGCTGCGATTTGCTCGATAGGAAAAACCACACCGGTCTCGTTATTGGCCCACATAACAGAGACAATAGCTGTATCCGCAGTCAGATGTTTTTCTATCTCTTCGAGCTTTAATAAACCAGATGCATTCACACCGATTCTCAGAACTTCAAACCCTCTTTTCTCCAAGTCAACGCATAACTCATAAATGGCAGAATGTTCGGTGGCCGTCGTAATGACTCTTTTTTTCCCTGTTGTTCGAAGCGCAGACAAAATCGCAGCATTATTTGATTCAGTCCCACAGCTAGTGAAAACAATTTCTTCTTCTTCGCAACCTAAAAACCGGGCAAGAGCAATCCTTGATTTTTTTACATACTGCTTGGCTTCCTGACCAAGTCGATAAGGACTGGAAGGATTCCCATAGTAGACAGAAAAAAAGGGAACCATTTCCTTAAGGACTTCAGGATCAACAGGTGTAGTCGCATTGTTATCCAAGTATATGAATCGGGTCATGTTAAATACCTTCTTTTAAACATTTCAAAAAACAACTAAAAACTTCATCTACGCTAAATGTTAGTCTTTTGTCCTTATTCCACAATATTTTGAATCTTTTGTCTAATCTTGGGTACATCCAAATAGTAGGGTCAGTAGGACCAAATAAAACAATCGAAGGACACCCAACAGCCATAGCCAACTGCGTTATACCACTATCATGCCCACAGAACAAGTTAGACAATTTGAGGATCGCACCCACAGAAGGAAGATCTTGATTTATTATTCTTAGATCGGCTGGAATCTCATTTAACTCTTTTCTTTCCATTTCAGCTGGCCCCATGATCAGGATAAGACGATAGCCCATTTTTTGTATGCGCTGACAAAAAGAGACCCAATTTTCTACTGGCCAACATTTTTTCTGGTTTCCACTTCCAGGATGAATAGCTATTTTTACTTTCTCCTTTTCTATACCACATAATAAGCCTAATGCCTTTTCTACATCCTCTTTAGAGAGAAAAATCCTTGGTGGAGGCAGACAGTCTAAAGAATTTATGATGCCTAATTCCATAATGGGCTTAGCAAGCCATTCCACAACATTTCCTACGCCCCTAAAAGGGGGGCAGTAAATTACTTTTTTAACTCCTAAAGCATAGAGATTTTTTCTCAAAATCCCTTGTTCATCAGGGGTATAACAGAGGACAATGTCAACTGATGCAAAATAGTCTCTAAGGGCTAATCTGGGGATGAGATCTTGAGAAAAAAGAGGGGTAAAAAAAGCAGCTCCTATATCATAAACCTTATCAAAATAGTATCGATTTTCTCCTAGAATTCCAAATCTAGGAGTACCAAGTAGCTCCAGCTTGGAAGGTTGCACCTGATTCTTTAAAATATAAATTGCCGGTAAAGTCTGTATAAAATCCCCCAAGCCTCCACCCCTGATGATCAGCATTCTGTCTTTAGAAAAGAATTTACGCATCGATAAAACCAAGCAAAGATAATACCAGGCCAAACATGAGAATCAAAAGAGCAGTCAATTTGATCTTTCTTTCTGAAGAACAGAAGTAGAGTATCTTATCCCTAGCCAGATAAGGCATACCAACGAATAAAACGCCTACAATTATCCAGCCGTAAGCTAAGAGCACAAGTAGAATCCGCCAGCTTCGCATACTTAAAAATGTGCCATCTAAAATGACATTTGCTCCTAACAGAAGCAAAAGCGCCAAGGCCCTTAGGGAAATGAAGTCCTCTATAGCCACTATCACCAGTATCCCAAATATAAAAGCAAAAAGAATAAACCAAATCCTATATTGGGTATATTCACCTAGATCCATAATCGCCAATAAGATTATGACCCATAGTACCGAAGTACCCATTAGCAGCTTGCCTAGAAAATCATTTCTAGGAAAATTTTTAAGGAATCGACAAAAAGAGGAGGGATATAAAAAAGCGATCGCCCCTAGAAGCAGATGTAGGAATCCGGTGCCAAAGGCCACAGCTTTCAAAGAAAGATGATAAATCATGTTATGGTTCTCTTCTATCCTTTCTTACCAACCAGGTTCTTGTTGAGTTATACAGTGAATGGCTCCCAAACCCCAAACTAAATCTTTGGCAAAAAAAGGACAAATTTTTCTTTCGGGAAAAAGACCTTGTAAAATTTCTTCGGCTATCTCATCCATTGGATCTTCAAAAGTAGGAACAAAGAGGGAATGATTTGTCAGGTAAAAATTTAAATACGAAGCGGGCAATCTCATCCCACTTCTTATGACAGGGTTGGGCATTGGCACTTCGACTATTTCAAAAGGCTTCCCGTGGTAATCACACTCTTTAGCTAATTGTTCGATATTCTTTCGAAGACTGAGATAATTGCCATCCGAAGCATTTCTTTCAAATGCGCAAGCTATGGTATTTACACTCACAAACCTGCTGTACTGATCTACATGGCCATCGGTATCATCCCCCATGATTTCGGCCTCTAGCCAAATAACTTTCTCTATTCCAAGAAATTCATAAAATATCTTTTCGATTTCTTTTAGGCCAACTCCAGGATTCCTATTGGGATTATCAATACTTTTTCTAGAAGCAAGAAGCACACCATTGCCGTTGGAATCAATAGCCCCTCCTTCTACAACAATCCCAGGGGAAAAAACCCGCATACCTAAGTATTTTCCAATTCTTTCAGGAACATGATCATCCAGATCATAGGGGGGATATTTTCCACCCCAGGCATTATAAATAAAGTCCACAATCGCTATTTCCTCTTCGTTGCGTACAAAAATCGGCCCATGATCCCGACACCATGGTTCATAGGCGGGATTTTCGTATAAAAAAATTTTTCTGTTGATTTCTCCCCCCCGCTCTTTGAGTAGATTTTCTAACTCAACAAACTGCGTTTTATCAAACACGTTTATTCTCACCAACTCATCTTGAGAGATAGCCAATGCCAATTGAATCCAGATTTCTTCAGCTGCTTGGAAAAGTCCTGGAAAGCTAATACTTTCTTTTCTAGGCCAAGTAAGCCAAGTTGCTCTATGCCTTTCCCATTCGGCTGGGAACATAAAGCGCAATAATGAAGCTGTTGGAGAATTTTTATTTCTGAAAGAGGTCGTTTGCATGGATCTAGCAAATAGCTACAGAATTAAGGAAAATATCTTCGAGTGATCTGTTCATAAAGGTCGATCCTCCGATCACGTAAAAAGGGCCAATTTATTCTGGTCTTCTCTATGAGGCTAAAATCCAGTTCTCCAACCACAATTTCTTCTTTTTCTCCAGCTTGGTTGATGATTCTACCAAAGGGATCAATCAAAAAACTTCTCCCCCAAAACTCAATCCAGCGACTTTTATCGTCTCCTTCTACCCCAGTTCGATTAATGGAAGCTACGAAAATTCCGTTGGCAATGGCATGGGCTCGCTGAATAGTTAGCCAAGCGGTCAACTGATCTTGGCCAAAGGCCATTTTTTCTTCTACAAGCCAACCGATAGCTGTAGGATAAAAAATGATCTGAGCCCCCTTTAAGGCAGCGATTCTGGCTGCTTCTGGGAACCATTGATCCCAACAAATTAAGACCCCAATTCTTGCATAACGGGTCTGGAAAACAGGAAAATCATTTTCTCCAGCTGCAAAATAGTACTTTTCAAAATAACCTGGATCATTCGGAATATGCGCTTTTCTATAACAGCCCAAATAGCTTCCATCCGCATCCACTACAATGGCCGTATTGTGATATAATCCAGCAGCCCGCTTTTCAAAGATCGATCCAATCAATACAACATTAAATTTTTTAGCAATTTCCATGAAGCATCGAAGGGTAGGACCATTGATTTCTTCAGCCCAACTAAAAAATTCAGGATCAATTCGATTACAAAAATAACGAGTTTTAAAAAGTTCCTGAGTACAAATAATCTCTGCGCCAAGTTCTTTAGCTTGGCTAATTAGTTCCAAATGATGAGCCAGTCCTTGAGTCGGATCAACAGCTCCAATGCTTTGAATAAGCGCTACCCTTACCATTTAGATCTTTCTTTTTAAAAACATTTTGATAGTTTTCTTTCCAACGATGAAATGTCAATGAACTCTTTCATTAACCATACATTTCTATTCTATTGAAAGTGAATATTCTGATTGGCAATTCAAAAAAAATGTTATTTTTTTTTCTTAGCCTTTTCCTACTTGGAGGCTGTTCGATCAGCCCCATTACAGGATCCTATCGTCATAAAGCCAGCAAACAGCCCTCATTTTCCTTACTGTCAGCTCGTCCTAGCGCATTCATCGGTCAAAACGTTCTTTTAGGGGGAGTCATCCAACGATGTATGAACCATGAAGGAGAAAGCTTAATGTTGATTATTCAAAAACCTCTGGATCCCTCCACAGACAAGCCCATAGTACAATCTCCTTCCAAAGGAAAATTTTATTTATGGTATAAAGGAAAAGTCGATCCCAAAGTCTATTCAACCGGCAAAACGATTACAGTGGCTGGAAAGATCGTCTCTCCCTTTAAAACTAGTATAGAGACCCCACATTATTTAATCGTCGAAGGGGAAGAGTTTTTTCTATGGCCCAAAGAATCGCTCCCTCCTTATGCCCAAAAAGTTCCCACAAAAACCATTCTAGAAAATTTATGGGAACCGGTTGGATTTGAACCATGGACAACAGGATGGGGAGAAGGATGGTGGTAGGTAGTTGTTCTAGCTTTACCATCCATCGCCGTAATGCCCCTGCCTTCAGGCATGGGGATATAAGGCGATAAATTATAGCTATGTGCAGTATAATTATGTATGAACAGAAAAGAACAATTGAAATCCAATAAAAATATTGTATATTCCTGAAATTACCATATTGTATGGTGTCCGAAGTACAGGCGTCCTGTTCTTGTTGGCGATATTGCTCAGAGGCTTAAAAGTCTCCTCATCAGTATATAGAGAATCAGAAAAACGTATGACAAAAACC
>Ga0080006_1233803_pt1 | contig 49311 bp, 40 predicted proteins | sample RS3BMetagenome_FD_69209 | JGI IMG/M metagenome (GOLD analysis project Ga0080006, IMG submission 69209) | Ferric oxide microbial mat and aquatic microbial communities from Rainbow Spring, Yellowstone National Park, USA - RS3B (SPADES... ... | reverse complement strand
CCAGCACGGCCTCATCCACGTCGGATATGGCCACCACCTCGACACCGGGTATGGTCCTGTACCTCTCGTAATGCGCCCCCGCTATGCCACCGGCACCGATAAAACCAACCCTGACCTTCTTTACCTCGTTTGAACCGGACATAGGCATCTAAATCCCCTTCACATAAGCTTTTTCCAGAAAAAGCGCGAAAACGCCTCTCGAAAAGCCGAGGCAACGTCAACAGATGTAAAAACGGCTATCTCAGGTGCGCATCCCTCGGAGCAGTGCCTTCAGCGTAACCGTGCGCTTGGACCCCACCGATATTTCGTAAGCCCCATCAGCATCGACGGGAGACAGCATTGGCCCGTCTCTCTCATCGAGCTCAGAAAGCATGAGGACTTTGGCGCGCAAGAGGCCGAAGCTAAACTTTCCACGGACCTCAGAAGGCCCTGGGTTATAGACCCTCACGATCAAGCCCTTCCCGTCCAACGATGGCTTTATGGCGCTGACGATGAGCCCCTCTGGCACATACAAAAGCCGCTTCTCCCAAGGCAAATTCGTAGGGGCATTGAATGTGGGTAGCAGCGGGTAACCCAAAATGGGCTTGCGGAAATCCTCAGCTGATCCCTCCGGCGGCATTCCCTCGAAGATTACGAGGGAATAGTCGAACTCGAGGGGCTTGAGCAACTGGGACAAGGGCGTCTCGACCTCCGGTCCCGCACCCGACCTCCTGGTCACCAAATCAGACCTGGAAAGCCAACCCACTGAACGGAATAGCGTCAGCGCAAGAGAGCTATGCCCATCGACGTCATCTCCCCAGCACTGATAAAGGCCGCGGCCGGAAACCATAAAGCCGGTCCCGCCGTCGGTCACCGCTGCCCATCCCTTGAAGGCGTAGTCCCTGGCGGGGGTTTCAGGCCAGCCCTTACCTTTCTCGAACTTTCCGTATTCGTGTTCCACCGAACCGAAAGCCGTCCCGGTCACCACTTTTTTGGCCCCCGGGAAAGGAAAAACAACGCGAAGCATGTGATCCTTCGCCTGGTTTTGCAACTCCACGTGAAAATCGATCCTATCAGAGCCGCTCACTAGCCTCACGGTCAAGTGGATGGGAAGCTCTACCAACTCAGTTGATCTTACGTGCCCCTTGAGACCGCGGGGGACCCTCATGACGTATTCGACAGTCAGCTCTTGCCAGTCGCCGCAGGACGTCGCGCCGGCCGCTTTGACGCAATTCCTCGAATCGTAAGTCGAATCCACGTAAGGAGGTGAGTAGTTGTACTCGTCACCGGCGTCCCCGGAGTCGAGAAACAGGTTAAGCCCGGTGTATTCCCTTTTTTCGCTTTTATCAAAAACCGTAAGGGTCCCGTCCGCCGCCAGCGAAACCCTGTACCGCTCGTTTTCTATTGAGGGGGTTTCCAGCCGTTGCTCTTTTGCGCTGCCTTGGCTCACGGAGTACAGCTTGAAACCGAGCGGGGGAACGTCGTGAGCCACGAAGTCGTAGGCATCGAGCCTCCCCGACAGGCCTTCCAGGCTGGTAACCTGTCTGCTGAAGAGCTTAGACGCGCTCTTGCCGTCCGTCAGCTCCCGCCGATCACCCCTGACGGGAGGGAGGTAAACCCTGACCAGTTCGTCGCGCGTGGAGTTGGTGGGGTTGAACACCAAAACGCTCAACTCTCCTACTTTTCCAACTAAAGACGGTACAATGGAATCCAGAGCGCTCTGCGCTATCCCCATGGCTGCCTCCCTTGCCCTCACGAGCCTCTCGAGGACCTGTTCGTTGACTTCATCGACACCAGTATTGCAGATGCTGTCGTGCGGCTGTGAGCGCATCACCAACTTCCACGGGTAATCCAGAGAGCGGGGATTGCCACCCATGGCCAGCTGGGCGGACGCGAGCGGCTCAGCGTATGCCTCAAGCGCCACCTCTGCCTCAAAGTTCTTTTGCTTGACGTCGGCCCTCGTCGAAACTATGCCGCTGAGCACGTAGTTGAACCTGGCGCCCCTCAGTTCTCCGGAGTAATTTTCCAGCTGTTTCGGCCGCTTCTCCAGCTCCTCGACGAAGTCCTCGAGGTCACCCACGCGCACCTCAACGCCCAGGGGCTCCAGGGCCTTCAATAGCTGGGCAGATGACTGAGGCGGTTGATGATCACAGCCGTTGAAGAAGGGATAAACCGAAAAAGCCGAATCCCTCTTTAATGACTCCAGCAAAGAGCGGGCGGACTCCAGCGCCGCCCTTGGGTTGAAGTCAGAGCCATAATAGGCCTCCAGTGAAAAGGTCCTTTGGTTTATGGTAGAAAGGTAGCGCGGAGAGTAAGAACCACCCTTCAGTCCTAGCCTGTTAGCGCCACAATAGGAGCCATCCCTCAGGAACACGGCGGTTACCTTTGAGCCGTCTGGGGCCGTCCAAGTAAACTCGTTCTTTCTGTTTTCTCCCTCATCACCAACGCCCCTACTGAACACGAAGTAAGAAATATCGAAGCCCTTGAGTATCATCGGCAAGGTGGCGATGTGACCGAAGCTGTCGGGCAGGTAACCTACGTTCATCGTTCCTCCATATTGCTCCGCGACTCTTCTACCGTAAAGTAGGTTCCTGACCAGCGCCTCGCCGCTGGGTATCCACTCGTCTGGCTGGGTGTACCACGGCCCTATCCTTAGCTTTTTCCTCTTGACCAAATCAGCAAACTTTTTCTCGTTCTCGGGTCTGACTTCTAGGTAATCCTCCACCACTACAGATTGGCCATCCAGGGTAAACTTCTCCAGCTCGCCGCTTCCCAGTGCATCTATGGCTTTGTCGATGACCGTGACCAGCCATTGCCTGTAGCTCTCGAAGGGAAGATACCACTCCCTGTCCCAGTGGGTATGAGGTATGATTATTACCATTTCGCCTTTCGATCCTTGCTCGTTACCCGATGCTCCCGCGGCGCCTATCAAATGCGTCACCTCTTCAGACCCACCATCATCGCCCGTATATACCCCCGCCCGCTCCGAGCGAAATCGGGGAACCGCGTCTCAGGGACTCGAGGGCGGCCAACGTCACGGCCGCGGTCTTCAGGGCATCCTCGTAATCAGACCTCACCAGAGTGCGATCCCCGCTCTTGACGGCGTCCAAGAAGGCCCTGTCCTCGATCTTAAATATGTCGGGCTCGCCGTTTATGGTAATTTGAACGGCGCCGTGATCCCTGTAGAGCCTGAGGTTCTGTTCCCACTTCTCGAATACGGCTGCAGTATCGTAGGCGTAGACGCTCATAAAAACATCCCCAAAAGCGTTCGAGGCGTTAGACAAATAGATGTTGGCCACCGCGCCACTCTTGAATTTCGCGTTCAAGACCACCGCGTCATCTATGTCGTAATAGGCAGGCACGTTTTTATTGAAACCTCTGGCCGAAAACGCACTAACAACCGCTACATCACCTGCAAAATACCGCGCTTGATCCACGGTGTGCGTCACCTGCTCGTGCAGGGGAGACCCGCTCTTGGACCTGCTCATGTTCCAATAGATCCCTGGCAGACCGTGTATCCAACCGCCCGTAATTAGGATGGGAGGATCCTCTTGAAAGGCCAGCCTCGCGTAGTTGACGGACTTGCGGTACCTATTCATGTAACCCACCGATGTTAGTACGTGGTTAGCCTTGACGACCTCAAGTATTTTTTTGGCGACGTCCAGATCCAAAGCCACAGGTTTCTCAACGAAGAACGGAATGCCCCTTTTGGCTGACTCTACTTCTGGGCCGTGGGCGAATGGGGGGAGGAAATAAAACGAGGCGTCAGGCCTTTCCGAGTCCAGCATCTCTTGTAGGTCTGAATAGGGCTTGCCCCCAAATTCCTTCGCCAGCGCGGCTGCGGCTTCCGGCACCACGTCGTAAAAGCCGACCAACTCAGCGTCTGGAAAAGTCGAGATACCCTTGCTGTGCTCCCTTCCCTGCCTGCCGCACCCAACGATAACCACCTTAAGCTTATCCTTCATTCTCGCTTCTGACCTCTCACCCCTGTACGTTTAAACTTAGCTAACTCGTTCAGAAACTGCAGAATCCGCGCGATAACAGAATTCGCTCACGCTGTTCACGGCGTGCTCAAGAGGATAAAGGTGTTGAGGGACTTGGCACTTCCGCTTTTCTGTACTTTTGGCCGCAAAAATCCGTTTAATCCAAAGTGCGCAGTGCCGTTTCCTCCAGTTGAACGCCACTTGTATTCACCGGGCCGACTAGATCCAGCAGACGCACGGAAAACTGCAACTCCTCCCGCGGGCGAGACCTACAACTCTGACCTCCTCCCCGCCCTGAAGGGCGAGGTTGGTTGTTCGCTTTATCAACGGACCTGCTTTTCGCTCGAGCCTCATATAGGCCGACCAATGCCGGTTTAGCTCTGCTATGAACGCCGAAAGCGCACTTATCAGCAGCGGCGAAATTACTGGAATCAAACTCCGCAAAACCCGAAAAAGCCGTCTGCCCACATGGGCAATCCAAATTACAGAACTCGCGAATACGGCCAATGACCCTCGCGGCCAGCCAGAAAGACCACGCCCACAACCACTAGTGCGCTGCAAAATATAAACCCGTATATGCCCAGCGCCATTTGCCAAAGGTAAGCCGAGCGCGTCAAAAAAGGTCCAGTGGTGTAACTCTCGCTTACGGTCGATATATCCTTGGCAGAGAGGTACGAACCCAATACTCCGGCCATGAGCAAGGCTAAGCCGATCAGCTCACCAACTACCTTGTCCACGAGTTATTTAACCGTAGGTTTTTTACATTTTGCGCAATAGCCGCGCTTCTAGGACAAGATAGATAAATCCGGCTCTTGAATAGCCACGACAATCCCCGTTCGCATCGATTTATATGAGTTGGTGCAGGGTACTGTGAATGAAGTTACTGACCTCTTCCCCGCGCTGAAGAGCAAGGGTTCCCGAGGTCTGAAGGGTTGCAACCCTTTTCGGGCGCTACTGGGTTGTGGTCCACGATGAAGGAGAGAGCTTTCCTTATCGTTGAAACTACTAAGTCGTTGGCCTTCTTGATGATGTTCGACGCACCGCTAAGGTCGGAATAGGGCCTGGGGCCAAAGGACAGCTGAGCACTCCCCCCGGTCCTCCCTTGTCATCTGCGCCGTGATAGGCGCAGTACTTGGACGCGTCGTCCTCGACGACCTAAGGCGCTTTCGCGCCGTACTGCTGGGGCTTCAACTCGATCGAATCCACCGGTTTACGGTAGGGTTAAAGGCTTGAAGTAAACTCGTTGCTCTCCTCCTGTGATCTATTGAAAAGGGCAGCCCGACTAGATCGCGGAGGCGCCGAGCTCGTGGAGGGCCTTCACCGAGCGGGAAGCGAAGTTGAGGTAAAGGTGAAATAGCCTGCTCGTCAACTTCTTGAAGAGCCTCCTCTTCTCCCTAGACAAAGCCTCGTACGCTTTGCTTTTCCCCTCCCCATGGCCTTGTCCGCCAGCGACTGACCTTCGGAAATCCTACCTTCGAGGTAGAAGTAGTCCTCCTCAATCCTTACGCCTTTGCAGAGAAACCAAGCGCTGTCGCCGACGAAAACACTCGCCAGGACGCTTATTTTATGCCCAAGTCGACTGAAGCAATCTGACACCCTTGGAAAACTCGACTTGGGCCAAGCTCCTCCCGCCGCGGACTACGCGCTCCTACTCGTTGCCATTTTCAGTCGTCTCAGCGCCCACCTCGACCGGGACAGAGGCGAACCAGGCGTTCCTGGCCCCGTCGCGGTATACCCCGAGCCTAGCCCTTTTGCCGCTCCGCCTTAGCCCGGCCGCGAACCCTCCCTCCAAGCCGAAGTCATCGAACATCGGCCTGCGTTTTTCTTCGTCCACCGCGTACCCGTCCTGACTCACGGCGAGGAGCGACGCCCCATGCCGGTTTCCCCGCCCTCCCAGTAAGCCGGCATCCCCACGCGGAGCGCGCGGGGTGGCAACCTTTCATCTGATCTAATCTAATCTAATTTAATCTAATCTCCTTTCCTCATCCTTAGGGGTCCTCATCCTTAGGCGGGAGAAGGACAATGACCGCTCCTCGTTCACGACTCGATCGGCGTCGACCTCCAGCGCGCCCCCGTACTTCTCGTGGTACCCCTCGCGCCTCCTCGAAGTCCACTTCCCCTGCGCGGATTAACCCCCTGCCTCCTCTCGTAACCAAGCTTGTTGAAGGGCTTTGCCGAGAGCCGCTGACTTCTCGAGCTCCCTTTCCTTTCCTTTTACGAAAACCGTCGGGCAAAAAGGCGTACGACGATGTCCTCCTATCCGCGCGTTTGACTTCGTCCTGCCCTCACCATGCATCGAGGGAGAGATCGGCCCTCGCCCCTCACGTTTAGGAAGTTTGCCAGAGGAGAGCATTTTAAAGGGAAACAGTCCTGCCGATCTTAATCTTTTACCCAGCCCTAAAGGGTGAGGCTTGTCGTTCGTCATATCATACTTGGCCCGCGGCGCGAAAAAGCTGGTGGCGTCTCCCTAGTTCCTGGGTACCGTCAACTCGTTGGTCACAGGCAGTTGCAATGCCCAGTACACCGTTCCTGATCGCTTTCCCGCCCAAAAGCACGGGGGTACGCGCCCCCTTTGAACTCTCTCTTTTATGAAGCACAACCTGGTTTAGCGATAGTAATGAGTACGCAAGGCATCGCTTAGCTCCGCTGGGCGCGCAATCTTTTTGTAGCAACGCAAAGGGATCATCATGAAGTTTTCGGTTAGGGACAACATGCTCGCCGGGATGAAACTCGAAGATAAGATCTCGACGCTTGAACAGCTGGGCTACGACGGGATAGAACTCGTGGGCAAGGAGGAACTCGGCGACAAAGTCGCCAAGGCTAAAGAGCTAATCGGCTCCTACAGGATCAAGGTGTCCACGCTGAGCGGTTACAGGGGAGACCTGCTTTCCCCTGTACCCTCTGAGAGGGAACTCGCTCTTAAAGACCTGGAAGAAAGGTTGAAGTGGAGCTCGGAACTGGGAGCTGTAGGGTTAATAGTCGTCCCTACTTTCGGAGGCCCCAAGCTGCCGGACTTGTCCCCTCTTATTAGCGTCAGAGATCTGGAAAAGTCGCTATTAGTAGCCGAACTCAAGAAGGCCTCGCGTGTAGCGCTTGATAACGGCGTCCGCGTAATCATCGAACCCCTAAACAGGTATGAGACTCACTTGGTGAATACCCTAGACGAGGCCCGCCAAATCGCTGAGGATGCCGGGGAAGGCATCTCCATAATGGCCGACTTGTTTCACATGAACATAGAGGAAGCGGATCCTGCGCGCTCAATAGAAGAAAACTACGTTAGGCTGGTGCACGTTCACCTGGCTGACAGCAATAGGCTCGAGCCGGGGGCTGGCCACACCGATTTTGGGCGGATTTTGGCCGTCTTCAAGAATTTGGGTTATTCCGGCTATGGGGCCCTTGAATGCGGCTTTTCCACATCCCCGTTAACCGCCCTAGGATCGGCCCTGCACTACCTAAAGAGGTACTCGTGAAACCGTAGAACGGATCTTAACCGCTCCCCGCCTTTGAAGGGCTAGGGCCCCCTTACCTGGTCACGGTTAGAGCTTTACTGCCTTCGCTCTTCGCCGCTTCGCCTCAAGCAATAGTAGGCCTTTCGGACTTGGTGAACGCCCGCGGTCGATTAGCGCGCCCCCCATCAGCCGCGCGCTAGAATAGTGGGGTCCTCAAGGAAACGAAACCGCCCTGGCTCGGAGGTAAATTGATGATAAACGTCGTGAAGCGAGGGATCACCACGCCTCATAATCGGCTCGACCTTCCACCCGTACATCGGGTTCCTCACCAAGGTACCGTCGTAGAGCTCATAATAGGCGGCACCATGCGTCTTTCTGAACTCCTCTAAGGACGGCTCGACGCACGAGCATATGAGGTTCGAGTAGACGAGGGTTTCCTTGCTGGGATTGATGGCGACGTGCCCGTAGTTGGGAGGTATTAGGATGCCTTCCCCCTCACTAGCTTCGTATACTATTACTTCCGGACCACCCCTTTCGGGCGGTCTTTGAAGGATGAAGTGACCGGTACCAGCCAAGACCTCGTAGACCTCAGGGTACGAAAGGCCTGGCATAAAGTCATTGTGGTAGTGGGAAAGCGTCTTGTTTCTTTCCCTTCCAAGTCTCCCGGGTAACACAACGGTAACATCGTACCTCGTTCTACCGAATAAATCCAGATCACGGCGAGCGAAAACCCCTCTGTAAACTGAAAGTATTGGTCTCTCGGGCTCCGCGCTATCCGGCTCCATCAAAAAGTCGCGAAGCTCGGTGCTCTGCCTGATTACGGGGTTAGGAATAACAACGTCATCAACGGTGGACCTAAGCCTGAGCCCTTCGACCTCCATCTGGAAGGGCGACTCGACTTTCATACACTAATCACGGCTTGATTAATAAATCTTTTAGCGTCAGCTTTCCGCATTCCGTCCACGATTTTTCTCGCCCTTTATCTGCTTTGCCGCTGGCACGCCAGCGAACTGCCGGATGTGCGGGATAGAAACGCTGGAACCAACGAACCCTCCCCTTCCCGCCCTCCAGGACTGGATTTGCCCACCTCTTCGTAATGAACAGCTCGAACGTCAAGGGATCTGCGAACGAATGCGCTGGCGATATTTTTCTCGAAGTCCGCCTCCTAACCGAGGATCATTTGGAGAACCAGAAGCCGAAGCCCTTAGGCCTCGAGAGCACCTTAAATTTAGTCACGGGACTTGTTTATGGCAAAGGCTCTAATAGACGGCGAGGAGGTAGATTCCGAAAATCGGATCCCAATCGTCAATCCGGCTAACGGAGAAATGGTTGGTGACGTTCCCCGTCTGGACGTCGAAAAAGTTAGGGAAGCCGTGGAAGCCGCTTACGAGGCGTACTCGAAGCTCTCTTCCACGCCAGCGAGCGATAGAGCAAAGGCCCTCCTTCTGTCCGCCAACGCGCTCAGGGAGCACGCCGAAGAGATTGCCATGCTAACGGCTCTGGAAATAGGTAGACCCATACGTAGTTCGAGGGCGGACGCGCTCAGGGCCGCGACGATCTTCGAGCTCGCCGCTTCGGAGGTCATGAGGTTCCAAGAAGGCTCTTTCGTTCAACTCGATGCCTACGAATACCCCGCGGGTAACCCCAATAGGGTGGCCTTCACGAAGAGGGAGCCCGTCGGCGTGGTGGCATCGATAACTCCGTTCAATTTTCCGGCCGCCTCATTCGCGCATAAGGTGGCCCCCGCTCTTGCCGTTGGCAACGCGGTTGTGCACAAGCCCAGCGTATACGCTCCGCTGACACAAATCGCGATGGCAAAGCTCATAATCCCGAACTTCCCCAAGGGGGCCCTCAACGTGGTTACCGGTGAGTCGTCCGTCATAGGCGAGGAGTTCATCGCCAACGACAAGGTTTCCCTCATAACTTTCACGGGCTCTGAGAAAGTAGGACTGGAATTGGCTGGCAAAGCGGTTGCCGCGGGAAAAAGGGTAATAATGGAGCTAGGGGGCAGCGACGCCGAAATCGTTTTCGAGGACGCAGACATGAATAGAGCTGTAGATGCAGCCATAGTGGGTAGATTCGACTACGCGGGACAATTCTGCAACGCCACCAAGAGAATACTGGTTCAGCAGAAAGCGAGAGAGGCTTTCCAGCGCGCGCTTAAGGAGCGCTTTAACGCGCTCAGGGTCGGAGATCCGCTGTCCGAGGAAACCGTTGTTGGGCCCTTGATCAACAGGGAAGCAGTAGCGAACATGAAGGACTTCTTGGAAGACGCCCTAAACAAGGGAGCCAGCCTATTGGCACAGTTACCGGTGCCGGACAAAGGGTTTTACTTCCCGCCCACCGTGCTGGATGGGGTTACCGAGAACATGAGGGTGTTTTCAGAGGAGGTGTTCGGACCGCTCATGCCCCTGAGTTACTTCGACTCGGAAGAAGAAGCATTGGAAATGGCCAACTTCACGAAGTATGGTCTTGACGCATCCGTTTTTACCAGAGACTTCGCCAGGGCCTACAGGGTAGCGAGCAAGCTAAAAGCGGGCTCGGTCATAATCAATGATACCACCAGGCTCAGGTGGGATAACCTTCCCTTTGGTGGTGTTAAGAGAAGCGGAATAGGGAGAGAAAGCGTAAGGGACACGATGATCGAGATGACCGAAAACAAACTAATAGTTTACTCCATGCGCCGAGCGATTTCTCTCGGCGGCCGGAAAAGTTAAGCCCGTCCAAGTCCGCGAAGTCCAAAGCCCTCTGTTGCTCCGAATAGGCGTAGTCAGCCAACAAGAACTCCGTACCTATTCCTGGGAGCTTCTTAACGGACGCCACCCCGTTGCTAACCGTGGGCAAATTAGTGAATAGACGCGGCGAAAAGGGAAAGTAGGGAAACTCTACCATGGAGATCTGCCTCACGGACCCCGAAAGCGCCAAAGTGGCAGCTGCGTTCACATAAGAGGCGTGTGGCCTCACGTGAGCGGCCAAAGGGACGCCGTAATCTTCCGCCACTTTCGAAACCTCTAGGAAACGCGTGATCCCTCCCACCTTGGACACGTCTGGTTGAAGATATTTTACCCCGGCTTCGCAGAGCCTTTCGAAGCCCAGGGGCCTGTATTCATCCTCTCCTGCCGCCAGCGGAAATCCCATGCAAGCAAGGTGCCTTAAGCCGGAATAGTCATCAGGAGGCCATATCGGTTCCTCAAACCACTCCACGCCGTAAGAGGACATGGCCGACAACTCTTGTTCTGCTTTAACCTCGCTGAACCCGCAGTTCAAATCAACTGCTATCCTTATTTTCGGGAAAGCCTCTCTCACCTCCTTTAAGCACCGAAGCGATGAGGCTGGGGACTGGTGAAGCTTAACCATGTTGAAGCCCGCTTTTTCTGCACGACCAACTGCCTCTATCAGGGCCTGGCAATGCGCGAACCTGGGCAATGAGGCATATACCGGAACGCGTATTTCCTCGGCGGTTGACTCGCCTCCATTTAGCGGGTAACCCTCGGAGGCCAGCAATTCGGAGATGTGCTTCCCCAGCATTTTCCCCTTCAGATCCCAAATGGCCACGTCGACACCGCTGACCCCTATCATAGAGATACCGGATAGCCCAGCCGAGAAAACCGCCTTCATCATGAGTTCATTGGCTTCGCGGGGTTCCAAGTCCTTGCCCGTCAACCGGGGGGATAAGAAGCGGTTAATCAGCCACTGGATGACCTCAGGGGGGATACCCCCCGCGAGAAGGCTTTCCCCTATCCCCTTTGAATTCCCCGATTCCGCGAGAGAATAGAGCTGAACACTCCAGCTTTCATCCCACTGCGAGGGAGGGCTTCTCGGCATCGGTACCGAGACGGGGAACGAAAAAACCCTGGACAACTTCAACGTCTTTCACCTTAGGAATGCATAAGTAGCCCGAAGGTCAAGCGCTGACGTAGAGCTTAGTCGGGGAAAATTCCGCGTGTCCAAGCACCTCGGAAGAGGTCAGTCTACCGTTCAGCGTCCTCAACATGACGTCTTGAATTAGGTCGGCCGCCTTCTCAAGCGTCAGCTCAAGGGTGAGCAAACTCGAAACGTCGACATCTATGTGCTCAGCCATGGCTTTCGCCGTCTTCGGATTGCCCGTTATCTTGATGACTGGCATGGTCGGGTGTCCTACCACGTTCCCTTGCCCTGTGGTAAAGAAGTGCAGCACTGAACCCTTTGCGTGGAATAGCGTTAGCGCCTCGGCCGCCGCCGAGGAAGTATTCACGAAATTGAGGCCTCTCTTGGTAACCGAATCCAAGTAATCCAGCGCGTCCACTATCGGCTTGGTGCCAAGTTTTTGAACGTTCCCAAGGGCTTTTTCTTCGATGGTTGAGAGACCACCAGCTATATTTCCCTCTGTTGGTTGAGATCCCAGTAGATCCACCCCTTGGCCTTTGATCAATTCCGTGTATTCTCTAAAAATTTTTTCGAACTTCTTTTTCCCCTCATCAGTCGCGAACCTTTTCTTGACGATTTCTTCAGCGCCCGTTAACTCGGATGTCTCTCCGAACAAAACCGTTGCCCCTTGGTCCACGAGCCTGTCAACAAGGGCGCCTAAAGCCGGATTGGCTGCCAGGCCGGAAGTGGTATCAGATTCACCGCACTTTATGCTGAAGGTCAACGAAGATAAATCGTAACTCTTCCTCCGCTTTTCAGAAGCGAACTGGAGGTACTCCTTTGCCCTCGAGGACGCCCTTTCGATTGTCTTGAGATCCCCGTAACCCTCTATCGAAAAAGCCTCGGCGGGCTTGGACTTGGATATCGCGTCCGCTATCTTTTGAGTCCACTTGGGTTCTATCCCTATGACTATGGCCGCGGCTACGTTAGGATTCAGGCCAGTTCCGATGAGTGTATGGAAGTAAAGGTCCAGGTCTTTACCGAACTGTAGCCTTCCATATGGATGCGGCAACGCGATTGCCCCCTGTACCAATTTTGATACCCCCACGGCCGCCGCATTGGACAGGTCGTCCACCGGTATCACGACCACGTGGTTCCTAACTCCGACCTTGCCGTCATCCCTTTCATATCCTAGGAATTCCACGTTTTACCACCTATTGCTCCTTAAGTTGTGCACGTGGACGTGTTCCCCGACGGCTATTTGCAAGGTGGCGTGGCCAATCGCAAAGCCATACTCGGTAACGTCCTGCCCTGCTGCGATTTCCTTTAGGGCGATTTTGTGACCGAGGGGTATGTCCGACCTCGCCGTAAGGTACACGACCTCCGGTGAGTCCAAAAAGCCAACCACCAGCTTTTCCTCCCGTCTGACGTCTCTTATCACCACGGCAACGTCATCTGTCCTGACGTGAGCCAAGGCGTCTATTTTCGCCATATCGGTCGCACAATATGGGAGCGCAGCTTTTACGCCTCTCGGGTACAAAAACTTTTCAACTAGCAGCGCAAAGCGGAGCCCAATTCTCCGCAAGGGTGTTAAGAGCCCAAAAAATCGACCTTCCTGGAAAGCCCCCATCCGTCTCTACATTAACGCGGCCAGCCCAATGCTCAACGATCGTCAACCTGTAGCTTCGTCTCACTCGCCTATTCGCCCTCGGTGCTCAACTCAAACTAGCTCTTGTGCAGATCATCTTGCAGCACCGATAAGGGCTCCCGCCGTCCGCTGTAGCACCCGTTTGGATCTACCGGATCTCCTTGTATTCCAGGCAAGCCTGCTTCTTGGCTTGCTATTCGGTCAACATCCCTCGGCCATATCGATGAGAGATCAACGGGGGAATCGGAGACGGGCCTAGGTCTAAAACGCACCTCCGCCACCAGACAGCACATTCCCCAAATAAACACGTCATTGAGATACTTCTTGATTTCGCCCGGGCGGCCTCTTACGAAGGCCTTATCTTAGGCTTTCTCATTCCGTTTGAGGGTAAAGCTTCCTCGTTTTCAACAGATCGTCCGCTAGACCCTTTCGGACTACGCTAACCGAATGGTGGTCCGGCGCTTAGGCCGTCCGCGGCTGCCGATGCCAAAGTAACTCTCAACAATGCAAATGCGAGGCGTGAAGCGGAGGCCTTCGCGGCCTCGGTAAAGTTCATACTTACCCTGAAGGCCTTTTACGTAGCCCTGTGGGAAGCGCGCCCAAACCCCCTTCAACGCCTTGGCGAGCCTCTTGGCCTCTTCCGGTCTTTCATCGATCAGGTTGCGGGTTTCCCTCGGGTCTTCGATTAAGTCGTAAAGCTCGTCAGGTAGCCCCACCGGCCTACTTATGTAGCTGTAGTGACCATCTCTAACGCACCTATCGGGGGCTTCGTGATACCCCATGACCACCCAAGGCCTCCCCGACGAGCTACTGGTGAGCACGGGAAGGAAGCTGCGGCCCGCCAGCGGAACGGCGTCTTCGCCGAAGCCCAACAGCTCCAAAAAAGTGGGGAGGACGTCCGGTATTGATATCAGCTCGTCAACTCTCCGCTTCTTGAAATCAAACTCGCGGGCGATGTCTTCCGGGACGCGAAGTATGAAGGGTATTTTGAGTAGCTCGCTGTACATTCTATCACCCCCCTTGAGGAACTTACCGTGATCGGCCAGCGGGTGACCATGGTCAGCCAAAAGCAATATCAGCGAATCCTCCATTGCACCGGTTTCCTCGAGCGCCGTATAGAACTCCCCAAAGCAGCGGTCTACGAACGAGACCTCTCCAGCGTACAGCGCCCTGATATCGTCTACCTCTTCGGGAGTAGCCCAAGAAGAAGCCTCGCCTCCCTTGGGAAGGATTATTCTGGGCTTCTTATCCGGATCCTTCCTATAAGGCTCGTCGTATGAGTGGGGATGCTCCCAAGGTTCGTGGGGATCAAAGCTATCCACCCAAAGAAAGTAGGGTTCGGAACGATTTTGTAACTCCCTCAGGGCGTTTGCCGCCGTCGAGAAAACCTTAAAAGGAAACCAGTCCTCATCGTGATCTTCCCTGAACCCGTCCACGTTAGACAAAAACTTGTTAATTAGAGATACCCAAGACGGATCCCTCCTTATGTTTTCGTTGGAATAGTCTTCCAGCTTCCTGTGCCTTGGAGGGACAAGTCCGTGCGCATCGAACTCCTGCCCTCTGATGAAGTCCCATAGATCCATGAATGAGTAGAGGTTATATCCCGGCTTGAACATGTGGTAAGTATCGGAAACGAGCGCGGTATTGTAACCCCTCCTCTTTAGGAACGCGGCAGCGGTCAGGTCATTTGCACTTAGGGGAGACCAGGGCTTATAGGGCAGGGTAAACTGGCCTGTCATTAGTTCCGTCCTTTGAGGGATCGTGGGGAGGCCCGAGGGATAGGCATTGGTGAACGCAATACCTTCCTCAGCGAAGCTGTCTATTTTGGGCGTTTTTGCCGCCGGTACTTCCTCGAAAACGTTCCTCCCGCCGTTGTAAAAACTAACGTGGTCCTGTCTTAGGCTGTCCAAGACCACTACTATCAAGTTAAGCCGATCCTTCGCCATACGGACTGATGGGGTTGAGATAAACGGATTTCTTTACTCGCCAGGCGTGATGCCTTGCTCGCAGTCGAAGGGCTTCGTTAGAAAGCCGATTTAAAGGCGAGACCCGGTCTGCGCGGAGAGAGCTGTCCAAAGGGTTTCAACCCCGTGTTCTGGCCTTTCATGCCGTCAGCTTTTCGACGACCTATATTGCAGTCCAAAGAGCCATCCCGCCGACGGCGAAGTCAGGGGTTTGAGAAAAGAGCGGTATCCCCGGCTTTTCACGCGCTGCCACTTTCCTCGCAAGGCGTAAATCTAGATAGAGCCATATTTTATGCGCGCAAAGAAGGTTTTAACCCCGTACGAGGGAATTGAAGGATTAAGGGGAGGCGTCGGGACGCCGAATGTGGTTTACGACGTGAGGCGCGATGCCCATTGGCTGGTATTCACCGGCTGGGACGACCCCAGCGGTATGAGAAGAGAGGTTTGGACGGCAAAGATAGATGAAAGGCTGGTGGTCGACAAATCAACGGTTAAAAGGATAATACCCGCGGATTTTCCAGTAAGGCAGGACTACACCAATAACACCGTGCGGGTCATTTACAACGCGGTCAGAGATCAGTTCATACTCACCACTACCCACGGAAATGCCGGTTACATCTATTACTTCAGGCCCGATTGGACGATGATAACCTACAAGAAGCTCGTAGAAGGCGTCGGGGACCACTCAATTCCCATAAGGCCCCTCGGTTGCTACGGAAAGAACCACGACGCCCTGACGGTGATCCCCAGGGGAGCCGACATAGTGCTTGGCGAGCTAAGCGGCCTAGATGAAGTTTCTTCGGTAACTTTCAAGGAGATCTCCATCGCATCTGAGTGGGGAAGTTCGAATGACGTACTGGATCTCGTCACGGTGCCCCGTCTAGCCGCTTTCGTTGAGGAGGATTCCACAAACAAGTGGCTATTGCACGCCTTTCTGGGCCCGTCGTTCGATGAACTGAGTTACGCCTTCCTTCCCGAGTTTGGAATGCTGCACGGATCGCTCATGCCCCTGTTGGGCCTAAGCGACGAATTCGTTCAGGTGGGGCATCCCCACTACACCACGGAACCGGACGGAGTACCCAGGCTCTTTTTCGCCTCCTTCAGGGATAGCTGGAGCTCAACGCCGAGCACATCGAGGGAAGGGTACGCCCACGAAATATGGGCGGCTGAAGTGGGGCCGGAGATCTTCAAGAACGAATCTTATGGGGTGCTTTCCGACCACGCTATATCTCAGAAAAGGGGACCCCATGGGAAGTGGTACTTCGTGGGTAACGCGAAAAGGCTCGAATTACTGGTCACCGGAGTGAGGGCTGAAAGCGAGGCCATAATTAGGCTCAAGGAAAAGGGTAACCCCGCAGACCAGGATGTTTCGACCGAGTACCGCGTCAAACAAAGCGAAAAGATTACGGTGACGGACCCCGCACCTTACGTAAAACCAGAAGCCGAGGGAGCGGATTTAGTCACCCTAGTGGCGGTCTACTAGCCATGTGAAGCGGCACCAGTAAAAAGGCAAATCGATTTTTCAACTTGGTATTCGCCTGTAAAGCAGAGATCCGTCAGCAGGTCGAGCCCCAGTCCGCACCCACGTTTTGAAAGTCGCGTAGGCAAGATGCAACTCAGAAAAACTAAGGCTAGTGACGGGAAAGAGACCAAAGTGGTACATGCTCTTTAGGGATAAACGCGCCGGCCAGCAGTACCTTCTCATCGCTACTAACGCGAAATCGATGAACTGCATCCAAGGCGCTCAAGTTTACGGGTGACTCTGAAGCAACAGCGGTTCTGGGTCGAGATCGATTTCCAGTTCACCAACCTTTTTCAGCAGCGCTCGTCGTATCCTTGTATTCGACTTCAGACCAAGCTCGAATTCGCCACGCTGCGGCTGGTCAAATTCACTGCTCTGTTGATTACACCTTTCGCCAAAGCAGTACAGGTACGTAAGATGGCAACCCATTAAGCGATCAAACGAAATCCGGAAGGCCAGCTATTGGTCCTCCTCATCAGCACATCTGCGCCGAAAAATAAACTAGTGCATAGTATACAAACCTTATATATCGCTGATCAAAAAGAACAAATGATAGAAAGGACGTTTGTAGGGAGCTGGTATAGAACGCCTGAGCTCGAAAAAATTTTAAGGGAAAGCCCAACGGGCGAGGTGATAGGCCACGAGAAAGAGGTGGAATTGGCTGAAAGGACGGCCATCCGCGAGCAACTTCACCCATTAGGCCCCGGGTCGAAGGGATTGACTTTCGTCAGCAACGGTGAACAGAGGAAGAGCGGTTACACCACCTACTTGCCCAATAGGTTCTACGGCTTTTCCAAGACGGAGAAGGAGCCGCAGTCAGGGATTTCCGCAGTGTTAGAAGAGCTCCAGGAATCTAACCCCGATTACCTCAGACAATTACCGGAAAGCCCGATATCGCTTCTCCCAAAGGTGGAGGACAGGCTGACCTACCGGGGGCAACCACTGGCCTCCGCTGAGGCAGCACAGGCGGTCAGGCTGGCGAGGGAGGAGGGAGCACCTAAGGTCTTCGTCAGCGCGCCCTCACCAGGTGTGATAACCGTTTTCTTCCCTCCTGGCAAGGCCTACCACGATCACATAGATTACGTCTACTCGCTGGCGGGCGAGATAAGGAAAGAATACGAGGCCATATTAGAAGCGGGTGCCTACCTGCAAGTGGACGCGCCAGACTTAGCCATGGCGAAGCAAATGTCCGCAGGTTGGGGGATGGATTTCTACGAGGCGCTACCACATCACGTAGACGCGATTAATGAGGCAATAAAGGGCCTACCGAAAGAAAGGATAAGGGTGCACTACTGTTACGGTAACTACTTGTCATCTCACGTAAACGACGCCGACTTCAGGAAAGTTTTGCCAGAGATACTAAGGCTGAAGGCAGGAACCATAGTGGGCGAGACAGCAAACCCTAGACACGAAGGAGACTTCCTAATCTACGAGGACTTCGTAAAAAGGAACGGGTGGCCGGAAGGCCTCAGGTTGGCCGTGAGCGTCCTAGACGTGAAGACGCCGTTCGTAGAATCGCCCGAGACCGTCGCGCTTAGGCTAGACAGGTACGCTCGCCTTCTAGGACCCGAAAACGTGATGGCGAGCTCTGATTGCGGCTTCCAAACATTTCTGGGACTCGGGAACGTCACAAAGGCTGTGGCATTGAGGAAGCTCGCTTCCCTTGCTGAGGGGACAGAGCTAGAGGAGAAGCGGCTTGGTGAAGGCGCACGAAGGATTTGTGACGGTTACTGCATTAAAAGGCCCTGAACGTTCAAGACCGACACCCACCGACAGTACTTTGGGAGAGTTTATCACGGTTTTTAGCGAAGCCAGAAGCTGTCAATAGCCAAGTAAAAAATTTATACGCTTATCGCGCAGGAGTCGCTCCAGCGACTCGCCATTTAAAACGGCTTGCTTTTCAGACCAGGCTAGCAACGGAAGTCGCCTTCGGCGAACCCCAACCCGTCACGGCATCCCAGCCAGGCGAGTAATAGTAATAGCCATTGCTATTGAGGTCGTTGTACGGCATGACAGGGTTGAAATATGTTTCATAGTCATGCCCATGAGCGTATATAATTGGTGTTATCAGGCCGAGACCAGGAGCTTCGCCATGTGAAGAAGCGACGTCAGCCAGCAGCGCGGACCACTGCGGCGCACCGCAGCTGGTCCCGCCCACCCCGTACCAGCCCTGGAGCACGTAGACAGTCTGCCCCGACACCGGGATTATCACCGGTGTGCTGTCGAATATCCATAGGCCGCCCCATCCAGTTGGGCCGTAGGGGGAATCGGCTACGTAGGAAACGTCGGGCACGACCCTACCGGTTGGCTCAACGTTACCAGCAGAAGTAGTGAGCTTCACTTCCGCGTTCTCCTGCCAAGATTGTTCTGGGAAGTACTCGCTCTGTCCTCCACCGCTGTCAACCCAGAGGTACTCGTGCGTACTAGAAATTGTGTAACCGCCGTAGGCCTCGGTGCCATAAACGGCGGTTGAAAGCGTTAGGTTAGTACCCCCTACTGCTAGAACGTTGGGGTCAGAAGCGGGGTAATTCACGTTGGGGAAGGACAATCCGTTATAGGCACCCTCATCACCCGAGCTAGCCACGGGAGTAATGCCTTCTGCTACTGCTTCCTGGAATAGGGAATCGAAGCTCGATATCGAACCTGGGCCGGTCACGCCTAGTAGCTCGGGTTCGGGGGCTCCCCAGCTCATGGAGATCACCTGCCCCAGGTGAGCGTTGACCGCATAAGACACCGCCGCGTAAAGGGCCGAAAGGGAATCGTCGCTTGCCTCAACCAAGACTATCTTGGCATAAGGTGCCATGGCATGAGCCCACTCCACGTCGAGGCTTGTCTCCATGGCCCAGCCGGCTTTGTCCGAATAACTACCTATGTGAGGACCGGGGAGGGGTACCACCGTCAGCTGAACAGCAGGAAGGTCAAACACCGCATCAAAGACCGCCACGTCTTGATAGATCGTGGGAGAGCCAAATGCGTCAACTATGACTATCGTCTCGCCCTGCCCCTCGCGGCCTTCCTCCCAGAGGGAACTGAAGCCGTAATAGCTTGCTATCTGAGACGGAGTGTACGGCGGGGCGCCCTCCGGAAAAGGAAAACCTAGATTGACAACTCCTTGAGAGACTGCGTTCTCCGAAAAGATTGGTTCGGCGTAGTAGGAGGCCGTAACGGGTGCTGTATAACCGTAGGCTAGGGTTGGGAAAAATGAGAAAAGGAAGACGACAAACGCTGCAAAAACCGTAACATACCCATTGCGCATACAGTTCGGACGTACGTATATAAAAATCTATTGAATGTGGAATTGGTACGGCCAATACTCAAGATCACGTGTTTCAATCGAGTAACCGCTACAACCTTAAGCATCCGGTGAGCTCGATATCGATCATCTTGGGGAGACAAACTCCAATACAATATTAAGGCCTTCGCAGGATCACTCACCAGGTCGAAGAAATGTTTAAACGCGCCTACGCCTTTTGTTCCATGAAATGGGTAACTCGGGAAAGGGCGCACGTAGATAGGATAGCGTGCCCTTGGCTGATAAAAAACTTCGTTGATAAGGACGCGGAATTCCTTTTTGTTCCGGCGGACTCCGTCAAGGAAGTGAGCGAAAGGGAAGGTGCGATACCGTTCGACACGCCTGGAGTGGAACTGACCCACTACTTCGAAAACGGAGAGGAACGCGTCTCTTTTGACGCCATAATAAGAAAATATGGGTTAAATGATCCTGCTTTGCTCGAGCTCGCCAAGGTGGTCAGGGGCGCCGATGCACGCATCCAAAATCCTCCCCCCGAGTCGGCAGGGCTTCGTGCAGCGGCGGCTGGTTTCAGAATCATTTCAAGAGACGATTACGAGAACATGAAAATTCAATTTCCACTTTACGACGCCCTTTACGCTTACTTCAAAGAGCAGACAACGCGCAAGCGACAAACCTTACCGTCGATGGGCTTATCCGCAACCGGAGGACTGCCCATTTCAAGATTGTTTTTGCTTATTCTTCGTTGATATGGCGCAGCACAAACGGCCTTTGGCCTTAGTGAATCAGAAAGAGGAAGTTTGATGGATGGTCAAACTCATAGCGGTAAGCGCCTCACTTCGGTCGACTGTACCCTACTGACCTCCTCCCCGCCCTAAAGGGCGGGGGTTTACCGAGGTCTCGAGGGTTAAACCCATTACGGGTGCTACTAAGTTGTGGCCTACGATGAAAGACAGAGATTTTTTATCGTTGAGATTACCATGTCGGTAGCCTTCTTGAGGATGTTCAATGCACCGTGTAAGTCGCTGTGCAGTTTATTTCCTTTAGGACAACTGATGACTCCCCTGGGATTCCTAGTGACTCCCACGTCGTGTTAAGCGCAGTACTTCGAGGTGTTGTATCCAACGACCTCGAAGGCCTTCGTCCCGTACTCTTGAGCCTTTGCACTCCCGTTTGTGTACTTAACTTCGTAGGCACGCTCCTCCGGCATCGCGGGAGAAATCGGCTCCCGCTCCTCATGTTAAGAGAGTTGACCGGAGGGGAGCATCTCAAAAAAGATGGTGGTCTTATTTTAAATCTTACCCGCCCCTAGAAGGGGCGAGGTTTGTCGTTCGCTTTATCAGTTTGGTCGGTTTGGATACAAGCTCCTCCTCCTCCGCGTGATCCCAGTAAGCCAGAAACCAGCGAAAGCTCCATCATTACTCTAGTGCGGTATTGGCATTTTCAAACTTGGCCTAAATCTGATCCCTACGGGTCGTGCGAAGCCATCGCGGCAACAGAGGTGACCCAGTTTCCACTCCTCAGTTGGTCGAGTAATCTATAAATCCGCGTTTATGGGAACCCGCCATTAATGCAAACCACTCAGGGTGCTTTTTGCGTAGCCGCCATCGGCGATTTTTCGCGTTTTAAAAGGACCGGCTCCGCGAAGGCCAGTTTCGTAAACTCCTGTGAACTACCCCGCCTTTGCGGACGGGGCTCGCCGGTTTGCTCACGCGCTTACGAGGGGAATACCTCAGGTATTCCACCGGCGCAGAGATGCGTTCATCCTCGGGCGTCTCCTTCCTTTCCTTCCTTACTTCTCCCTCCCTACATCCCCCGTTCCAGGGAAAAAGCCCGACCTTCCTCATCGCGATGGCCAAGGGCATGAATGATCGTGCAGATTGGCTGCAAAAACCTTCTGGAGGGTGCTATCCATCCCCCCTCCTCACAAAGCACTTTTGCCCCCCTTAATCCCGAAATCGTTAAACGATCTCGTCACACCTGATGGCCAAAGTACCGTTTAAGCGACTTCAGCCGTCTAAAGACGCGACAAACTATCGTGAAGCTCAGTGCCGGGGATCGGCTTCCGCTTCAGCTACGCACCTATTCAAGGCGTTTTTTCAGGCATTCATGCGATACTTTATGTCTTCTTCATACACCTTGAAACCCAACAATGCGGCAGCGTCCTCCAAGTCCCGCCTATAGTCCCCGTAGACCGTAACCCTGTGCCAGCAATAATAGGTGCAAGGGAAGCGATAATAGTTTTCCATTATGGCGTACGCGTCGGTCTTAACGCCGAGCTTTGTCCTGCAGGCCCTTTCGTTCTCTATGTTGATGTTCTCTACCGCCACACCTGAATGTATAAGAAGGGTCTTTGTTTCTGGGCAGAATCTACACGTTGTCACTTTTTCGCCAAGCGGCATGAGTGACTGCACCGCAACCCCCTTTTGTGTTTCATCGTGATCCCTAAGCACATAAGGGTTGGAGGGTCCGTTCTTTCCGAACACCTTCCAGGGGCCCCTGCAGTGTGCGTATACTATCTCGTTTTTAGAGGTATCGATCACGGGATCAGAAGTGAAGCTCGGCCTGTCCATCAAGCGCCTTATCACCAATTGGGTTAGAGCTGCACCCAGATCGGCCTCGCACGTACCGACCATCCCCTCGTTATCCATCTCAGTCAGTGAAAGACAGGGATAGGCAGGAAGCCTTTCCGACTCCGCCACGAGCGGCCAGCAATCCACTGCCACCGCGTCCGCACCGTATTTCTTGGCTAGCTTCATCAAAGCGACGTGAAGCTTAGCAGACCTCATGATATCTTCCTCTTTTACACGCTTCAAAGCGTAAGCCCCACCAACCCACTTTTCGTAAAACGGCCTTGCCTCGTCGTCCGATACACCACCGAACTCCTGCGCCGCCTCACCCGAGGGTACCAATTTCACGGTAACGCCCAGAGAGGAAAGTCCGTCAGCCCATCCCTTTGCCACGTCGCGGTCCGTCACGTCCAATATTACGCTACCCTTCACTCTCAATACCCCAACCAAAAGGGAAATGGCGTGGAGCGCATCGGAGAAGTTTGAAGGCGCGACGCCTTCTTCAGCAGTTTCAAAATAGGTAGGTTTATATATAATTGGATGTGAACGATCTGTGTGTGCATGGGCAGTAGGGTGGTTGCAAAGACCCAAGACCTCCCTTGAAAAGAGAAGGAGGGGTACGTGCACACGCAGAGGGGGAAGGGGACTGAGGATGGAGGGCGCTTCCCAGCGCGATCGGTGGGACCATGCAGTCCTGCCATCACTCCTGGGTGGGTGCGTCCTGACAGGGGCGGAGCGGAAGACTCCCGATGAACTCGTGAGGGAGTTGAGTGAAGCTGTGAAGCCCAAGCTCTACGCGTACCACAGGTATGCTGATGCGTACCCGCGTGCGCCTACGTAGAGCGAAACCCTTTAATCACTTCTGGGTAGAACCGTCCCCCTCTGGCTTCTCCCCAGTCCCTTCGTTACTGGGCTTGGAGCTCTCCTGTTCTAGCTCGCGGTTGATGCGCTCCAGCTCAGACTTCAAGAAATCCCGATACCTTTCCTTAAACCTCTTCAAGGCGATGCCCGGCTTGACCGCGCTCTTCAACTCGTTCACGCTGGAGGCCACGCTTTCCATCACTTCGCTGGTAACCACGAGGTTCGTACTAGCTATCCTGGCAGCCAGTGTTTCGAGGGCTGACATCTTTTCGATTATGCCCGCTTCGTATTTGTAGTAATCGGCGAGCTTCGCTTTCCCCTTATCGGTTATCTTGTACTTTCCCTGGACTTCTTCTATGTATCCCTCCTCCAATAGCCTTCCGAGCATGGGGTATATGAGTCCCGGGGAGGGCTTCCAGCGCAAATTGGGATCGCTTGAGGCCGCGTCTATTATCTCCTTTCCAGCCATATCGTTTTTTGAAAGCAAGTAAAGAACGTAATACCTGGTAAAACCCCTTGGGACCGAATCTCTCACTTCCGGCATACCTTATTACTGAAGCTCTCTTTTAAGCATATCTCTAGCGATATGATCAGTTTCGGCGGAAGAAATGAATGGATGGAATGAAACGCTTTTGTATGGACATCGCCAAGCTCGACGCGCTAGAAAAAAGGGCTGAGCGGTTGGGCGCCGCTTTGACCAAAATGGAACAATTAGAACGCCTCAACTCTTCGCTGGAATGCGCGTCCTTAAGCGCCTCATTAAACCATTTCATGGCGAACCCCAACAGAGAAAACCTGGCTTCTTGCCTTTCGGAACTTAATAGGGTACAAAAAACGAGGTCGTCCAACCCTGAGCTGGGAAAGAAACTGATAGCCATAGGTATGGTCTTGATAGCCGCTCCGGAACCGATCACTACGGTTTTGGGTTTGGCATTAGTAGCGGCGGGCAGGCAAATGGCTAGGAGTAGACGAGCGCGGATGCATTGATTAAGTTGTCGCTGTATGACCTTGGTGGAGCGGGCTAGACGCTCGGCTTCATCAAAGCTAAGACCGTTACTCAGTATGGTGTATCTGTTATTCACCTTATTAGCTATGAGCAGCGAACGAATAACGTCCATATCGCTAACTCCCAATTCTCTCGCGCTGACGGGGGCGCCAACCAAGTGAAGCGAGTAACGTATCTCCTCCCAGTCGAGGCCATGCAACTTGCTCATCATGATCGTGCCCACACCGCAGGCCTCACCGTGGAGGGCCTTGCCCGGAGCTATCAATTGGAGGGCGTGGGCAAACTGGTGTTCGGAACCGCTAGCCGGTCTGCTGGACCCCGCTATTGCCATGGCTATCCCTGAGCTGACCAAAGCCTCCGCCAGCACCCTCAGACCGCCCTCAGTTCCTTGCGCAATCGCGTCGCAAGCGCTGAGCACGTGATCGGCGGAGAGCTCAGCCAAAGCCGCGGAATAATCTCCGTACTCCTCAAGTCCCTTCTCGCTGGCCAGTTTCCAGTCGCGCACGGCAGTTTTCTTCGCTATGGTATCTCCAAAACCGGCGGCCACGTATTTGTGAGGAGAAAGGGAGGCCACGCGCAGGTCTATGAAGACCGCCCTCGGGATTTTGGCTGCTATGGAGGAAGGACCCAGGCTTGAAAAAAGCGACACCCGAGGTGAAGCTATGCCGTCGTGAGAAAGTACGGTCGGTAAGGACACGCTGGCCACCTCCAACTTTGAGGACAACAATTTGCCGCTATCTATGACCGACCCGCCTCCTATGCTAACGACCAACGAAAACCGCGCCGTCGAGGCCAGCTTATCTCCTTGCCTGAGCACTTCGGACAGAGTGGGAGGCTTATCTATTTCGAAGTCCACGCGCTCCACCCCCGCGACGGCACCCAGAAGGGGAAGGTATGACTGCTTGCCGTGGACCAGCAGAACGGGGCCGCCGGCCGCTGACGCGCTCGTTATGAAATCGCGGGCCACCCCGACCAGTCCGGGTCCGATCGCGACGTGCTCGGGCAAGGCAACTTCATGAATGGCCCTTTGTTTTGAGACGGCCATAAGGCATTCGTGAAAACCCCGCGCTCGATTTTAACGTTATCGGGGTTAAAAGGCGAAAGTCTCCTTCCCTGAGGAGGGGAAGATGACCCTCCTTATTACGGATTTTTTATAGTTGACCGTTATGACGTGAATGACCGATTTTCCCTGGGATGCATGGGAGTGACCGGAGATGAAAGCAACTCCGCTGTCAGCACCGCGGGATACTTCCCACATTCTCCTGATGGTAAGCTCCTCGGTGAACCGGGAAGTCTCACCCAGAGGGTGGGGTAGTTCGACCCTTGTGTAATGACAACCGGGAGGCTTAGTCCTTGAGCGCTTCCCCGGGAAACAACGTGGAGTCAAGGCATCTGCGCTCTCCCTCGAAGTCATAACGCGGTGCTAGTCGGGCGCCCAGACCAGTCGCGGAGCCCCACAAACTAATGCAAGAAATGGGACCGGATCCTTCAGGGGGATCCGCGTCCGCCATCCTCCGGCTTTCGGGAGAACCTCTGCTTCGGCTTCGGTATACCCTTAGCGTATCTAATATCTCGAGCCCTACGGCGTCGACATGGAACCTGTACCTGAGATATCCAGCTAAATCCTCTATCTTCCTCGGCTCGCCGTGATTTACTATCACGGTCTTTGGCCGGCTCCTCAATCTTTCCACGAACTGCACGAGCTCTTTTCTATCCGAGTGCCCGGATAACCCCTCAATCGGTATTACTTTCATCCGGACCTTGAACGTCTTCTCGTCTCCGTTTTCGTCTTCTAGCTGTATTTCTGCTGCACCCTTCGACAGCTTCCTGCCAAGCGTCCCTTCCGCCTGATAGCTCGTGAATATTATGGCGTTCTTCTCATCCTCCACCATGTACTTGAGGTAATCAAGCGCAGGTCCCCCAGTCAGCATACCTGCTGGGGCCATGATCACGCACGGTTCACCCCTAGCCAACTTTTCCCTGTCTTCGATGCGAAGGTGCATGTCGAAGTTTTCGTGCATGAACGGGTTTTCGTCGTAGTAAATGGCGTCGCGCAACTGCCTGCTCAGAGCTTCTGGGTGAGCCATGTGCAAAGCGGTGGTTTCGTAGAGCAAGCCTTCCATGTGAACCTTTGTCTTTGGCAGAAGCTTCTTGTTGAACGCGTCCGCCATTATGATCATGAGCTCCTGGGCCCTTCCCACCGAAAGAACGGGGACCAACACCCTTCCGCCGTGCTCCAACGCGGTGCGCACCGCATCTATGAACTCCCTCTCTGCCTCCTCTCTGGGCACCATCAGATCGTTCTTGGCACCGTAGGTGCTTTCCATTATGAGGGTTTCCACCCTTGGGAAATCGGTATCTGCCCTTTGGAAGAGCCTGGTGTCCGCGTACTTGAAGTCGCCGGTATAAACTATGTTGTGCTCGCCCTCTCCCACGTGCAGGTGAGTTATGGCAGAGCCCAAAATGTGACCGGCGTTGTACAGCGTGGCCTTGACGTCGGGGGATATGTCAACGACCTCTCCGTACTCCAGGGGTATTGTGTGGAGAAGGGCTTTCTTATACTCGTTGACGCCGTATGGCGGCTTCTTGCCCCCCTTCTCGGTCACGTCGAGGTAGTCGCTCTGGAGTAATGCCATTAGCTCGAAGGTCGGCCTCGTCATGTAAACGGGACCACGGTATCCGTATTTGAATAGGAACGGCAGGAAACCGACGTGATCCAAGTGCGCGTGGCTTATTATGACTGCGTCCAACTCCTGTAAGTCAAAATCGAGCGTATCGAGGCGCGGGAACTCGTCCAAGCTGCTCACGGCGCCCGGCTTCACACCGCAATCCAAAAGCACTTTACTGGACGCGGTTTCCACGAGGATCGAGCTCCTGCCCACCTCTTGGAAGCCCCCTAGGGCTTTGATCGTGACGTAGTTGTTTTTGTATATCAGGGGGCGGTGGATGCTCTGCCCTACCTCCCTTAGGAAGTCCCTTCTATAGTTTCCCTCGTTACTCATGAGGGACAACACGCCCTTGAGCGTGGCGGACTTTATTGGCGGGGCCCTCACGAAAACGGGTCTCCAGCCCGTTTGCTGCGCGATTTGCTTGAGAAGCGGGCTGCTCGGGCCCCCGATCGGACCGTACTTCTTCGCCACTATAACGACCTCGCCCTCCTCTTCGTTGAAGATTATGTTTTCTAGGTCTATTTCATCCCCGAGAGATTTCCGTATCAGCTTCTCGGCGTCTTGGGGTGGCATAAGCTGGGATGGATCAGTCCTAACTATTATCCTAGTTTTTATTTGCTTCGCCATGCTTCTGACCACGGACTCGTCATCTAGCAATACCTGAGGCTTTTCGCAATAAAGCGCTATATTGGGACCCTCGAACTCGACCTTCGTTAGCCTGGCCTCTGGGGGGACGTTTTTGAAGATGACGTCCCTTATTTGCTTAAGCCTAGCCTCTAGGTCATAGTCCCCCAAAATGTTCACCAAAACGCTCGCTGTTTGGACGCACCATCTTTGGTTATCGCTACAATATCGACGCCTTCACCGGTGGCCGTATCCCACTCCATGGCCGCTTCTATGGCCTTTCTAACCACTGGGATTGCCTCTCCTACCCTCATACCTTCAAACTGATGGCCTTGCAATTCACCCAAAGCCACTGGAGAACCCGATCCCGTAGCTATCAGTTTCTCTTCGGTTAGCGCGCCCAAGAAGTCGACCGCGAAGAGGGACGGCCCCTCATCATCAAAACCGCCAACTATCAACTGAATGGGATAATGAGAATAGCGGTACTGCCCTCCCATGTTCTGAGCGGCCAGCGATGCCAAGGCGCGAACTGACATCCTCCTCCTGTAGATCATCTCGAATAAGTTAGCCTCACCCTTCAGCTGATCGATCAGTATCTGGGCCTCGGCAACTGTACCAGCCATGGTTACGGCAATGTACTGCTTTATTATGGAAATCTTTTCTGTCTTCTTGTGACTTATGAAGTACCCCGATACGGCCCTTTTGTCGGCAGCGAGTATTACGCCGTCGGAGCACAAGACGCCAACCGTCGTAGTGCCCTTAAACGTCTTTGCTGTTTGCAAACCAGAACCCATGTTTAAGAGTTTTTTCCCTTTTAACTTTATCGCCGTCGGGGTAAGTGCGAGACAAGGTAGGCCCATACGCCGATCGGAATTGGGAGGGGTCAGGGTTAAATTCACGGTACGCTCTCGTTTATGGTCAACAGAAAAGCCGTCCTCATGCCCGCCGCCTCGGCATTCGTGGGTTACGTTTTCCAGAAAGCGCTCTTGGACTCAGCTTGCAAGACCTGCCCCATGTACAACTTTTGCGGGGGAGACCTAAACCCGAAATCGAACTACAGGGTAACCGCGTTGAGGGATACGACCAAAAAGTGCCCTCAAACAGGCGAAGACCTTAGAGCTGTCGACATAGTCGAGGAACCCTTGACTGTGCTTGTGGAGAAAAGGGGACTATTAAAGGGAATAACGGTAAGGTACAAGCCAGTAGACTGCGAGGACCGCTTCAACAGATATTACTTTTACTGCAGAGGAACCGCGCTTCAGGAGGGAGATAGGATAAGGGTAGAGGAGATAGTTGATGATAACATTTCTATCAACGGTAAAACATACGCCCTCGTTAAAGCCATCCTCAAGGCTTAGAGTTTTCCAAGATGAAGGGTAGATCACCGAAAGGGAGCCAAATTCAGGGCTTCCCCATGTACTTCGACTTGAACTCTTTCACCTTGGATGCTATGGCGTCGAAGTCCCACCCTGAGACGTTGAATCTAGCCAGGTCTACTTTCCACTCGCCGTTCTTATTCCTCCAACGATATAGTCTGATCTGCCTCGCCCCATTACCGGTCTCGACTACCAGTAGGGCCTCCCAAAAGTTCTGACTTTTCATCAGGGTATAGCCGTCCACCAGTTTGTAGAACTCGCCCAAGGGGTACTGGGTGCCGCTCTGTTTCTCCTCAGGTTGATCAGCTTGACCCGTCTTTTTTTCGCTCAACTTTAATTTAGGGAATGCCGGCAGATATAAGTTTAAGCCCTTTAGAACAAAAAATTTATAACCGCACGAATGAATTCGTCGTATGGAAAGGGAAATATACCCGATATCTGCCTACAAAACTCCCGACGGCGGAGTCAACGTCTGGTATGTCGACGGTGAGTCGAGGTACGCCGGGAAAGTATCTTCCACACGAATAGGTAAAATACCCCTATTCCGGTGGTGCGCGGCCTCTTTGACGCCGACTTATGGGTACGGTGTAGGCCAGGCCGCTCAATTTCAAATCGAATCCCTCTTGCCTATAGGCGAAAAAAGGGCGGACCCCGAGCTGAGGTGGGTTATGGTAGATATGGAGGGCTGGCCTCACTTCAAGGTCTATAGCCAGGTGAGGGAGGGTTTCAAGGACGAGGTCGATGGCGAGGCATTGCTCAGGACCCTAGCCTACTATGACCCAGATATTTTGATCGTTACTACCAGGAGCAGAAGGGGACTGGAAGCGCTAGCCTTAGATCATCAAAAGGAACTAGCAGCGCTTGGAAGGGACGGGAGCGGTTTCATGGTGAAGGGATGGGGCCTGCCTCGCCTCAACGGCAGAGTTGTAGTGGACCCCTTAGAAATATCTCACCTCATAGGTTTTTACGAAGAGCCCTACCCGGAGAGCGTCCCGGAGATAGTCGACGTCCTGAAGTATCTCATGGGGTTGACGTCATCTTATCCTTTTCTCACCAGCGGAAGCTTCGCCAGCATAGCGTCCCTTATCGGCAGGTACAACAAGGGCAGCACCGATGCAATAATAAAGAGCGGGTTTCACGCGGGGGCAGTCGACTACGTTTCCTTGGATGAAACGGATCGCTGGCTGCTCAGAGAGGCGACTTCGGACGGCAGAAAGAGGGTTTTGGCCAACCTTGCAGAGATGTTGCCAAGCGCGCCGGAAGAGCGTGAGAGCGTCGTCTATAGGTGCGGCGCTAGGACCATTTCTACTTCTACCTCTCCCCTATCCGGTGGAGAACCACTATTCACTTACGAAAAGGTGATCATAGGGAAAAGAAAAGGGGAGTGGGCCGGATCCGTTAGAGGCAGCGTCTGGGCGGGGTTCCAGCTCACCAACCCTAGGATCTCACCTATTTCCAGAAAGATCCAAAGAGACCTGATATCCGACGCTCTGCTATTGGGTGTCGAGGAGGCGAAAAAACGCTTAACTGAGGTGAGGCCGCAGGAGGGAAACCCTTTCTACTTAGTGGTGGAACGCGAGGTTAGGCTGGACAAAGGCGTCGTTAGGAGAAGGGGCGTGCTCATGAGGGACGGAAGCCTGAAACCCCCTCTCTGGATAAACCCTGGCCTGGAGGGAGTAGACTTGGACGCTTATAAGAGGGAAAGGGCAGGAGTGGAGTCGCAAGTCCTGTCGATATGGGAGCAGACCCGCCTGGGGGACTTCAACCAGCCCCGACCGGCCGCTTGAGCTCGCTCTCGGGAATTATCGTCAGGCCGGGTGGATTCTTGGAGACGTTGCCCACCCTGACGCCTATGAGCACCTTAACGTTTTTCTCCGCAGCTATGTCGACCAACCTCTGAGTTATCACTCCGTCGAAAACCACGGCGTAAACTTTGTCCGCTTCCGTATCACCTAACTTTTCTGCCAGATCGCCAACTGGTATACGCTCTATCTGGTTCAGATCGGCGTCCAGTAATACCGCCTCGAGCGTGCCCTGAACGCTGTCCAAAATTTCTATGACCCTCTTGTCGGATGAAAGCTTCGGTTTCAGGGCTTCCTGGGCGGTCGAGGGCTCTTCGACAGGCCTCCGTTCGACTGCCGTTTCTTCGGGCTTGGCTTCGAGGACCTGCGTCGGGGCCTGAGTTTCAACGGGTGCCCTGCCCTTTTCCTCGGTTTCCGCGATCTCCGCCCGCGCCCTCTCTTCCATTTTTTCCTTTGTCTTGACAAACGGTTCCTTGGCGTCTAAAGCCCTAGCGATTTCCTTACCCGTGAGCTCCTCTACTTCCTTACCGCTAGGCGCCCTTGCCACGAAATCGATATCAACGCCGGCCTCTTCCAACTCCCTTAATATCATATCTCCGCCGCGATCACCGTCGAGGAAAGCGATGAGCACCCTTTCCTTGCCCAAGTCGATAACCTCCTTCGGTACGTTACCGCCGGTGGCTCCGCCAAGGGCAAGCGCGTTCTTGTAGCCGTGCTTCAGAAGGTTGACCACGTCCGCCCGACCCTCAACGAGTATCACCTCTTCAGAACGCTTAACCTCAGGCCCCGCCGGTAGCTTTGATTGGCCGTATTCCTCTATAGAGGACCCCTTGACGGAATACATCAGTTCCATCAGGGCCTCCTCAACGCTTCCCACGTTCTCGCTCTCCTTTTGCTTTTCGATTATTTCCTTGGTCCGCTTGAGTATCTCCTGACGCTTCTGCTCACGGAGATCTTTGAAGTCTTTCAGTTGAATCTTCGCGTTATAGGGCCCTACTTTGTCGACGCTTTCTATTATGGCGATTATGAAGGCTGTCTCCTCCTTACTCAAATTCGAGGGTACAACTATTTCACCTATGGTTTTCTTCCCCTTGATCTCGGAGTTTATTTGGATCCTCCCTATCTTTCCTTTTTCTTGGAGCTCCCTCAGGTCATACTCCTCAGTAAAGAGTCCTTCTGTCTGACCGAAAAGGGCGCCAACTATATCGGCCCTGTCGACAGGGCCGTCTACCTCGAGATAGAAAGAGGCCTCATACTTAGCGCTTGCTAGACTAGCTCCTCCCAAAATATTTCACCGCTCGCCTGACGCCGAATGTATCACCGGCGCCTTGTTCTTGCCCTGCCCTCCCCTTCTTGGTAGTCCACTTCAGGTCCATTTCCATGAACTCCAGAGCGACCTTCTTGAATCCATCGAACAGCTCCCTGAGCTCGTCCTCCGTAAACGTATCAATTATAGAGGGATCGCTCAGCCACTGATTCCAGCCGTTTACGGACTCCAATATGGCGAGGTTGATCAACCTCACATTGGAATAGAGGGACAACCGGTCCCCGTAATTCATCTTTTTAACCATATCCATTTTCTTAATTAACCTGTCCTCCCACGTAGACATCCTAATCGCCTAAGTCATAAATGGTGGTTATCCGTATTTAAGCGTGGCTAATCCGTGCAGGTAAGCATGGCGAGAATTCCACTAGGGATTGTTTGGCGCCGACCTCGCTTGCGCATCAGGTCAGGAGGGCAAAGATCTGATCGACGTACGTGTAAAACTCAAAGGACTTCTTATCTCTCGGCCTGGACAGCGTTATGCTCAGCTCCCCTATGACCCTGGCCGGGCGGGGAGACAGCACTATGACCTTATCGGAGAGCTCTACCACTTCTTCGACGTTGTGACTGACCATTATGACAGATTTGACCGGAGACGAAGGATTTATGATGTAAGAATAGACCTCCTCTCTCAGGTGCTCGGCTGTTAAGGGGTCCAACGCACTGAATGGCTCGTCCATCAGCAGTATTTCGGGCTCCAATACTAGCGCGCGCGCTATGGCCACCCTCTGTTTCATACCGCCGCTGAGTTCGCCAGGGTAAGCGTTCTCGAAACCCGCCAGCCCAACCGATTCCAGTGCCCTCAAGGCCTTCTCCTTCTTTTGAGATGGGGTGAGTTGGTCGTTCGAATAAAGGGCAAGCTCCACGTTTTCGAGGGCGGTCTTCCATGGCAGCAGGGCGTAATTCTGGAACATCATCGATATGCCGCGTGAGGGCCGCGTCACGGGTTGACCCCTGTAGAACACTGTGCCCGAAGAAGGTTGGAGCAACCCAGCAATCACTCTCAGCAGAGTGGATTTACCGGCCCCGGAGGGGCCTATGATGGATACGAACTCACCCTCGCGCACCGCAAAGGATATCCCTTTGAGCACTTCCAGCGTTTTCTTCTCCAAAGGGATCGTGAGAGAAACACCCTTAACCACCAGTATGTTTTCCTCTGCGGCCTCGCGCGTCGCGACCCCACTGTTCGCCTCATACATTATAGCCAAACCTCTTCGTGGTGTAATTATAAGCCCAACGCCAAAACGTCAGGTTGACGACGACTATTAGGAGGGACATGGACAAGATCGAAAGCGACATCAGCTGCAGGTTGCCGGTATACGTTGCAATATCCAGAAGTCTGCCGATACCATAGCGCACCTGGGTCAAGACCACACTTCCGGAGCTCGACGACACCGAGAAATACTCGGCGACCATAAGGGTGTTCCAAGCACCGCCTATGAAAGTTATGGAGCCCGTAACTATAGACGGCATTACCGAGGGGATGTAGATGTCGGCCCACCTCCTCCAACCGCTTATCTGATAAAGTTCGGAAGCTTCCACCAACGTTTTTGGTATGGTCCTGGCTGCCCCGAGCACATTGAAGAATATATACCAGAAGCTGCCCAAGAATATTATGGTAGCCGCCACCAACTCGCCCTTAAACGGGAAGGAAACCAAGACAGCTACTATTGCCGGCAGCAGCACGGGACCAGGGATAGAGGACGCGATTTGCGTTATGGTGGAGACGGGCTCGTATAGCTTTTCAGAAAGCGCCGATTTGATTGCCAGGGGGACACCGACCACCAAGGAAACCAGGTAGATGCCCCAAACGCGGACAAAAGAAAAGGCCAGCGCAATCACGACCTCCCTCTCAGTCGACGCTAGGCCCATCCAAAACGAGAGAGAGGAGAGCGGGGCCCAGTCAACGGCAAGGCCGATTAGGACCCTCGCCAACGCTACCAGTAAGAGCAACAAAAAGAGGGTGGCGATAAACCGAGCCAAGAACGCCTCTTTGCCGCTGAAGCGGCGGCGAAGCCAGAGGCCAATCGGTAAGAGGGGCCTAAATACCTTGCGAACTACCGAAAGCTCTAAATCGGAAAAGACCTTGGCCCGGGCCTTATCCGCTATTAACGCGTAGGTCTTGTAGACCGGGTCGACACGGCTCCGCCTGGGCTCTTCTGCCGGCTTGAACTTCTCGGACCACAAAGCCCAAGGCCTAAGGAAAACCGCTCTCGTTATTACCAGAACTAACAACAGTAATACAACGGCCTCGGTATAGGCGACGTAGTTCCCCTGCGCCGCGTAAGTCGCGATAGCAACCCCTATTCCATGTGCAACCGCGTAATTCGCGTTCCCCAAGGTTATGATTTCGCTGGATACCAGAAAGAACAAGCCCACGTCCCAGGAAACGAGGGCGTTGTAAGCCAGCTTTGGCCAAGAGGCAGGTATGTAAATGTGTCTTACTTTCGATAGGGAACTCATGCCGATATCATTGGCCATTTCCAAGAACTCTTTTGGTATGGCTTTGACCGCCTCGTAGACGGCGAAGGCCATATTCCAAGCCATACTTGTAAATATGAGGAAGATGACCGCTAGTTCGATACCCGGCTTGCCGGGCAAGACGACCAGCAAGGCGTAGATCATTACAGGGAAGAACCCCAATATTGGGACCGATTGCAGCACGTCAAGGACCGGGAGGATGACTTTCTCGGCCGTCTCATTCACTGCGGCCGCAATCCCGACAGCCCAGCTGAACACCACGGAGAGGAACAGCGCAGCTAGCATACGCCACCACGAGAAAGCGATGTCAACAAGTATCGGAACGATGTATTGGACGAACGTCAGGAGCACCAATAGCAGAGAGACCACTCGATATAGGCGTTTTCCCAAGCCCGCGCTCGCAACTGAATGTCGGTATGTGGATAACGAGGAGACAAGGTAGGTCGCGGAGTCCCTGATTATGTTTTTTGCCTCCAGCGGGTAGCTCTTCAGCGCGAAGTCTAGCGCTCTTAAAGTGACGTCGTCCGGGGGGGAAGGACCATTGGGTTCTAGATAGAGGTAGAGAGAGGAGCGGGGGATGGATAGTTCTCTGCTCAGCTGAGACTTCCCAAGTCTTGAAGACAATAGCAAGAGGAGCATTTTACGGGCCGCAGGAGAGACGAACTGGACCGTCGAGAATGACCCCCACCCCTCCATTTCTACTGGAGAGGTCTGTTTTTTTGCATTTTTTATCGCACGTTTTTGACGTACCACCTATACCACCTCAGTTACACCGGAAGCAAAGGGGTGGGGGATGGGAAGCAAGCGCTTTATCACTTCACGGAAGGTGGTACTCTCTGTGAACTCTGTTTCCCCTGGTTAGCAGCTTCCCCTCATCTCTCATCCTGCTCAAGTAGGTTGATACAACAGGTAGTGGTATTTCTCTTCCGTACTTCTGCTTAAGCTGTTCGCGAGCGCTTTTGCTATCGAACCACTGGTCACCGAAGTGTTGTATTGCCTCATATAGGGCATCTATTAGCGTGCCTCTCCGTCCATCATCTTCAGCGTCATTAGCTTGCGGTTGCGCAACGTCTTGGATCACATCCATTATCTTGTTGAGTTTTACAGGGTCAAACGCCCCGCTCATTGTCAGGGTTATCTTTCCCCCATTGCTGTCCGTGATTTCGAGCTTGACCTTCGGCTTCACGGTTCAAATATTAACCCGTTAACCGCGTATTTACGCCTTACCGCGAACGTGATAATCGGTTAATCCTCAAAGACTGACGCCAAGCGCTGCAAACAGATAATTAAGCCTGCACCGGCTCCACCCGAAATACAGGGGTCCCGCCCGCGAAGCGCGCCTGTTAACTGTTTCAAACTGTTAATCGCCGGCGGCAAAACTTAAAAAGGTCTTCCAAGATAAAATCAGCGAGGTAGAGAAGCCAGGTTATCTCGCAGGGCTCATAACCCTGAGATCCGAGGTTCAAATCCTCGCCTCGCTACCGTTAACTTTTCAGCTTTTGGGCTCTTTTTCTCTCGTTGACTCCGCTCCTTATATCCCACGGTGTCCAGTTTTTTGGTCAACCTCCTCATGCAATTTCGCGGTTTAAGGTGAATTTTGCAGTATTCTCAAATCGAAGGGATCGTTCGGTATTTAAGTCCATGAGGAGGTGTGGGTGAAAGTGCATGCACTCCAGTACTACCTCGAGGGTACTAGGAGCGCTCCACGGTCGTTTTCGGTTTTTATTGCGGGGTAAGCGTTGTGGAGGCGGCCGCTTTTTCGCGTTTTGCGCGCTTTTGATGTTGGCCGCGGCACAGTTAAGGGCCTTGCAGTCCCTAGGTGTTGCAGGAGCCTTTTTGCGCGGCTTATCGGAAACCTAGTAATTTTCTCCTGATAATATTTTATGAGGGTTTTGCTGGCTTTCGATGTAAGCGGGCGAGAATTGGTACGCGGTCGGGAGCGGACGCCTATTCCATGGCTTCATAAGGTGTTTGAAAGCGGAAGCCGAGGGTAAGTAGTCCTTCCCCTGCCTCAGCCTCCTGGTTATCGGCTTTATTTGAGGATCCCACGCTCTTACGCCGCAAAGGGTGCAACGGTATGCGCCAAAGTTGGTCTTCTCCATGTGTCTGCCGCACAGGGGACATAGGGGTTTTTCGTCTTCCCATTTGACGGCGCTGAGCAGCTTGAAACCCTGCAAGTTTATTGTCAAGGGTACCTTTCCGGGGCGGACAGCACCCCAAAAGAGGACTTTGTCTCCGGGTAGCAATTCTCTTGAAATCCTGTTTAGGTAACCCGTCTGTCTGTAGACCATTACCTGAATTTCGGTTGCGCGCTGCTTGGCGAATATCTTCACGTGCCCTCCCTGCAGCACTTGGGGCTTCTCTACTACGTAAGCGACGAACCTAACCGTGGTGTAAGGTCTGGCGCGAGACGCGTCCTCGATGTCCACGATGTGCTCATTGGTTGCCTGGTTCGTCTTGAATATCACCCAGGGCCTCGAGGTGTTCCTTACGATGTCGTGAGCGGCTATGAGCACGTTTGGATCCTCTCCTCTTATACCGAACAGGACGGGGTCTGGCCCGTGCGGGTAAATGAGCGGTTGTCCATCTTCTCTATCCACGTTTAGAAACGTTACTGGCGCTGTAAGCGAGTCCATGTAAAGCACATCTGAAAGGACTTCCTCCCTCTTTTTGGTTAAGTCATCCCTGTAAGCTATCAGCTCAAAGGTGTAATCGCCCCAGGTGTGGGCCACAGCGGCCATCGCCCCTATCAATCCTCTGGGAAGCCCCGGTCTTAGCCCTACGATTTGTACGGCTCCAGTTTCTCCGGAGATCGACAGAGCCTTCTCGAGGAGGCGTTTCGTTACTACATCCCTAAGCGCCTTATCGCTAAGCCACCGAGGCGCCTTACCCTCGCTAACCAGTACGAGACCAGGGTCGGTTTTCCCCTCTATCCGCGCGGCGACGGCCAATATTCTCTTTATGCCCTCTTCTTGGGTTGGCCCCAGCGTGCTAACGTGAAGTGCCAGGGCACCGTTCCCCCTGGTTTTCCACGGGATTTCTGGGTTTAGCCTGATTAGGTATGGGAAATCTAGGAGCTTATCCCTAAGAAATGCCGCGATTTGGGCCGCAGCCCATGTTGTGCAGCCCCCTGAGTACGAATCGGTATCATCCAGGCCTACCCACGTAGACAACTCAGGCATATTAACGACCCGTCTTTTTGCTTCACCGAATCCTTCTCACACACAAGCTTACCACATATCCTGCAAGTCCCAATAGCTGGAGCCTCGCCACACACCTCGCACATGGTCTCCTCGCATACGGTGCACAGCCCCTTTGTCGCGTCGAAGTCGGCATCACAGACGTGCCTACCGCATAATTTACACACGTTTATGTGTTTGGCCGGCTCCCCACATATCTCACAGCGCTCTAAAAAAACGTCACTTTTCTTCAGTTACGATCATCGTGAGGGTGGACCTTACTTTGTCTATCTTCCTGATTTTATTGGTGACGGTGTCCTTAAGGGCCTCCAGAGTGGGGGCCTCTATTTTCACTATTAGGTCGTACACGCCGTACACTTCGTGGGCCTCTTTCACCTCGGGGATCTTCCTAAGTTGAGCCAGCGTCTCTTCCTCGCCGCCTATTTCAGTGTTTATTACAACGTACGCGGAAGCCATCGCAATTATAACTTCGTCGTGGAATATATATCTATCCCCTGCAGAGAGATGCCAAAAATGGGATAATTGCCATTTCGGTGCGTAATAGCTACGACGACCACGTCACGTTTAAATGCCGCTCGCGCTACAAAGTAGTTGGCAATCATATGGATTTACCGGGTAGGGGATGACAATCCCCGCGCCTGTACTGCTGTCCGCCTGCGTAAACTAGGCATGGCGAGATTGGTTAGCTCGCCGAGGGCGCTCCCGAGGGGGGCGGTCTTGTTGGATCCTCTTTCAATGCGCGCTTTATCCCCTCAGGATGCATGGGCGATAGACAGATTTGGTCTGGCTTTGGTTGACGTTTCTTGGGAGCATGTGAGATCGGTAGTTCCGAAGGTCAAGAATCGTCACAGAAGGGCCCTACCGTTCCTACAAGCGGGTAACCCGGTCAAACAAGATCAGGTGGGGACTCTTTCCACTGCGGAAGCGGCTGCCGCGGCGCTATACATAGCGGGGCACCGTGAGCAAGCGCTTTCCATACTGTCAGCGTTCGGTTGGGGAAAGCATTTCCTAGAGCTGAACGAGGCTTTGCTCGAACGGTATTCTCATTGCAAAGATTCGTCCGACGTCGTCCGCGTTCAAGAAGCCGAACTCGAGCGGCGGTGGCGTGGTACCCGTAACCCGCCTTCTGTTCTAGATGGCATTTAACTTAGCGGGCTACCCTCGCCTCCCCGCGGTAGTCACTGGCGAAGCTTGCCCTTGCGCTCCGGAGACGGGCCGTTTCACCGCCACGGGCGGTCGTCTGCAAACGCGTTGCTTCCTCCTCATACCGACCCCGCGCGCCTAGTCTCTGTGCCCGTTGCATGGCTCTCGCCATGCGCCTTCCGGCGCTCCGGTGCCGCGGCGCGGGCGGAGTTTCCTCAGCCTTACGACCGACGGCCATCCAATACCTCGCCACCGCATGGTGATCTCTGCTCCAGGCTAAGAGCTTTGCCTGAAGGTAACAGAGGCAATAACTCCCGCGTATTACCAAAGCTAGGATTGGATTTCAAGCATTTGAGCTCTGCCACCCCCTTTCTGAAACTGATTTTTTTGCGCGTACACACATAACTTTTCGTATGTGATGAGGGTATTCACGCTGCCTGCCCGTGCGAGGGCCATCGCCGCCCGATGCGTTGAGATCCTAGGCATATAATACTACTTACAATGTACTATTTTGGCAAGCCCTCCTTGAGGGTGATAAAGCCCCCTCTTAAGCTAAGCTGCTTCCTGAGTCTGCCGGTGACCAGCTATAGCGGTTTCCGTTGAGCAAAGTGTACAGCAATTTAGACGATTCCTCTACTTACTCCTCTGGCGCTCAAGGCCTTTTGGGTATCGCGCGGCATTTTTTCTTGGTATTACCTCTTACTGAGGCTGTGCGGGCAGACGGTCACCGCGGTGAAGTTATCCTCGATAAAGAAGGTTGCGTTGGGGTAACCTTTCACCAGGCTTGGGTCTTCGTGGGTTTTGCGTTCCAGCGGCCTCGGCCTCAGGTTTGTCGTTCCGAACCGCTAACTATTCCCTTAGGCGCAGGGGAATAACGGTGCTTGTAGTGGTGCGTTAAGTCTGAGGTGCGGGTTTAGCGTCGCAGTTTACGAACATCTTGTCAAGCGATGCGGATTTGCGGTAGCTTGTGTGCGGCTGAGGCTGACGTTATCTGCGGGCACGTCCGGGTGGCAAGCGTTTGCGAGGCATTTCCCCGGCGAGGTTGGTGCTAGTCATGATTGGGCGCATAGGGGTATAGGAGCCTAAGCTTGCTTTGGAAGAGCTCAAGCGAGACCACTGATGTGCGTTTACGAGCGAAGGGCTAGTGTTTACCGTAGTTTAACATTGTAATGGGTATGCCCTGCTTTACGATGTTTACCATAGTTAACACTTGGGTATCTGCGCTGACCTGGTTTGTGGGCCCGGCGCTTGAGCGCGTTTTCTGTGTTGATATGTGGTCGACGCTTTCTTTTGGTTCTCATGGTGGGTGCGAGTGGCTTGGGACTTGCACTGGGGTTGCTTTGTTCGCCGGCGCGTCTGAATTTAGCTTTGAATTTAGCATTGCGGCGAATACGTTACGGGTCTTCCCCGGCCTTGATGTGCGCTGAATTTGGTCGCGAAGGCCTTTAAATGAGAGCGGTGTGTTAGGCTGACCTTGCGGCGAGAACCGCGATACGCGCGTTCGAAGGACCTTGACTGTTTTAGGGCAGCGGTTGGGCGGTTTACCAACTGAGGGGTTATCACGCCCGATCCCTCTCCGGCCTCGCGGTAACCTTCAGTTGGCAGCTGCTAATAGGTATGGCCAGAAATCTTGCCGTCCGATACCACGCCGGGCACGAAGTGCCATTCTCCCGCGGAGGCAGAATGATTAACACCAAACTTCATATGAATCGCAAGCAATTCTATTTACCCTATCACAGCTGCTCAGCAGCGGTTAACCAAAGGCCTCATCCGGATCGCTGTGGGCAATCGTTGCGAACTCCGACCTCTTCATCAAGGCGGTATTCCCGCGGTTCGGGCCGAGCGCGCTCAGCACGTGGTTTTCCAAGTTTGGGAGCCGGAAGAGCGTTGGTCGGTTGACTCCGCACTTAGGGATTGTAGTACGGCATCGTGGATTCGCTACCATCAAAGTAGAAAGAGGGGCTGATGAAACCAACACGCCCTCGTCCGAGTTGGAGCCCCGCGTTTTGTATTCCGGAGAAGTCCTTCCCAAGATTCGGTATTCCCCCGCGCATCTCATTATTTACTTACGACCAGCCTACGGCTTCCCAGCGTAAGTACTGCGGTAGGGCGGCGCGTTGGCACTAAGATACTGAATCCATGTGTTACGAAAAAGGTTGAGCAGCTGGCCGCTACCCCGCGGTTTTTCGCGGATCCGTATAGATACAACGTTTCGATTCACCAACTCCCATTCGTTCCTCTTAACTACTTCCCAAGAGTTGCTCGCTAATTCGTCGTCTTTCGAGGAAAGTTATTTGAATTGAAGACTCGCTTACCTACTAGTCCTTTCTCGCCGAGGCAGTTATTCCCGCAACCCCCTTTATCAGCCAAAGACTGCCTCTCACTTCGCCCGCAGGCCGATGCTTTCTGCCTCATAGGGTAAGTATATCGTCAGTTCTTCTCGTAAGGTAGTCTTCTTTCACTGAAAGTGCGTCTTATCGATAGCCGTCGCGTTGGCTGATAAGTGAAACGCGCCCAGCGGAGTTCTCCCTAGCATCGCCGAGGCTCCGTATTCCTCATAAAGATCGTTCGGAGCTCGGAGTTCGATATACTTAAATTGGTATGCTGGTATAATAGTATGAAGGTAAGTACCAGCTTCGACATAGAACCCGAGGTCTGGAAGAGGGTCAAAATAGCGGCCGTTGAGCGCCAGACCACCGTTTCAGCCATGATTGAACAAGCGCTAACCGACATCATAACTCGGCAGAGGGCTGGTGGTATATTCATTGAGGAAGGCCCGCAGCTCCTCGCCTTCCAGCTTAAGACCCTTTTTACCGCGAACAGAACGGATTTGGTTCTAAAGTTGGCTCAGGCTTTTCTGGACCTTGGCTTAGGAGATCCCGAACGCCTTAAGAAGTACGCGAAAGGGGCGAAAGAGGGTTGGAAGCACCCAAATAGGACCGGAAAGGAAGTTGAGGCCATTTCCTACTTGTTGGAGCTTTCGAAATCGCTCAGATACCCTGGTTTTTAAAATCAGGCGACCCACGATCATGTAAAACCAGGTTGGGGCTAGTTAAGTTTAACAATACTTCGTTTATTAAAATCATGGAAGTGGGAACGGTTTCGTCCCGTATCCTCCTCCTGCTGTCGATAAAGGAAGAGGGTAGATACATCCCGTTTGATCACGTGTACGAGAAGGTCGCAAGGGATACCTTGGCTGCGGAGAAGCAAAAGCTGAGCCCCGAATCCGTGAAGGCGGAACTTCAATCGTTGCTGGAGGCCGGCTTAGTCGAGCAGAATTCGGTGGGGTACGCTATAACCGACCAAGGTGAAATGGAGCTTGCGAAGACGCTAAAAGAGGAGCGGACAGGTTTCAATCGCTCCTATGTGTTGGTCTGGAAGGCGAGGAGGTATTATGCAAAAGCTGGGCCGGCCTTGTTACCCTTTCTCCGGGGAAGGGCAGTTTCAGTGATCAAGGTCTTCTCAGGAAAACAGGATCCAATTAACGAAGTTAACGCGCTTTTTGTCCGCTATAAGAGGTACAAACCCTCACCCGTTCCAATAACGATCGACGAAGAAAAAGAACTCGAGGCGTTGGTTGACGATCACGCGATCGACTTCATCCCATACGTCAGCAGTCTGGGGAAGGATTACCCCGACTACTTAATATTAGATCTGGATGCGGGCGAAGAACTCAAGAAAACGGAGAGAGGCTTCTTGATCATAAAGGCCGTTGCAACGCAAATAGCTAATCTTCTGGACGAATGCGATGTTAACTATTTGTTAAAGTTCAGCGGTTCAAGGGGGTTCCAGATATGGGCCCGTTTGGATAATTCCAGCCCATCCTTATCTAACAGGGGGGACCTCTTTGCCTTCTACAGGCAAGTGGCGATAGCCTTGAGAGACAGGGTTGAGACGGATCTCCAAGCGGATAAGAGCTGGGTCGAGCAATACGGCCTTGAAAACGTTCACTGGCCGGTTACTTCCTCCGTGGTAGCGAAGAAAGATGAGAGGGCAAACCAGGTCCTCATAGATTGGTCAAGCATGAAGCCCAACGGGGATGCCCGCGCTCCCTACTCCATCCACTACAGGACCGGTTTAGTGTCCTTACCGATCTCGGCGCGGGACATCAAGGCCTTTGAACGGGGAATGGCAGATCCCGAAAACCTACTGGAGGAAGGGATATCCGCCGTAGCGCCGCCTGAACCCTCCGATCCCGAGAAACTGCTCAAGCGGATAGGCTTAGCTCGAAGCCCTTATAAATTAGGGAATCCAGAGGGGAAAGCTTGCCCCTCAGAAGCGGGAAGGTAGTCACCGGTTTAGCCCAACCCCTATGGGTTCCGGTGGAGCGGACATCTCGCTGTTCACGCGTTTCGAGCTGGATACGGCTGGTCGCCAAAGGATATACCTCGTTGGAGAGGGGCTGCCGCACTCTTACGTGAGGCTGAGGGGTCAATGATCCCCACGTGAAGCGCGAATCGCAGGGTTGCGGGCTCGCGCGATAGACTTTCTTCTTCACGCGGTTCTTCCTTTCTTTTGGACTGCTTGGGTACGCAATGCGATTAATCACGTCCGACAGGGCTCGCTATCAGACACCTAATTTTGGTTGGCGTTGCTGCACTGCGGCCAATCCCATCCGGAAATCGATCGCGAAGCGTTGCGTTGTAGCTCAGCTCGACGGTGGATTCGTTATCCGCTTCGCGGAAGGCACGGCCATAGCTACCGTTCAATGCGGATAGCGCTCGTTTGGACGAGCGTTATCAGCGCCTTAAACCGGGCTCTGTGGTCCTGTATTCAAAACTAAGTTGCCCGCGGGCATATCGCCTAGCTGCCCTCCGATTGAGGCCTATGTCATCATGAAAACCTTAATAGCGAGTTCTGGATTTAAAACGCCGGTGTAGCTCAGCTACAGGTAGAGTCTAAGACGCCCAAAGCGATCGGCTGTTAACCGATTGGTCGAAGGTTCGAGTCCTTCCACCGGCGCCATTGGTTATCGCTGCGAAGCGCTTAAAAATCACTTTTCTTGATTTTCAGTCGGGCTGTAGCTCAGTGGTAGAGCTGGCGGCTGTAGAGATACGCGGGCGCGAGAGCGCGCGAGCGCTGCCGTGACCACCCGTCCGCCGTCACCGCTAGGTCGTGGGTTCGAATCCCACCGGCCCGACTTCTCTCCGTCCTAAGGCCGAAGCACAACGCTTTATTCCTACCTAAGATTGGTCTTGGGCCTGTGGCCTAACCTGGATAGGGCGGCAGGCGCGAAAACGCAGGCCGAACCCCCTAAGCCAGACGAGGAAAGCTGTAGATTGTGGGTTCAAATCCCACCAGGCCCGCTTTTCGGGCCACTCAATATGAGCGACTCAATTCTTTCGTTGCGAAAAACAAAAAAGCGGTTGCCTCACTTAAGCGGACCCGTAGCCTAGCCAGGATAGGGCGGCGGCCCTCTAAGCCGCAGATCCGGAGTTCAAATCTCCGCGGGTCCGCTAGCCCCGACGTTATCGTGATGCAGTTTCAGGCCTCTCAATAGTTCTTAAAAAGGTAGCCAACTTTCAATGTATGCCCGCCGAACAGATAGTTAATCAAGTGTTTTCCTCCACGGACTTCTTGCTGAAGAAGCGCGAGGAAAAAATGCTTGAAGTTTCGAAATTGGCGCCTCAGTTCGCTCCCGTATTCAAGGCGGGTACCCCGCTCTCCCTCTCCAGCGAAGTGACCTACATGGCTATTGACGGCACCGAGAGCATGGATAGCAGGTATGATCTTCTGGTGTTTTATGCGGGCGCCTTCGGCTACGCTGGGAAGCTGATAAAGGGCCCAGGAGGTAGGCCCCTCATGGGGGAAGAATCCTCAATAGATATCCCAACAGAGATATCCATGGCTGTCCCCATGCACGAGGGAGACGTGGTGGATGTCCTCGAAGCCCAGAGCGAAGTCCCGTCTGATTTCCCTCCCCTCTTGATGGAACTCAGCGAGCTGGCGCTTGCGAGATCCGTCACTTTGCAGGGAGTCGACTTGCTTCTGATGGATCGTTCTCTGTCCCTTGAATATTCGCATTTGAGCGCGGATTCGCTGGGCTTTCTTTCCTCCCATCAACCCATCTTCTTAGACCCGGACTTGGCCAGGATTGCCCTCTATATCATCCCAAGCCCCAACTGCCCTCCCAGGCTGGGTCCTCAATTGGCTTGGTGGGTTATGAATGAGCTTGAGCGCGGCCGCGGCTCTTGGGAGGAGGTAGCCGAGGGTATAGGCCTGCCCGGTAAAGGAGAGCTAACCAGGGAGGCCATTTCGCTGCTCGAGGCGCAGACCGGGCTAAAGATTGGGGGGGACGGGCCATCATTGCAGGAGAAGTACATAGGCTTAGAGGGGAAGCTTGAGGCTGCGCTTGGAGAAGCACTTGACCACTTGTTGCGCCCGAGGGGTGATCACCCGCTTTGGAAGGGTGACAAGTGGGTAAACGGAGGGGAAATAAAGCTGATCTCGCTCCTGACCCTGAGGTCCCTTCTGAAGGTTTCGTTGGATAAAAAGACGTTGCTCATCGGAATAGTGAAGGAATCATCATCCACGGATTTCATGAGTAATGTTTGCGCGGCACTCCGGAAAAGGGGAAGGTTGAGCGTTGATACACCAAGAATGGGCACGGATGTAGTGTATTTATCTGCCTTATCAGATGCGCTCGGTTTGAAGCCGCCTTGGAGGACGCTGGAGTTTGACGCTCACCTGCACAGCGAGAGCACACCCCCAGGGGTGTTCGCTAAGGGTTATTTCAGGCTGGTTTCTTCGCATCTAGGACGTGTTTTTCAGTACGATAGGCCCTTCTACTCGACGCCTCCGGTAGATGACTGGGTGGAAGGAGACGAGGGCTGGGAGGGCGACGGGTTCTCGGATCGCGTGATATCCTACCTGGAACCCATGGGAAATGAAGCCATACCCGAAGCCCTGGGTTACAATTACCCGCTTTTCCTAGCGGACAAGAAGGCCAAGACGGTGCAGGCGGAAGCGCGCAGGGCTTACCTGTCGGCGATCGATTTGGAATTGAGCAAAAGCGGTTTGCCAACCCTGGGCGGGAAATACCGTGACGTGAGGAAGTACTACGAACAAATGAGGAGGAAGAGCTCGATTGTTTGATGACATGGGAGGTAAGTTCAGCTGCAGGCTGAGGGAGCAAGTGTCGGTTAACAGGAGTACCGCCGATGGTCGGGCGGTCATAACTTTCAAGCTGGTGAAGCTTGAGGCTGACTACGATCCGGAGGTCGCCAAGAAGCTCAGCGTTGGGCGTCTTCTGGCTCTCCAGAACGTCAAGACGGGTGAGGGTTACTACTCAGTTTACGAGCTGGCCGATAGGACGCTCATGCACTACTCCATGCTAACGCTTGATCTTTCCCAACCCGCACCGGTTAGGCGCGAGTTCATGGACCTCATAGAGAGGGATTGGGAAGGCGGGAGCAAGAGCACTTGGATAGAGATATTGGCCGCCCCAACGGGTTACCTGATGAAATCTGGAAATCAACCGGAATTCGCCAAGGGAGAGGAGCCCTTGCTGGTGGGATCTTCGGCTTACCTTTTAGACGACCAAGCGCTTCGCTCTTTCTTCTGCTTTCCCAATAGCAACAGCGCGTTGGGCAACCTAATGATAGAAGGGCAGCAACCGATACCCCTGACCGTGGACATGGATAAGCTGGTCCATTACCACGCAGGCGTGTTTGGTTACACCGGCGCGGGTAAGTCCAACCTAACGGCCATGATGATAAGGAAAGCCATCGAGACAATACCGGACCTGAACGTAGTCATTATCGACATATCTTCCGAGTACGCCATGTCCCTCTTAGACCTCCTTTATGAGGAAGGCAGGGTGGTGATCACGAACCCGCTCAGGGGGGCCGATCCTAAGGAGCAGGCCCGCGATTTCATCCACAGGCACGTCATGCCCGCAGCGCTTTACACGCGCATTGACATCGTAAATCAGTTAGTTTTCCGCATGCTGATAGATGAGAGGATAAACGAGGTTGAGCTGCCGAACCCAGACTTGGAAGAGGCCATGCGGCTAACCACCTATTCAGGGCTTGCCTCAGTGCTGGGCGCCATGGCCAGCGACAAGTATACCCCGGTTCAGCAGAAGATGGTCTTGCCACAGCTGCTAGACCTGGTTGAAAGGAGGGCGGCGGAGAGGAGGGCCGAGAGCAGGGCAGAAGGAGATTACATGGATCTGGATATTTACGGCGATATGACCCTCGTTAAGGAAATGGAGGCCTTACTCGATAAAAACGGCATAAAGGACAACGCTTCGCTTCGCCTGATGTTATCATCTCTTAAGGTGGTGATCGGCCATCAGCGCGGAGCAAAGGGTGGTTATAGCCTTGAGCGGGTGCTGGCTGAGGTGCTTTCAAGAGGTCCGACTCGCCTATTCGTGCTAGACGTCCCCGACGCACGGAGAGCCAGGTGGCTTTCCGGCTATCTGGTGAACAACTTGATGAAGATGAGGAGGAGCGAATACAGCGATAGCCCGAAAATAATGTTGGTCTTTGACGAAGCGCAGGAGTTCATACCATACGAGAGCAAGAAGGATGATTACACCGACCTCTCCACACAGGCGGTAGAAACGCTGCTCAGGCACGGTCGGAAGTATTATCTCAGCGGCTGGATAGCTGCGCAAAGGATAGCGAGGCTAAACACGAACGTGTTGCAGCAGCTCCACAGTTACTTCGTGGGCACCATGCCGCGCCCATACGACAGGCAGCTCATATCCGATACCTTTGCCATCGACGACGTCTTCCTCGACAGGACGCTCAACTTCAACAACGGTGATTGGTTCATGGCCAGCTTCAAGGCCACAAACACCCAAAACGTGCCCGTGTTCTTCCACGCCCAGAACAACGAAGAGCTTTTGTTGAGAAGGTTAGACCAGATAGCGAGCGCGCTTTGACGCGCCGATTCACTTTTGCCTCTCAGCGACAAAACAAAGATTTCTACGCGCGGGCATGGGGTGCGCTGCTCAAGAGCGGGCGTCACGTTTTGAAAAAGCGTTAAATCCGAAATCGTTTCTGATAGCACGCGATGGAATTAAACTTCGACGAGTTCATAAGGCGGGTGTTGGTTGCGCTCGAAAACGCCGAGTTCTTCGATAAGGATGAGTTGGCGAAATCGATTGGGCTGGACCGCGCCTCTTTTGAAACGGCGCTTCGCGAGTACTTCTTCGGAAAGAGCTTCGCGGTCAGGGCTTATCCGAACTATTCGCGGTTAGGCCTAAAAAGCGTGACCGCGTTTCTCGATTTTTCGTTTAAGTGGGTGGAGCAAGCTCCTGACACCTTGGACATGCTCTCCAGGAACGGCTTCCTCGTCAGTTGGATTAAGCCCTTCGGGGGCTATACCTATGTGACCCATCACGCCGTTCCTCCGGACTTCGTGGCAAAGTATCGGGCATTGTTTGACCAACTCGTGGAGCTGGGCTTGTTAAGCGGTTACCGCTTTTACGAGTTCGAGTCTCAGCCAGAGGGCTTCGCGTACGACCCCGCCGCTTACGACTACAGACAGGCGCGGTGGAAGGAAAGGGCGAATCTCGGGGTGGAGATCTCGAGGTCGCTCAAGGGCTTAGCTCGTCAACCGTTCGAGGGATTGGACGAGATCGACCTGCAAATAATAGAGCAGCTTCAACATACTTCACTTCAGAGCCTGGATGCCCTTGCAAAGGCCATCCAGCAGCCGTTGGAAGTCGTTGAAACCCACATGCGCGATCACGTGATCAAGCAGAAGCTTGTGCTCAAATACTTGATGGACATATTTAGGGGGGAGTACATAGCTCCCGAGACGGCGGCGCTGGTCGGTTTCTGCGAGGGCATGCGGGAGGAAGTGGGCTCGGAGCTCGAGGGATGGTTATTGAAGCACCCGTACTTGACCTACATTAACCCGGGCGGCGATAAAGTAGAGTTTCACCTGGAGATGCCTTGGCGCGTTGTTCCCTTCATGACAACTCTCCTGGATAAGAAGGTTTTTGCGCTAAAACCAGCGACGTATTACTTGGGGGTGATGTCCTTGGCCTCGCTTCACACTTACACGATACCACTTCAACAGTTCAGCGGCGGTAAGTGGTACTTCGATGACGTGGCCACCTTCGAGAGCTTCAAATTATACCTCGAAGCTAGCGCACAAGGGCAAAGTTAGCTTCACATGGCGACAAAACTGGGCCAAAAATAAAGATAAAAATAAAAATCACGTTGGAATTCCGCCGCCTATATAGCTGCCCATGGGAATGCTTATGATCGCAGCGGCCAGCATTATGCCAAGCACTATCAACCGGACCTTCATGTAGGTGCTCATCTTCCTTATGACTTTAGCCGACGTTTATAAGCATTGCTAGCTCTTCGATGAAAGTTTGCCCGCTTTTCTGGCGCCCTTCCCAGAAGCGCTTATTTCTTGGTCCGAAAAATAAATTACTGGAACCTGAGTTGTCGGTTGGCTTGCGGTATGAGGATTATCCCCGAAGTGGTAGGCGATCGGCAATGGGAATTCGCGTGTTTTTGGAGAAGCTTTACTCCTTCGTGGTCATAAGGGGCTTCTACGTTTGGATAAGCTACAAAACGCAGGTAGTTTTCACCGTCCTCGGTTGGCTGCTGCCCGTCTTCTCCTATTACTTCATCGGTGTGATGTACA
>Ga0080006_1153102_pt1 | contig 49428 bp, 46 predicted proteins | sample RS3BMetagenome_FD_69209 | JGI IMG/M metagenome (GOLD analysis project Ga0080006, IMG submission 69209) | Ferric oxide microbial mat and aquatic microbial communities from Rainbow Spring, Yellowstone National Park, USA - RS3B (SPADES... ... | reverse complement strand
AAGATTCATCACGGTTGCGGCGGAACCCTCACAGGTCCGAAGCTCGCCAAAGAACTTACCTGCGAAATCTGCGGTGAGACGGTGGATCGGGATGTCAATGCCGCAAAGAACCTCCGCGACTTACCGGAGAGAAATGCCAATCCTGGCTCAGTTGGAGCCAGCGCCCCGCCCGATCCCGGGCCACCTTCTGGTGGTACAGACGGCGGGTCCGATGGCCGGTTGACCGACCACCGGGCGAGACGGCTTAAGACCAACCTTATGTTGGCCGCTGTCGGTGAGGCGAGAACCGAAGTTTGCGCAAGCAAACAGAGGAACCCAGCAATGGGTGCATCTGAGCGAAATCACTAATGCTCACTCGGATGCAACGGTTAACCTAATAAGCTTGCTGCTTGTTTGTAAAGAAAAGTAGATAAATACAGTGAGCCTTGATATGAAAAGTGGTGATTATCAGGGCGTAATATCTTACCGTGCACGACATAGTTAAACGTATGCTGAGGGTAAAGATAATTATTTAAATTCAAATAAGTTACATTGGAATTAGATGCTACAGCTTGTTGAATTAAATTATTGACAATATCTATATAGTTAGGTTGCTGAAAAGGATTTGGCTGACCGCTTAAAAGATAATTTTGAGTGTATAAAAGACTTAGTGCAATTACTTTTGCACCAGTTGATGTCAATATAGAGAGCGTTTTTTCATAATTAGTTAACCATACTTTATCAAATTCTTTATCCCCAAAGTGTTCAAGTTTACCGTTTACTTTAAAGTTTCCTAAATCCCATATGCCGGTTTCAACAAAAACCAAATTTGGATGTTGCTTAGCTGCTGTTTTAAATGTAGCAAATATATCTTGACACGCACTGTGAGGTTTTGGAATTAAACCGCATCCAAAACCTGTGGCAAAGTCCCCGGTGATAGTGGCATTATAATAGGGGGCGCTAGGCATTAATCCTGACTGGATAGATGTTGCAATTGAGTCACCTACGACCATGATGGTAGTCCCGTTAAGTGATTTAGCGGTGCTAAATGGCTTTAGCGTATCAAGGCTAAAGGTTAAATTTGATTTTATCTTTGGAGACAAACTTACTGAAAAAATTTCAGAGCTTGAATCTGACTGATTTATTGCTGAGGCTAAGCAGTTATTTAAAGAGCTGCAAGAAAGGGTTGTAATATCTACATAACCATTTTGTAGTAATGGTTCAAGTGCACTAAATGTTTGTCCTGAATTCTGTGTTATAACTAGAAGCGGTTTATTTGTTGAGGTTGCACCACCAGCTAGACAAATACTTTGTGAGACACAAGATATTTGATTTAAATAGCCTATCCAGGTTGGGAATGCCTTAAGAGATAGTTGATGTGTTACAAGATTAAAGCGTCCCAAAACGGGATTTCCTTGATAGTTGCTTGCTATAAAAAAACATGTTGGGGAAATACAACTTAGTGATGTAACTGCTGTAATTAAAGAGCTTTGAGCTACTGCTGAGAAGCTTTCTCCAGAATCTTCAGATTCAAGTAGAGTTACAATGTTATTGGTACTTAAAATAAAATCTTCACTAGTTGCAAATCCTAGGCAGGTGTTTTTAATGCAACTCATAGCGCTAAATTCCTGGCCTTCTTGCGGCCCTGATGCCAAACTGGAGCTCTGCCAGCCATTTTGAGTAACCGTAAAAAATGAGGATAGGCCTGTGGTTAAACACTGAGCTTCAGTTGCACAAGCTAGCCCAGTAGAAGATCCAAATTCTGACGGCCAACTTGTTAATATGGTGCTCTCTATTGCTGAGATATCAGCAATAGCAGGATAAGGAACTCCTCCAAATCCTGATGCCGCCCCGGCAGCATAACAAGTGGTATTTGAAAAACAACTTAAACCAGTTATTAATTGAAAGCCTGAAGGAACCTTAAGCTGAAACAATGTGGAATTTGCATAGCTGTATAACACAGCGTAAGACGAGTCACCAGAATGAGTTTGTGTGCCAGCTAAATAACAAGCAAAAGTCGTAAAATTGCACTGTGCTTGATTAAAATTAGAAGGCGCATCTTGAAGAAAATTTATTTTTAATGTAGGGATTTCAGGAGTCTTTAGTTTTGTACTCATGCTACAGCTTGTGAATAATAAGCAAATAATTACAAAAGCCAAAAAAAACCTTACCAATCTCACTGATGTAAAGCTAGTTAAAAGATTTTTTTCAGTCAACAAAGCCATATTCTACTGTTAAGAAGAAGAATTTTGTTTTAGATATGTCAATTTCAAGATTGAATCTAAGTTAGGTTCTTTAAAAGCAAAAAAGTCTTCTGTGAGCCAATTTGCAAGCGCTGTGTGTTAAAGCTTGTCTATTGGGCCTTTTTAATAAAAGCTACTAAAGCCCTGGATAAAAAAGAAAGATTAAGTGTTACTAAGGGCCTTTATTTGTTTGCTCAGCAGGTAAAAACATCACTTACTAGGATTTTTTTAAAATTTGCAAAGCAGTGTTACACTTTGTTACATTTTTAGTTAAAGGAGGTATATGCAAAAGATAGAAATTCCTGCTGAGGTTGTTTCAGAGTTAACTTTTGATTACCAGAAAGCTCGTCCTGCCCTTAAAAAGCTTTATGAAAAAGGAAAAGTCTCTCAATGGAATGCTACTACTGACATTGATTGGTCTGTAGAAGTTAACTTTGGTGAACCTAGTGCGCAGAGCTTTGAAAACAGTGAAGCTGTAGCTTCAATGTTGGGTTTAAATGACTCTCCTCTTGCTAAGCTTGGTCCGGAGGGTTTAACTAAGTTCCGCTGGGAATTTCAATCTTGGATGGTTAGCCAGTTTTTGCATGGTGAGCAGGGTGCTCTTGTTGCTACAGGTAGGCTAGTTGAAACTGTTCCAGACATTGACGCAAAGCTTTATGCAGGAAATCAGGTGATGGACGAAGCGCGTCATGTCGAAGTTTATAGCAAGTATTTAAACGAAAAGCTTAAAGTTTCATATCCAATATCAAAACCATTAGAGGCTTTATTGCTAGACATTATGACTGAAAAGCGTTGGGATATAACTTATCTTGGGATGCAGATTATGATAGAGGGTCTAGCTCTTGCTGCTTTTGGTCTAGCTAATTTAATATTTCAAGATCCTATAATTAAACAAATTACTGATTATGTGATGAGAGACGAGGCCCGTCATGTGGCATTTGGTGTGATTTCTTTGCAGGGCTTATATGACGATATGACTGAAGCTGAACTAAAAGATCGTGAAGAGTTCATAATGCAAGCTGCTAGTTTGATGAGAGATCGATTTTTGCTTGAAGAGGTTTGGGAAAGAGTTGGCATTGATCCTAAAGAGGGAACTGAATTTGCAAAAAACAATATTGTTATGATTGCCTTTCGGCAAATGTTATTTTCTAAGATAGTTCCGAATTTAAATAAATTAGGTCTTTTGACAGAAAGAGTTAAGCCTAAATTTGAAGAGCTTGGGATCTTAGAATTTAAAAGCGCAGTTGATTCAGTAACAGCCTATGATCCAACTTTGTTAAATTCCTAGCATATTATTACAACTTTGACTTGCATCAATTTTGTTGACTAGTCTTTTTAGGTGTCGTTAAAATCAGCAAAATATTTAGTAACGTCTTCTAAATTAATTTTGCTGATTTTAATGGGTGTTGCCTTTTTATTTCGGGCAACTAATAATGCTTATGAGGTATTTATTTCGCTTTTTGGAGTAAAAAATCTTCATATTAAGACCTCCGATGTTGCTGCCTTGTTAGGTCTTGCTGGGGTCATTCGATTAACTCCGTCATGGTATTTATCTCTTTCGCATAAACAAGACTTTAAAAGGCGCTCGGTTCTTTTATTTGTCATGCTTGGGTTAGGCCTGTCATTTATTTCATCTTTATTAATCTTGATCTTTGCTAACTCAAGAATTTTTTATCTTATTTCACTTGCCCTTTATTCGATTGCAAGCGGTATTGTTTTCTCGTCTTTGCCGACCTTGTTTGCTCAAACTTCCTCTGAAAATCGCCACAGGCGGGTACTTTATCCTACCATAGCTTTTAGCTTCGCTCTTTTGGTTGGTCCAGGGGTAGAGTCATTAATACTAGCGCTTAATCAAGATAACTTAGTTTACTCTCTGGGGACTCTTTGGATTGCAATTTTTTTTGCAATGGTTTTACTTGGGGTCTTGTGGTCAAGTATTAAGTCTTTAATTTCTTACGATCAAGAAACCTTAAGTGCAAAAAAGTACTTAACTAAGCAAAGTAAAAATCAAAATATTGGATTTTACTTCGCTCTTTTTATACAGCTTATTTATGAATTGCCCTGGATTTTAGTTGTGTCTTTTGGTGCAATTTTGGGTGAGTCTTTAGATAATTTTAGTTCAAGTGGCGTTGCATTGGTTTTCGTAGGGTTTTTTTTGGTATCTTTTACCCTTCGTCTTTTAATGGCTTTTCTAAATATCGAAAATCATGTTGTTAAATTTTTATTGGTTAGCTTTTTAACAACACTTATAGGGCTTCCCTTGCTTGTTGTAAGGGGTAAGATTTTTTTAATCTTAGCAATGCTTCTTTTAGGGTCTGCTCATGGTATTACTTATCCGTTGGCCCTTTCAAGCTTAGCTATAACAGTTGATCAAGAATTAATACCTAGGATGATGGCTCGTTTAACTTTTTATGTTGGTCTTTCTGAAGTAGTGGTACCTTTTTTAGTTAGCTTTCTTTTGCATGTGGTGTCATTGCGAGTTGTGTATTTGTTAATTGGAATTCCATCAATACCAATTTTTGTTATTTGTATCACTCTTTATCCAAAATGGAGGGTTCTAACAACTAAAGAGCATAAATTAAGTGTTATTGATCCTTAAAAGACCTTAATAAACAGATTTTTCTAATTTATAGCTCTAGAGAAGTATTTTCTTGAAATAGCTTTTTACAAAGCGTTTATGTTCCTAACATTATCTTTTTGAAAAGTGTCCCAATAAAATCAAAATAATTGTATAAATTGACATATCAATCAATAACGATGTAGCATTGTTTTATTGTTAAGGAAAGGAGTAATATGAAGCTTTCACTTCTTTATGAGATACAGGTTGCTGAGCCTTTTAGCCACAACCGAGAGGCACAAGCCTGGAAAGATGCGATAGCCCAAGCTAAAAAGGCAGCTGAGGTTGGTTTTCATGCGATTTGGGCGGTTGAACATCATTTTTTGGTGGAATATGCGCATTGTTCAGCACCAGAAATTTTTTTATCTCACCTTGCAGCACTAACTGAGAAAATTCGTTTAGGTCATGGAGTCATAATAGCAACTCCTAATGTTAATCATCCCTTTAGAATTGCTGAGCGCGTTGGTGCTTTAGACATCGTGTCTGATGGTAGGGTTGATGCCGGTTTTGGTAGGGGTTTTTCTGAGCTTGAACAGTTAGGCTTTGGGGTAAATCCAGAAACGTCGCGTCAAGTGGCTATTGAGGCTGTAAATGCCCTTAAGACCATATGGTCGGATGAGTTTAACGGTTTTAAAGGTAATTTTTTAGATCTACCTAAACGTGAAATAATACCTCGTCCTTTGCAAAAGCCGCACCCGCCGCTTTGGTGGGCTTGTACTTCACCTGCTTCTTTTGAGTTAGCTGGCCAGAATGGTTTAGGTTGTCTTTGCTTTGCCTTTCAGCCTCCAGAAACCCTTGAAAAGTCAATTTCAACTTATCGTTTGCTTGTTAAAGATTATGAAAAAAACAATCCAACGTTAAATGTTAATAATCAGGTTGCTGGTTATAGTGTTGCATTGTGCTTAAGTGATAAGACTCGTGCTCGTATTGATGGTGCCAAGGGGTTTTTGTTTAATTTAAGGCGCTGGGTTGACTATATTAGACCCTTAGCAAAATATCAACAGCATGACTTTTATCGCCAACTTTTAGATAATCCACTCCTTGATGCTTTAGAGGCATCCTCATCTCCGTCAGAAAAAGAACTTGAAAATATTGGGGCTACTTTAACTGAATTAGGTTACTGTGCTTTAGGGGATGAGTCAGATTGTAAAACGGTTTTAGATCGCTTTAATCAGCTAGGTGTGGATCAGATTTTGTTCTTGATGCAGACAGCTGGAGTGAGCAATCAAGAAGTTTTGGAGTCAATCGAACATTTTTCAGCTTTAAAGTAACCTTTTTTTAAAAAAACAGTCCAATATTATATGCAACCTATTGAAGGTAGTGCCACGTTAGCTGATGTTATCTTCAACCTAGATCGTAGCAACAAAGAGGTTCTTTTTTATAAAGAAGGGCAAAGCACAAAGTTAAGTTGGAAGTCTTTAGCTTCAAGAGCAATTAAAGATGCAGCAAGACTTCAAGCCTTAGGTATTGAACCAAATGACAAAGTTGGATTACTTGGTATTACATCACCTGAATTGCTAACTGCTTTAATGGGGGTGTGGCTAACTGGTGCAACAGCTGTAGTTTTATCATTGCCTTTAAGAATTCGCTCATTAGAGGAATTAATTGATTCATTGATGTCCAAAATTAAAACAGCTGAAATTAAAGTGGTGCTGATTCAAGATGATTTAGCGGAATTTGTGCCAGAGACAAAAATTAATTACATAAAGATATCTGATTTGCAGAAAAAATTTGGTGAGTCATTTCAAGCAGTTAAAATCAGTCCAGAAGATCTTGCAATAATTCAATTCACATCTGGATCAACCGCGGATCCAAAAGGAGTAATGCTTACTCATGAGATGTTAATAAATCATATTAATTCAATTGTAATTTCTGCTGAATTTGATTCTGATAACGATAAGGTAGTTAGCTGGCTACCGCTTTATCATGATATGGGATTAATTGGCTTGTTTTTAGTCCCAATGGCTACTGGGTCAGACCTAATTATGGAATCGCCTCAAGAGTTTTTGAAAGATCCTCCGTCTTGGCTTTATCTAATAAGTGAAAATCGAGCCACAGCTACAGCTGGTCCTAATTTCTCTTATGCTTTAATGACTAGAGTTTTAAAAAACAACTTTAATTATGATTTATCAAGTCTTAGGATTGCCTTAAATGGAGCTGAGCCTATTAACCCAGACTCTGTTGAGGCATTTGTAGAATCTGGGCGAAAATCTAATTTAAATAAAGGAGCAGTTTTCCCAGCTTTTGGAATGGCTGAAGCAACCCTTGCTGTAACGTTCCCAAAGCCAGGCACTGGTCTTGAAGTTGATTCAGTTGATTTAGATTATTTAGAGGCGAACTCCTTTGCAAAAGCACCTACTGAGACAGCTTTGCGGTCAAGGCGTTTTGCAAAATTAGGCAAACCAATTCACGGTTTTGAGATAAAAATTGTAGATGTTAACTCAAGGCAACAATTGGCAAAAAGAGAAGTTGGAGAGGTTTTAATTAAAGGCAATTCTATTACACCGGGTTATTACAACAACAAGGACGCAACTGAAAAACTGTTTGAAAATGGATGGTTGCGATCAGGGGATTTAGGTTATCTAACTGAGGATTCTCAGCTAGTAATATGCGGTCGTATTAAAGATGTAATTATTGTAGGTGGGCGCAATGTTTATCCTGAAGATATTGAATGGGCAGTTTCTAAAATTGATGGAGTTCGTCCTGGAAATGTTATAGCATTTGGAGAAGTTGATTTAAGAGGTAAAGAGCGAGTTGTAGTTGTAGCTGAAGTTAAAGAAAGCAAAGCTACACTTAAAAGTCAAATAGCTTCAAAAGTTTTAGATGTTTGTGGTGTACCTGTAAAGGATGTAGTTTTACTTGACCCAGGATCTCTACCAAAGACTTCCTCAGGAAAACTTCAGCGAGCTTTTTGCAAAGAACTTTATAAAGCAGGAAAACTTACAAGTCTTTAAAGGCTAGCCATTGCTGACAGTAACTGTGCCAGTTGAAGGAGTATTTGCAATACTCATTTGATATGTTCCAGGTCCTAAGGTAACTGTAGCGCTTTGCCCTGGGGCTAGGGTGTAGCTTTTGCCAGCAATTAGCCAAGTTAAGGTTGCAGTTGTTTCATTTGACATTTGTAAGCTGTCTAAGTTTGGGTAAGTTAAAGAGACATTTGGATATTTAAAATATGGTGTGCCGTTTCCTGTAATGTAGTCAAAGGCTATTGTGGCAATTGTTGAGTTAGGCATTGGTGGTCCCGGAGCTGAGGACGAAGTAGTAGAAGTTGTAGTTGTGGTTAAAGCTTGGGTAGTAGATGGTGTTAAAGATGTCTGAGTTGTAGTTGTAGTTGATGTAACTTTTTGAGTTGTCGTTGTAATTACAGGTTTTAATGTGGTTGATGGTGACAAAGATGTAGGGGTTTTAAAGTTATTATACGCACTACTTGAGGTTGGCAATGAGACATTTTGACCAGTTAATTGTGTTTTAGATGGTGAAAAAACCGCTATTGCTGCAATAATTCCAATTACAATTAATGCGAAAACCAAAGCAAAAATTGTAATGTTTCTTTTGTTTAATAAATCTGAAATTCCCCCTGATGAAACATAGTCAAATTTAGGCAGATCATAGTTCGTTTTGTGATCTTGGTCTTGAGGTTTTTGTGTCATAATAATCCCTATAGCTATTGTAGTTTTATTCTTGATTTTTTCAAAGACGAGAAAAAGATTGCCAAAGCTAAAATTGCACACATGAGTGAAACTGTTGCTGCTAAGTAAAAGGGTGTGACTATTGAACTTTTTATAAAAATCCCACTAATTGCGGCAAAAAAGGCTGTGCCAGAAAGCATAGAAATAAGGGCAAATGACTGATATTTTGTCTGGTTGGCCTCTTTAGTGTGTGTTGTTAAAAAAGTTTGAATTGATGGTGGTCCTAAAGATGCTCCAATGGCTTCTAACGCACATAAAATAATTAAAACTGTAGCTATTTTTACAAGTGGATAAATTGCTGCAAAAAACACGCTTAGCATTGCACTTAAAAAAGCTAAAAAAACTGGATTTTTTGTTTTAGTGAGTTTTCCAGCAACTGGGGAGAATGCTACAAAGGGCACTGAAAAGGCAACCCAGGACAAGCTAATGCCAAAGGAGTTGGATTTAACTGAAAGCATATAAGGGCTCCATGTTGTGTCATACATTCCAGTTAGACAGCCTGAGGCTAAAAAAAATAGACACGCTATAGTTACGGATGCCAATGGCGTATTAGTTAGAAGTTTTTGTTCTCTATAAATTAGCTTGTCTTGTGTTGTAACTGGATTCTTTAAACCAATACTTAATGCAGATGCTATTAAACTAAGAGCTAAAGAGGACAAAAATATTAAGCGCGCATGATTAAAACCTATAAGGGCTGCCATTAAAGGACCAAGAGCAGAACCAGAAATTTGCGAAGCGGTTAATTTAGCATAAGCGGGTCCTTTAAAATCAAGGGTTCTATCTAGTGCCAATAAAGAATTTGCACCAAGTGAAGTAGCACCAAAACCAGCACCTTGTATAGCTCTAGAAACTATTGCAACAGCAAGGGGCCCTTTTAAGGCAAGACCCAGAGCTCCAAGGGCGAACAAAAGGGTTCCTGATGATATTAAAAACTTTTTACTGATTGTTTGTTGCTTGGTTGCTAGCGGGTATTGAACCAAAATGGCTGCAACATAATAACTTGCAATGACTAAACCAGCCCCGCGGTATGAATTTGCGGTTTTAGAAATAAATAATGGCAGCACTGGAATTATTGATAAGGAACTAATAGATAAAAGGAAAGTGGTAGCTGAGACAAGGTTGGTGTTGTTAATTAATGCTTTAGGATTATTTGGCACGTAACGATACTATAGGTTTTAATGCTAGGGTAAATAAATGAAAGCTATTAAAAGGAGAAAAATTGCCAGAGATCAGTCAGTATGATGTTGCAATTGTTGGGGGTGGTCCTGCTGGATATGCCGCAGCTCTTTATGGATCTTCAGCTGGTTTAAAAATTGCACTTATAGAGAAGGACAAAGTTGGTGGAACGTGCTTGCATCGTGGCTGTGTACCTGCAAAGGAGTTTTTACACTTTGCAGAACTTTACCAACAGTTTTTTGCTGCTGAAAAGTTTGGCTTTAAGACATCAATTGATGGTTTTGATTTTTCTGTTAATCAGGAAAGAAAAAATAAAGTAGTTGATCAACTTTTTAAGGGGTTAACTTCACTGTTAAAAAAACGAGGTGTTGACATAATTCAAGGTATTGGTAGGGTAACAACTCCTGGAACTGTAAAAATAACCGCAAATGGGCAGCAACAAAATATAACTGCAAATTCTATAATTTTGGCAACTGGTTCTTACCCAAGGCAGTTAAAAGGGTTTGAATTCGATGGCAAGCAAGTTATAAGTTCTGATGACGTATTAAGTTTAAATGAATTGCCGGACTCAATAGCAATTGTTGGTGCAGGAGCAATCGGATGTGAGTTTGCATCTTTTTTTAAAGACTTAAATAAAGAAGTGATTTTAATAGAAATGCTTGATCGGATTATTCCTGGTTTAGATGATGAAATAGCTAATTTTTTAGCCAGATCCTTTAAAAAAAGATCAATTGAAATTAAAACCTCTTGTGTGATTAATAGAATTGAAAAGCTAGAAGATCACATTAAAATTGAAGCTTCTGACAACTCCTTTTATGAAATAGAGAAGCTTTTAATTGCCGTTGGTCGTGTGCCTGATGTAACAAGTGCTTTAGAGGCTTCCTTGGGTGTTGAACTAACTGAAAAGGGATTTATCAAAGTAAATCAGTATTACGAAACTAATATCGAGAACCTTTATGCCATTGGAGATATTATTCAAAGCCCTCAGCTTGCTCATGTTGGTTTTCAAGAAGGTGTAAACACTATTAAGAGGATCTTAGGTGAAAGTTTTTGGCCAATTGATTACTCAAAAGTTCCTTGGTGTATATATTGTAATCCTGAAGTTGCATTTTGTGGGTCAACTGAAAATGAACTTAAAGAAAAAGGGATTGGCTATGTTGTTAAAAAAGACCCCTTTGGTGGCAACTCTAGAGCTTTAATAATGGGTCACGGCGAGGGCATGGTTAAGGTTTTAGCTAAAAAGAAATCCGATAACCAAGTTGGCGAAATACTAGGAGTTCATATGGTCGGTCCACTAGTTACTGAGCTTTTATACCCAGCTTATTTAGCGACTAATTGGCAGGCATACCCAGAGGAAATAGCATCCTTTTTAGCACCCCATCCAACTTTATCCGAAAGCTTATCTGAAACTGTTTTAGCACTTACAGGAAGGAGTTTACATGTTTGAAGTTTTAATGCCTGAATTAGGTGAGTCAATTTCAGAAGGAACTATTACAAAGTGGCTTAAAAAAGTTGGTGAGCGAGTTGAAAAAGATGAGCCTTTATTTGAAGTATCTACTGACAAGATTGATTCAGAAGTACCGTCGCCTTATTCAGGCTATTTAGCTGAAATTTTGGTTGAAGAAGGAGCAACTGTTGAAGTTGGGCAAAAACTGGCCCTTATTTCAGAAACTAATGATCAGCCGGCAACTAAAGAGCAGCCCCAAGTTAGCCCTGAGCAACCTGCTAGGCAGGATGTAAGTCAAGTGCCAAAAGCTGAAAAAACTACAGTAGAACCCGTTGGCGAAGTTAAAACTCTGCCTGAATCCCAATTAGAAACAAAAGAGACTGTTAGTGCAGTAAAAGAGGTTGATAAAGAAAGCAATATCGCAATAAGTTCAACCCCGGTGGTTGCATCACCAATGGTTCGCAAGATGCTAAGAGATAGCAACTTGACTTTAGAAAGCGCAGTAAAAGCTTCTGGTACTAATAAGATTACAAGAGAAATTGCCGAGAATTTAATTCAACAAAGTCAACAAATCACACAAGAGCCAACTACACCTAAAGACACTGAAATAAAGATACAGAAAAAAGAAAGTTCATCTTTTAAAGCCCCTCAGGTTTTAATTGAGCAAGATGATGAAATTGTACCCTTTGATAATATAAGGAAAAGAACCGCTGAGCACATGGTTTTATCTAAACAAGTTGCTCCTCATGCAATGATGTCTAAAGAAGTTGACTTTGAAGTAATTCATAAGGTTCGCGAAAAGTTTAAACTTGATTTTGAAAAAACTTATGGAATACCTTTAAGTTTCCTACCATTTTTGGCAAGAGCTGCAATTGAGTCACTCAGGCATTTTCCAAGGCTTAATGCTTCTGTAAAAGATGATACGTTAGTAATTCATAAAAGAATAAATCTTTCAGTGGCTGTTGATTTAGAAGGCTATGGTTTAATTGTGCCAGTTATACACGATGCACATTTGCTTAACTTGGTAGGTCTTGCGTTAAAGATTTATGATATTACATATAGAGCTAGACAAAAGGATTTAACAGCGCAAGATATTTCAAAAGGAACTTTTACAATAAGTAATCCTGGACCTTTTAATACTTTTATGACTTATCCAATAATAAATCAGCCACAAGTTGCAATTCTTTCAACTGATGGAATTTCAAGAAAGCCTGTTGTAGTTAAAAGTCAAGATGCTGAGGCAATAGCTATTCATTCTGTTGGAATTTTAACGGTCAGCTTTGATCATAGGGCAGTTGATGGAGCTTATGTTGCAAGGTTTTTAAACCATATTTCAGAATTTGTCTCTCACCATAGTTGGGAAGATGAATTTTAAATGAGTAAAAAACTTTTTATAAGATATCTCGGAACAGTTAATTATTTACCTGCTTGGGAATTTCAACGTAATTTAGCTCTTTCAGAAAATGATTACTTGCTTTTGTTAACACACAACCCTGTTTATACAATGGGGCTTAACGCACAATCAAAAAACTTACTATTTGATCCTAGTTGTTCTAAAGTTCCTGTCGTTAAAACTGATCGAGGTGGGGATGTAACGTTTCATGGTCCAGGTCAGTTAGTAGGATATTTAATTACTAGCCTTTCTGATAAAAAGGTTGCGCAATTTATTTTTAAAGTAGAGCAAGCAATTATAAATACATTAAAAAACTACTCTATATCTGCTTATAGAATGAATGATTATCCAGGTGTATGGGTTAAAAAAGATGGTCAAGATAAAAAAATTGCAGCAATTGGGGTAAGGGTTAAAAACAAGCGAACTTATCACGGCTTTGCTTTAAATGTCTTTACTGATTTAAAAATGTTTGAAAGTATTGTTCCATGCGGGATCAAGGATAAAGGTGTTACTTCTTTTAAAGAACTTCGTGTTGATGTTTCATTTGAGGACTTAGTTAAAGAAATTTATAGTGAATTTCTTAAGGTTTTTAACTATCAAGATTTTAGTTATCAAGGCATAAATTATAAAGAAACGAGTTTTAATTCAACAGATTCAAAACTTAAGTTGCGTTTGCAAAAAGCTGGTGTAGAAGTAAAAAACGGCTATTATGGCAGAAAGCCAGAATTTGTAATAAGCCAATTGCGTACCTCAGCGACTTTTTTACAAACACAAAAAGTACTCAATTTTTATAAGTTAAATACAGTATGCAGAGAAGCTAATTGTCCTAATCGATTTAAATGCTGGGCTGAGGGAACTGCAACGTTTTTAATTAATGGAAAAATTTGCACACGAGCTTGTGGCTTTTGTGATGTGACCACAGGAAAGCCAGAAGAGGTTGATGAAAACGAACCTAAAAGAATTGCGCAAGCAGTTAAAGTGATGGGTTTAAGCCATGTTGTTTTAACCGCACCAGCACGTGATGATTTAAAAGATGGAGGAGCACAAGGCTTTGCTAGAACCATACAAGCAATTAGAGATTTAAATGCTCACTTATCTATAGAAGTTTTAGTGCCGGATTTTAAAGGTAACGAGGTAGCTTTAAACACGATACTTGATTTAAAGCCTGATGTATTTAACCATAACATTGAAACAGTATTGCGACTTCAAAAAGCAATCAGACCTCAGGCTGACTATGTACGTAGTTTAAATGTATTAGCGAGTGCTAAAAAAGCAAATCTGGTTATAAAAAGCGGTTTAATTGTAGGGATGGGGGAAACCAATGATGAGGTATTTGCCACAATTGAAGATTTAGCTTCAATTGGTGTTGATATTTTAACAATCGGGCAATATCTAGCTCCTTCAAGATCTTATAGTCCAGTAATGCGCTATGTAACCCAAAGTGAGTTTGATCAGTTTTCTAATTTTGCTTATGAAGCTGGTATTAGTTATGTTCAATCCGCTCCTTTGGTAAGGTCAAGTTATTTAGCAGGAGGAGCATTAAAAAGTTTTATGGGAGGTAGTTATGGACTTGTCAATCAAGGGTAAAACTGCGGTTGTTACAGCATCATCTGATGGATTGGGATTTGCCAGCGCTATGGTACTTGCTCAAGAGGGGGCCAACGTTGTTATTAACTCATCAAATTTAGAAAAGCTAAAAAAAGCTGCAGATAAAATAAGGCAAAAAACCGGCGTTGAAGTAATTGAAGTCCTAGGAGATATAACTTTACAAGAGACATCTAAGCTTGTTATTGGTCAAGCTTTTGAACATTTTGGTGGAGTTGAGATTTTAGTTGCAAATGCACCAGGTCCGCCGGCTAAACCTGCCTTAGATGTTAATGATGACGATGTAGATTTGGCAATTAATAACAATTTCAAGTCGACCTTAAGGCTTACTAATGCAGTCTTGCCTTATATGATAAAAAAGAATTACGGTCGTATTGTAGCAATTGCTTCGTCTTCAATAGTGCAGGCTATAGTTTCTTTGCCGTTATCAAACTCAGCGCGAATTGCATTGTGGGCCTGGGTTAAAACTGCTGCATATGAGTTGGGAGAGAAAGATTTAAATGTGACAATTAACTTGGTTTGTCCAGGGTCTCACTCTACAGCAAGAATTCGTCAGTTGGGCATTACTGGTCGACTGGGAGATCCGATGGATTTTGGTGCTGTAGTTGCATTTTTGTGTTCAGGACAAGCTCGATTTATAAACGGTGCAAGAGTTGTTGTTGATGGCGGGGCGACTTTAGCACTTTAATAGCTGATTAACTTAAATCATTGTTTGAGTTTACAAAGCTTGAATTGTGTTTAAAACAACCCTCCTTAGCTTTATTATAACTTTACAACAACAATTACTATTTTTAAAATAAAATCACTGAACTTAGAGAATTATTAGGCTAAAAAACAATGAATTAAACAGTTTTAAAATTAATCTGCAAAATATTTTACTAAACTACGGATAATAAGATTGTGATTTAACACTCTAAATAGATCAGCTTAGAAAATTTATTAGAGTGTTAAATGAAATATTGTGAAGTAAATGTAATGTTATATCGTTAGTTATCCAAAACTCTTTAAAAAGTTGTGTTTTAACAAGAAATGGTTGTAAGCATTGTGGTGATCTTGCATACAGTATGTTGATATTTTGCCGTGAAATTGGAAAACTTAGCAATTACGCCTTAGCAATCATTAAAAGTTAAAAAGTCAAGAACTACAAAATATACTGATTTAAGCTGATGCAATTGAAGCTAAATAAATTGATCAGTTGTTGTAACAGTATTATTTGTCTCATTGATTACTAAGATGTTATTTGACAGGCAATTAGCAACATAAATTGTATTTTTATTTGGATCAATTGCTATTCCTTGAGAATTAGTTTTAATACATACAGTTGTAGTATTGTTTGTCGATCTTTTTATTACTGAGAGGTTATTACTGAGAGGTTTGCTGAATTTTAATTAGCCACTAAATTGCATTTGTATCTAAATTAACTGCTATGCCAAAAGGATTACTTCCAGATGATAAAGGCAGTGTTGGGTTATCTGCATGAGATGTTTTAGGATTTATAACAGGTAAAAACTGGGAAATTAGTAAAACAGCTAAGTTTAAAAAGGTTTTATTTTACTGGATTTTAACAAATTGCTTTTAATTAATCTCTTTCTTCTAAAAGCTACTTTGTCAACCTTTTTGTATATAAAATCTAAAATGTTGATTCAAATAAGAGACTACTTTGCTAGTTATTTGAAAACTTCAGATAAAAATAGCTATGCAAAGCAAATACTTAGGATTTAGGAAATTTAAAGTTGCTTTAAGTAATTGTTAGCTTGTTGGCAACTTTAAAATCAGGAAAAATAGGGCAATAGAGCTAAACTTAAGTTTAAGAAAAGCAATAAAATAGCCGGGGCGTAATTCTTAAGAGCTTAATAAATCGATAAAAGCTTAAAGATAAGAATTTATAAAAAGATTTAGAAAAGAGCCGTTCTAGGATATAAAGAAAAAATTAAAAATTACGCAAATGCTGTCTGTTTTAGCTGTATTCTATAGCTTAAAGTTTAATTTTCAAAAAAGAGTTTAAATAAAAAAGCACTTATAAGCACAAACTTTAAGCCTTCTCCTATGGAAAAATTAGTAGCAGTAGTTAAACTTATTGGCTGGATGAGAAATTAGTAAGCATTTAAAAAGCCGGCATTTAGCGTTAAGAGTTAAAAGTTTAAAGACCTGATGAAAAACATATTTAACAACATTTTAAAATCTATTTGTCACGACTTTTTCATTCCGTTAAATATTTATTTGTCTTAAATTTTTTTATGTCTTACAAAACAATTTATTTATACAAATTTATCTCTTTTAATTAAGTAGCTCTTATTAAGCTTTGTTTGTGCTGGTAGTTACAATATTTACATCTGATTCTTTTAATTCACGCGTCCAGCAGGCAAATTCAAGCAGGATGCCATCTGGATCCTTGAAATAAATAGAGCGTATAAAAACTCCAGGGTGATTAGTTTCAGAAACTGTCAGTTCACTGTCATCATGATTTAATATTTCAGAAACCTCGATACCTTTTTCGATGAGTCTTTGCTTGTACTCTTCGATTTTTTCCGGTGGTACGTCAAAAGCTAAGTGGTTCATTGATCCAATTGCAGTTATGAAATCTCCTTTGCCAGGAAGTGATTTTGCAAGCAAGTTTGGTGATGGCTCGGGGGCATCGGGAAACCAGAAAAAAGCCAGACAGTTGCCATTACCTATATCAAAGAAAAAGTGTTGACCTGATCCAAAGGGTAGCTCAATTGTTTTAACTAGTTTCATTCCTAACACATTGCAATAAAAATCAACAGTTCTTTGCATGTCTTTACACACTAAAGCCACGTGATTGACACCACGTAACTCAAACTCAGGATTGTTGTAACCATAAGGTTTAAAATCTGTAAATGAATTTTCTTTTTGGGTGTCCATTTTCCTCCTTTTGATACCTATTATATACTACCGGTTTAAGTCCAGCTCGGAGTAACTTTTAATATCTTCTAAGTAACGTGTAATTGCATAGTCAACATAACTGATAAATTCTTCCCATTTTTCTTCATTGTCACCTATTTCAATTGACTGGCTTATTAAAGTGGCCTCTAGTGCATTAAGTCGTGACGTTACCTCGTAATAAGCTTGGTCGTTTTGTTCAGTTAAACGTGAGATTGTGTAGAAAGTTCTCCAGGTTTCACGCTCGGAAAGTACCCTAGGGACAAATTTTGGCACCATTGCCGGTAAAAAAATTGAAGAACATGGATTTGCTAGTGCAAAAAAAGCCTTTGGGTTTAAATGTGGGGCTTTAGGTAAATAGCACACCATTGAAGCCTGAGTGAGCTGAAAATCTTTTACGTGCATACACACAGTAATTCCTTCACCAAAAGGGGTAACTAGCTTTGGTGGAGGATTTTTACCATTATGATCTCGAAGTTGCTCTATAAAATCATAAATTGTGACATTAGGTCTTTTTGAAATTTCTTCTAAGAACTTTTGATTTGCACTTAAGCGTACATCAGCATGTTGTGTTGGTGCATCCTTATTCCTTAAATCATCAAAACATGATATTCCTTTTAAATCTTTTGAAGCGAGATCGAATTCTTTTAGTGTTATGCGATTTGAAATAGCAGCTTTGTCTGTGAATTTTTTTGCAGCCCATTTATTATGAGATGTTTCAACCACATATGCCTCAAATGGGTCTGAAATTAAAAAAGAGGACCAATAGGGTTCGTTTGTGTAAATATCAGCAATGCCACCTTGACCATATTTTTCAAGCAGCTCCCCTAGAATCTCGACACCTTCTTGGGCCGATGATGCTCGCTCTAATACAAGCCTGACTAAATCCATGCCTATTAATGCTTCTTTGTGCTGATATGGGTCATCAACTGTGTATATTTTTTCATTACCTACTGCTACTTTTTTGTCATTTACCCCATGTTCGGCCCCCCAAAGCCACTCAGGTTGAGATAAGACAATTGCAAAAGCACCTTCGTCTTTTATTTTTAAGTATTGAGTTTGAAGGATTTCAGATTTCTGACGAGTTTTGTAAGCTTTAACTAACTGGGCTTCATTAACTGGACGATCTGAATTTTTTGCAAAAAAAGTACCTTCCTCAGTTACATAACAAAAAGTGTCACACATTTAAATATCTTAAAACTTTTTAGCCTAAACTGAGGAAAAGATAGAATAAAAGACAACTAAAAATCATGACAAGGACGCCCTGTGATGAATGAAAAAAAAGATATTTTAGACACTTTTGCAAAATATATTAATCCGCAAAAAATTAGAGTTCTTCACTCAGCGGGTCTTGATATTTTAGAAACGCAGCGCCAAGGAGTTTGGGTAACAGATGTTGATGGTAGGCGATTTTTAGATTGTTTTACATCAGCGGGCTCTTTTAATATAGGCAGGCGCCATCCAAAGATAATAGAGGCATTAAGGTATGGTGCTGATCATTTTGACCACGGTAACTTTTTGCTTGCATCAGAACAAAAGGCTTTACTTGCTCAGGAGTTAGCTTTAGTTACCCCTGGTGATCTTAACTGCTTCATGTACGGAACTGGAGGAGGTGAAGCAGTTGATTTTGCAATCAAGCTTGCTCGTGGCACAACTGGGCGGAAAAAAATTGTTTCAATGCGGTTAGGATATCACGGCCATACTGGATTTGCTTTATCTGCAGCCGGACGTTCAGTTTATAGGGATCCCTTTGAGCCCTTAATGCCAGGTTTTGAAATTATTACTTTTGGAGATTTTAAAGAGGCTGAAAGAGTAATTGATGATCAGACTGCTGGGGTAATCGTTGAACCTATTCAGGGCGAGGGTGGTATAGTTGTACCGCCTGCTGATTATCTTAAAGCATTAAGAGAGTTGTGCACAAAAACAAAAGCACTCCTTATTATTGATGAAATTCAGACTGGCCTCGGACGGACAGGAAAATGGTTCGCACAAGAACACTTTGGTGTGGTTGGTGACATAATGTGTATTGCTAAATCCTTAGGTGGTTCAGTTGTTTCAATTTCAGTTACGGCTTTTAATGAAGAGCTACGTGAATTTTTAATACCAAATCCCTTTATTCATCTCTCGACATTTGGAGGTTCTGATTTAGCATGTTATGTGGCAAGAAATGTCTTAAAAATAATTAAAGAAGAAAATTTGATTGAGCATTCTGAAAAAATGGGGAAATTATTACAACAGGGGCTGCTAGATTTAAAAGCCAAGTTTCCAGATGAAATACAAGAAGTTAGAGGCATTAATTTAATGGCTGGTCTGAAGTTTTCAGATGATTCGTTTGGTCCTAGGATGTCATATAATTTAGCTAACCACGGAGTTCTTGCAATTTATACCGGTAATGAGCCATCTGTAATGCGAATTATGCCTCCAATAGTTATAACTAAAGAAGAAGTTGAATTTTTAATAAATGCTTTTGAACTAGCTTTAACCGATTTAAAGCACAACAAAGGGCCCCAAGATGAGCCTATAAAAACAAGAAGAAGACCGATAAGAAAATAACCTCAGGTAAATAAAGACTATTAGGTAAAAGAAGGGAGTAAAATGGCTGATTGGCAAGATCTTGAAGAGTCTTTAGCAGAGTATCAAAAGACCTGCAATTCTAACGAGCGACTTCGGAAGATGCAGAAGGATTGGTCAAAAATAATCCACTTTAAATGTAGCGATAATGATATAACTTTTACCATGGAAGTAGTTAATGGTGAAATTACTGGGTATTTTCCAGGATTTAAAGGGCAGCCTGACATAATAGTGGAAACTGATTCAGAAACCTTTTGTGATATGTTCTGGGGAGATTTAAATCCTGTTAGTAGGTATTTAAGAGGAGAAATTAAAGTAAAGGGTTCTCAGGAAGACATCATGAGATTAGATGCCATTTCGGCAATAATATGGCCTGATTAAGTTGAGTGATCTTCAATTAAGAAAAGATCTTAAACTGCCAATGGCAAGCGCTATTAGTGTAGGGTTGGCTTTTGCCGCTCTTGATTTTTTGGCTGTTGTCTCTGTTGCCTCTTACTCTAAATCAATAAGTGTCTGGATTCCTATTGTAATTTCTTCGTTGCTTGTTTTTGTTGTTGCAGGGCTTTTTGCTGAATTAAACGGTATTTACCCATCTGCAGCAGGTGTAAGACTATATATGCAAAAAGCACTTGGGACTAATTTTGCTGTTGTTGTGATGCTAGCTTATTCAATAACAATCATACTGGCAATAGCTGCGGATGCTTTTATTATTGGATCAGCTATTAATTTTATCTCAGGAGAATCGTCACAACTTACTTATCTTTGGATAGTTTTACTTTTAGCTGCAGCAGTTATAAGTAATCTAATGGGAGTTAAAATTGCAGGATGGCTGGAAGCTTTAATTACGCTAATTATTGTATTAGGGGTTGGTTTGATATCTGGATTCGGGGTATCAAAGATTGTTGGCCATCCTAATTATTTAGGGTTTTTTAATCAATCCCCAGTGAGAATTTTTCAGGCATTAATTTTTGCTGTGTTTTTATATGCTGCTTTTGAGTGGGTAGTTACTTCGGCAGAAGAGGCAAATAACAAAAAGACCATACCCCGAGCTTTATTTATTGCACCTGTTATTTTGCTAGTAATCTGTGTTTTATTTGGTGTTGCCTTAACAGGACTAGTTAAATTCTCATCATTTCATCAGAGTCCCTATCCTCAACTTTTATTAGGCAAAGCCGTTTTTGGCAGAGTTGGAGAATTTCTAATGCTTTTTATTACCTTAATAACTGCTATTAATACTTTTAATGGAGGATTCATGGTTGCATCTCGTTTTTTGTATGCAGCTGCCCGTGAAGGAATACTCCCTAAAGCGTTTGCAAAGCTTAATTTAAAGTTTGTGCCTTCATTTGCAGTTATTTCATTAGGTTTGCTTTGTATGTTAGGAGCCTTAGTAGTTTACCTTACGAAGCAATGGCTAGTGTTAGTCTCAGTTGGGTCAGTGTTAGAGGCTATCATTTATGCAATTGCTGGCATCTGTGTTTTAATTTTTAGAAAGCGCAAGATTCAACAAAAGGGCTTTAAAATGTTTTTTGGTAACGTTTTTGCTGTTTTAGTATTAATAATTTTTATACCTATGGCTTTATTAGGTGCTTTCTCAAATCCTAAAAATCCGTCTCAGTTTTCTTTGTTACCTGCAGCTGTCATTGTTGTGATTTTTTTCTTAGCCTTTATTTATAGTAAAACAGTTTTGCCAAAATTAGTTAAAAGCAGACAGAGCGCTGCTGTTAAAAGGCGACGACCTACTAAGATAGTTGCACAGTAAAGGTGTCTAAATGGGTTTAAAAATTGGTTTTATTGGTAATGGATTAATTAGTTGGGCACATGTGTTAGCTATTAAAGCCCTTGAAAAAGCTGGGTTTGTTGAAATTGATGAAATTGCCAACTATGACCCAGATGAAAATAAGGCTAATAATTTTGCTTCAGTTAATAAATCCCAAAAATTAAAAGATGTAACTCAAGTACTAAAAGAGTGTGATTTAATTTGGATATGTACTCCAACAAAATATCATGCAGAGATCGTTAAATTAGCTGCTCAGTACAAAAAAGGTGTTTTTTGTGAAAAGCCACTTGGAGTTAATTTAAATGAGGTTCGTGAAATAAAAGATGTGGTTCTTAGCTCTGGAATTTATTTTCAGGTAGGTTTAGTTTTGCGAACAGCGCCAGTTTTTCTAAAAATTAAACAAATTGTAAATGAAGGCTTATACGGTGATGTGTTAGGTGTTTCTTTAATTGATGATCAATTTTTCCCAATCCAAGGTCATTACTTATCAACTTGGAGATCTGATTTTAACTTAACTGGTGGAGGAACTTTAATAGAGCACTCTATTCATGACATAGATATATTAAGGTTTTGTTTTGGTGATATTTTAAAGGTCGCAGGATTTACTTCGAATCACTACAATTATAAAGGTGTTGAAGATACGGCAGCTGTAAGCTTTCAGCATTACGGTAATGTAAATTCAACCTTACTTTCAATTTGGCATCAGATTCTTTCACGAGGATCAACTAGAAGATTGCAAACATTTTTTTCCTTAGCCGTTGTAATTTCTGATGATGATTTCTTAGGTCCAATAAAAATAATTACTAAAGACAAAGACTTTACAATTAAGCCTGAGGTCCCGGAATTTTTTAATGCTATAGACTTGCCACAAAATGAGATTGGTTTAGCAGTTAAAATGTACTGTAGCGAGAACTTTAATTTCATAAATAATTTCTTAGAAAAAAAACAACCTTCACCAAATATTGAAGATGGTTTATATGTTCATGATATTGTGGAAAAAATCTATCAGTTTGACAAGAAATATAATGAAGTTTTTTAAAGAACCACTAATAAGTTTTAAAAGCTTTTATAACATAAATTTACAGCAAAACATTTTTATAAATTTTAAAAACTAATATCAGCAATTAGAACTCATAAATTCTTAGTGAAGTAAAAATATATTTTCTTTGTTACTGTTAGTAACGGTTTTAAGCTACAGAAATATTGAGTCAATGTAAGGGTTTTTTTAAATAGTTTTTAAATGTATTTAGGTTGTTGCAGTTAAGATGTAAAATAGTATAAGAGAGTTTTTGTCTAGTGAGGAGGTTCTATGACGCTAGTTGAGATTGATGTGCCATCAAAAGTCGCTGACAGGTTAAATACTGCAAGCGCTAAAAGACGCTGGTATCCATTTGATGACACAGTTATTGATTGGTCCATTCCACTTACGGGTGACTGGGCTTACATGCCAAAAGGACATTCTATATTTTCTGAGTCTGGAATATTAGAGAGGTTGTCTGCGCAGGACAGAAGCTTTGTTGAGCGTTGGGAAATGACCCAAGGGATGAGAAACGTAGCTCATGGCGAACACTTGTTAAATCAGGGTATCTTAGCGATGCTATGGCATATTGACCCATATGATCCTAATTACCGTTATTTGCTGCATGAGGTTGCAGAGGAATGCCAGCATATGGCCATGTTTAACCAGTGGGTAAGAATAAATTCAGATATAAAAACCAGAGATGCTAATGAAGAGCAATGGGCAAAGACAATGGCTGATTTTACACAAGATATGGCTATTAGGTTGCCTGAGGCTTTTTGGGCTAATGTGTTACTTTTTGAATTTGTTGGTGATTATTTTAACCAGGCTATGAGGGCAAATGGTGGTGTTGGTGATGATGGAAGACCATTGCATCCGATTTTGGTACAAATTGGTATAGCTCACACTTCTGAAGAGGCAAGACATATTTCATATGCGCGCAAATGGCTTGAGATGGGTATGCCGAAGCTAGAAGAAGATAAAGTTAAAGAAATTCAAGGTATAATTGAATTTGGCGCTCAACTTTTAATTGATAGAAGAACATTTTTGCCTATTAGGTATTCAAGACAACTTGAGCCTTATTTATCTAAAGAAGAGTTCGAGGCAAACAAAGGAGTATCGCCAGCATCTAAGGCAATGTTAAGGCAACTTAAAAAACTATTAGATGAATTTGAATCATTACGGGTTGTTAGCTCTGAAAAAATGAGGAAATGGGAAGATTCCAATGCTTTTGATTAATGATGAGTGACTGGGTTTTAGGACAAAATGGCTTAGAAAAGACATTTGACTTTTCTTCCTTTAAAGAAGCCATAGGCTTTGTCGTTATGGTTAGCGCTGTTGCAGAGCGGGCTAATCATCATCTCGAGATATTAATTAATTATACATCTGTTAAATTAACCCTTTTTACTCATTCAGCTAAGGCAGTGACAGAGAAAGACCACACACTTGCAAAAGAAATTGATCAGCTCTTTTTAACCTAATACTTAGAAGAATTTATTTTAAGAGCAACTTTTGTTATTTTTAAAGCTCGCGTTCTTTGCGAACGCTTTGTTTTAGTTCGTGAAAGCCATCGGTTGTTGCCAGCTTATAAATTGTCTTGAATAACTCCACCGCTTGACTTCCTTTAAAACGTTTACTTATTACTGGACCAAAAAAGGTAGGACCATCAGGTGCATCATATGTAATGATAGGGGTTCCAACATCATTGCCTGCTCTAGCAAGGGCAATTTCAGTTTCTCTTTGAAATATCTCGTCAAGTGATGTGTCAGTGGTTGCAGCAGTTAGTTGGTCAATTTCAGGCAATAAAGAAGAGTCATCAATTAGTTTATATAATTCAGGAGTTAAAGGATTTGGCTGTTTATCTACGTGTATTAAGTGCCCAACTGCGCTGTAATAATTTTCTACAGCTAAGTTACCATTTTTGTTTCTGACAAATGCGGCTGCGCGTAACAGTCCCAAGCTTTTTTCATGAAGTTCTTTATGGTGTTGTGTCAAATGCGGGTCGTTATTATATTTGTCACGATTTACAATTGCTAAAGAAATAAAACGCCACTGAATTTCTAATGGTAGTTCTTTTCTAACTTCTAGAATCCATCTAGAAGTTAGATAAGCCCACGGGCAAATTGGATCAAAGAAAAATTCTAGCTTAATTGGGTCTTGGCTCATAGCTATATCTTAGTGCTTTAGGCTATAAACTCATCAGCTAGCAAACTTTGCTTTAGAGCGCACGTTAGAAAATATAAGAGTTTTTTTAATTCTTTGTAAAAAGAGTAGTTTTTTAATTAGATTGGAAGTGTGTCAAGTAAGTTAAAGCTGGGGCTTTTAGGTTTTGGAACTGTAGGTTCGGCCTTTTACAAGCTGATAGAAAAAAGCCGCACTTCCGGGCTTTTTGAGGATGTTGAAATTACAGTTACCAAAGCTGCAGTTCGTGATCTTAACAAAGCTAGAGATGCTATAAATGTTGGATTTACTAATGACCCCTTAGAAATAGTTAATGATCCTGATATTGACATAGTTGTAGAGGTTATGGGTGGTATTAACCCTGCAAAGGAACTGATTGAAAAAGCATTAAAAAATAGTAAGCCTGTTGTTAGTGCAAACAAAGAAGTTCTTAGTATTTATGGAAAAAAGTTAACTGAATTAGCGGCTCAAAATGGGGTAGATCTTTTATATGAGGCAAGTGTAGGTGGTGCAATGCCAGTTATTAGAGTGCTTAGAGAGTCTCTTAGAGCTGAAAAAATTTACTCAGTGGTAGGAATATTAAATGGCACGACTAATTATATTCTTACTGAAATGAAACATTCACATGTGAGTTATAATCAGGCTCTAGATAAAGCAATGGCTCTTGGTTATGCTGAGCCTGATCCAACTAACGATGTTATGGGATTTGATGCAAGAGCTAAAGCTGCAATAATTGCAAATGTAGCTTTTGGTTCCACCTTATTAGTTAATGAAATTTTAACTCAGGGCATTAATGAAATTGAGCAATCTGATATTGAATTTGCCGATAAAAATAACTTTGAGATAAAGCCATTAGTGATTTTAGAGACAGTTTCTCAAGATGATAAAGAAAAGTTATCTGTTAGAGTTCATCCTGCACTAGTAGAAAAATCTCATCCTTTAGCTGCAGTTAATGGTGCCTTTAACGCTGTTTTTATTAATTGTGAAAAAGCAGGTGAAATGATGCTTTATGGTAAAGGGGCAGGGGGAGATCCAACAGCAGTTGCAATATTAGGGGATGTTTTAACAGTTGCTCATAATCTTTTAGAAGGTACTTATTCAAGAACTTTTAAAACAAGTGATATTGAGCTACTTGATCAACTTGAAATACTAAGCCAATATTATTTATCAGTTGAAGTCATTGACCAACCAGGCGTTTTAGCAAGAGTTGCAAAGGTTTTTGGAGATAATTTAGTCTCAATTTCTTTTATGGAACAGCATGGATTTGGCAGTGATGCTCGGTTAGTATTTATTACTCATAAAGCAAAGGAAAGTTCAATGAGGAAAACAATTAAAGAGCTTGTAAAGTTAGATTGCGTTAGGCGTGTGGGAACCCTTTTAAGGATTTTTTAAAAGATGGCTTGGCAGGGCGTCATTAAAGCATACCAACAGTATTTACCAATTGAACACAATGCAAAAGTTATTACGTTATTAGAAGGAAACACTCCTTTAATTTATGCTCAAGCTCTTTCAGAAAAATTGCAGGCAGAGGTTTATTTAAAATTAGAAGGTGTTAATCCAACTGGATCCTTTAAAGACCGTGGGATGACTGTTGCTATTACTCAAGCAGTTTTTGAAGGGGCAAAAGCTGTAGTATGTGCATCAACAGGTAATACATCTGCATCAGCAGCTGCTTATGCAGCCAAGGCCAACATTAACTGTGCTGTTTTAATTCCAGACGGTTACATTGCATTGGGGAAATTAGCTCAAGCACTTATTCATGGGGCTAGGGTAATTCAAGTAAAAGGGAATTTTGATGAGGCCCTTAAGATAGTTAGGCAACTTCCACAGTATGCGCCAGTGGTGATTGTAAATTCTATAAACCCATTCAGGATAGAGGGTCAAAAGACTGCAGCTTTTGAAATTGTTGATGCCTTAGGGCGGGCACCTGATTATCAGTTTATGCCGGTTGGTAACGCTGGGAACATCACTGCTTATTGGAAAGGTTATTTAGAGTATAAGGAAAATAACAAAATTAATCGGCTTCCTAAAATGATGGGATTTCAAGCCGAAGGCGCTGCTCCGATTGTTTTAGGTCATCCTGTGGAAAATCCTGAGACCATTGCTACTGCAATTAGAATTGGTAATCCGGCTTCTTGGTATTCTGCGCTTTCAGCAGCCAAAGAGTCCCAGGGTGAAATTAACGCAGTTTCTGATGAGCAAATTTTAGCTGCATATAGGTTTTTAGCTGCTTACGAAGGAGTTTTTTGTGAGCCAGCATCAGCTGCATCAGTAGCAGGTTTACTTAACTCAAAGATAGAAAAAGATTCCTTAGTGGTATGTATTTTAACGGGTCATGGGCTTAAAGATCCTGATATTGCAATAAGTCAAATTGAAGTTCCTTTAAGAGTAGATCCTGATATGAACCAAATAGTAAAGGCAATTAATATTTAACCCTTGTTTGTATCTTAAAAATTAAAAGTTGCTATAATTAAAACCTGAGCCGTTGTAAGTTGACTGATTGAAATAAAAAACTAGATATTTGCAGTTTTTACAACGATGCTGTAAATTAGGTTATAGAAATAAATAAAGAACTCCCGACTGCGTGGCATCTTTGCGCAAGTAGCTAGCAATGAACCTGTCGGGTTAACGCAAAGTCAATTATGTCAGGCAGTGTAATGTGTTCGGTTGTGAGGTGATAAATGACAACTAATGATAATTTGGATCGAGCAATTCTTGAAAAAAAGGATCGCAGTGAATTACAGGCTATAGCTCATGCTCTTGCTGTTAAAACAAATGCACGAATGAAAAAAGCTGACTTAATTGAGCTTATCATTGCTGCTGCAACTCAAAGTACAAATGGAGCTAAAGCTGAGGATAATAATCAGGCTTCTTCAAATGGTGCCCAAGCAATTGCAGGTCAGAAGGACAACGACTCTTCAAAATTAGTGCAAGGCCAAGCTGAAAAAGACAATTCTGAAAGTGACAGCCTTCAAAGTAGCGGCACTTCTTTGCTAGAAGTTGAGACCTTTAAAGCCCATGACTTATCTGACGTAAGCGTTGCTCCATCTCAGGACGGCCGAGCTAAATCAAAACGAAAAAAAGCAAAAGATAAATCTCGTGGGGAAATTATACTGCCAAAACCTGCCCCCGGTGAGGAGTTAGTTGATATTGAAGGAACTCTTGATTTGCGTGACGAAGGTTATGGGTTCATAAGAACGGTAGGTTATCTTCCATCTGCAAAAGATATTTATGTTTCAGCTGCTTTTATAAGAAAATTTGGCTTGCGCAAAGGAGATTTTATTAAGGGTGGATCCAGGGCACCAGGTTCTTCAGAAAAGTATCCTGCTTTGTTGCGCTTAGATCAGGTTTCTGGTTTAGATCCAGAAGAGTCACCAAATCGTCCAAAATTTGAGGAACTTACGCCACTGTTTCCTGATGAACGCCTTAAAATGGAAATCCCGGGCAACCCCGGTAATTTAACTGCCAGGATAATTGATATCATCTCTCCAATTGGCAAAGGGCAGCGCGGGATGATTGTGTCGCCTCCTAAGGCTGGGAAGACATCTATAATGAAGCAAATTGCTCATTCAATTGAGACGAATAATCCTGAGGTTGTGCTGATTGTGCTTTTAGTTGATGAAAGGCCAGAAGAAGTTACTGATATGAGGCGATCAGTTAAAGGCGAGGTAATTGCGTCAACCTTTGATCGTCCAGTTGAAGAACACACCCAAGTAGCCGAACTAACTCTTGAGAAAGCCAAACGCCTTGTTGAGCTTGGGAAAGATGTTGTGATTATATTAGACGGAATTACCAGACTTGCAAGGGCTTACAATTTAGCTCAACCTCCAACCGGTAGAATAATGTCAGGTGGAGTTGATTCAGGAGCGCTGTATCCACCGAAGAAATTCTTTGGTGCAGCTAGAAATATTGAAGAGGGCGGTTCTTTAACTATTTTAGCAACTGCATTAGTTGAGACAGGATCTAAAATGGATGAGGTCATCTTTGAAGAGTTTAAAGGAACTGGCAACATGGAGCTAAGACTTGATCGCCATTTGGCTGAGCGTAGGATTTATCCTGCAATTGATGTCAATGCCTCTTCTACCCGTCATGAAGAGCTTTTATATGATCCCAAAGAACTCCAACAGGTCTGGAAATTAAGACGAGTGCTTAATGCAATTTCTGCGGACGGTAATGCTGCTGGAGCGTTAGAAATTTTGATGGACAAGCTTAAAAGTACAAAGTCAAATGAGGAGTTTCTTGCAGAAATTGCAAAGAGCCCCATGCCTAGTATTTAGTATTAAGGAAGGTTAAAGCTATGAAAAAAGGTATTCATCCTGACTATTTTGAGACAGTAGTTAAATGTTCATGTGGTAATTCTTTTGTCACTAGATCAACAGTTAAAGAATTACACGTTGAACTTTGCAGTCAATGTCATCCTTTTTATACTGGAAAGCAAAAATTAGTTGATACTGGGGGTCGAGTAGAGCGTTTCAATCGCCGTTACGGGGCAAAGGCTCAAAGAAAATCAAGTGGCGCTTAAACTGCTAAATTACTGTGGTTGATGCTGATTTATCTGGTCTTGAAGCCGAGTTTAACGAAGTTGAGCGTGAGCTTGCACTTCCTGAAACAGCTTTAAACCCAACAAAATTAAAAGAACTTTCTCGTAGACACAAGGAATTATCTCCTATTGTCAATACGTATCATTTATTGCAAGCAGCTCAAGAGGACTTATCTACAGCTAAGGAGCTTTATTTAGAAACCAATGATCCTTTAGAGCGTGAAGAGCTTAGGCAAGAGATAGATAGCATTGAGCAAAAAATTGAATCATTAAAGACTGAACTAGCAGCTTTAATGGTTCCTAAAGATCCCAATGACGGGCGTAATGTGATTATGACCATCAGGGGAGCTGAGGGTGGGGAGGAAGCTAATTTATTTGCAAAAGACTTATTTGATATGTACCAAAAATTTGCTGAAAGACACAACTGGGGATTTGAAGTTTTATCAGCTCAAGTGTCTGAAAAAGGTGGATTTGGCGAAGTTGTTATTTTAATATCTGGGGCTGATGCCTGGAGACGCTTAAAGCATGAGGCTGGACCCCATCGGGTTCAAAGAGTTCCTGTAACAGAAGCTTCAGGGCGAATCCATACCTCTTCAGCTACAGTGACAGTACTGCCTGAAATTGAAGAGGTGGAAATTGATATTAATCCAAATGATTTAAAGATTGATGTCTATCGCTCTACAGGACCTGGCGGTCAATCAGTTAATACAACAGATTCAGCTGTAAGGATTACTCATATTCCAACTGGAATTGTAGTTAGTATGCAAGATGAGCGAAGCCAAATACAAAATCGTGCAAGAGCTATGCAGGTTTTAAGAGCCCGCCTTTATGATTTAAAAAGGCAAGAGCAAGAACAAGAACTTGCTAAAACTCGTAAAAGTCAAGTAAAAAGTGGTGGCCGTTCAGAAAAAATAAGAACTTACAACTTTAAGGAAAATAGAGTAACTGATCATCGAATAAATTTAACTTTATATAAGCTTGATCGTGTTTTAGCTGGTGAATTAGATGAAATTTCAGATGCACTTGTGGCACATGAAAAAGCTGAACAGTTAGTTAATTTATGACTGAAAAAACTGTTAGTCAGCTCATTAATGATGTTAGCAATGAACTGTTAAATCCTCAAGAGGCTAAATGGATCATCTCAGGGGCATTAAATCTAAAACCAAGTGAGCTTTATTTAATTGAAGATAATAAAGTATCTGATGAAGTATATCAAAGAATAACCACCCTTGTTCAAAAAAGAAAATCAGGCCAACCTTTACAATATCTATTAGGGTATTGGCAGTTTTTTAACTTTATGATTAAAACAACTCCAGATGCACTTATTCCGCGTTTTGAAACAGAATTTGTAGCAGATATTGCAGGCAAAACATTAAGTGAAAAACAAAATCCAGTTGTTTTAGAAATCGGCACAGGTACGGGGGTGATTGCAATTTATTTAGCTAAACTACTCCAGAAAAATAATATAACTATTGTTGCAACAGATATATCTGAGCCTGCTCTTAACTTGGCAATAGACAATGCTACGTCTTTAAAAGTTGCTGACAAAATTCAGTTTTTACTAGGTGATATATATAAACCATTAACTGGGATTTTAGTTAAGTTTGATTTAATTGTTTCAAACCCTCCATATCTATCAGAACAAGAATTTAAAAACTTACCAGCTGAGGTAAAAAATTTTGAACCTAAGATTGCTTTGGTTTCAGAAGGTGATCCGTTAAGGTTTTACAAAGAAATACTAGCTGGTGCTAAAAACTATCTTGCTCAAAAAGGGACTGTAGTTTTAGAACTTGATGAAAATAGGTCAAAAGACGTTTTAGAGCTTGCACTATCTTTAGGTTTTAAAGCAGTTGTTATTAAAGATTTAACTGATAAAGATAGAGTGTTAGTAGCGCATTTATGATTAAGCAAATATCTGAAGCTAAAGATATAGCAATTTCTTTGTTAAATGAAGGGCAAGTAATAGCAGTGCCAACTGATACAGTTTATGGACTAGTTTGTAAATTAAGTTCAGCTAATGGGATTAAGAAAATATTTGAGCTAAAAAAAAGGCCAGAAGGTTTAGCCTTGCCCGTTTTAGTTGGCTCATTTCAACAAGCTCAAGAGCTTACAAAAAATTTTTCTGATGCTAGTGAGCTAATTAAAGCTTACTGGCCTGGAGCGCTAACGATAATTTTTTTAAGAAACGACAAATATAAAGACATTGATCTAGGCGGAGATGCTAAAACTATTGGACTTAGGCTTCCAAACCATGAATTTGTTAGGCAACTATGTGACTCTTGTGGGCCTTTGGCTTCAACTAGTGCTAATTTTCATTCAACCATTCCGTTTGAAACTGCCCAGGATATAAGGGGTGCTTTTTCAGAATCTTTATTGCCATTAGTTGTTGACGCAGGCCCTCTTTCTCAAACGGCTTCTACGGTAGTTGACATAACCTCTGGTGTTTTAAAAATCTTAAGACAAGGACCCGTTAAATTAGATCTTTAAAATTTGACTAAATAACTTTATTGATTACTATTTTAGAACTACATTTTGAGTGTGAAGATTGCATTAGGTTCTGATCATGCTGGTTTTTATTTAAAAGAAGAGTTGGGCAAGTTCTTATCAGAACTTGGGTATCAAGTTGTAAATGTCGGGTCTTTTGATCCAAATAGCGACGATGATTATCCAGATTATGCCTTTGAGGTTGGTCAAATGGTGGCATCAAAAAAGGCAAAAGTGGGTGTTTTAGTCTGTGGCACAGGTATTGGTGTTTCAATTGCTGCAAATAAAGTTAAAGGAATTAGAGCTGCTGTGTGTCATGATGTTTCATCGGCCCGATTAGCAAGAGAGCATAATGATGCCAATATTATTTGCTTTGGAGCGCGTTTAATTGGTAGCCAAACAGCAAAAGATGCAGCTCAAGAATTTTTAAAAATGAAATTTCAAAGGGGTCGTCATTTAAGAAGAATTAACAAAATAACAGCCAAAGAAGGAGGAAAGATTGAACCTTAGCTTGCCAGATTACTCACCAATTTCAGTAGATCAAGAGGCATTTAAAATTTTAACTGAGGAAATTAAAAGACAAAGGAGCTCTATACAGCTAATTGCTAGTGAAAATTTTGCATCACCTTCTGTATTAGCTGCAGCAGGTAGTGTTTTTACGAATAAATATTCTGAAGGTTATCCAAAGAGGCGCTATTATGGCGGCAATCAATACGTAGATGAGCTAGAAGAACTAGCAATTTCTCGTGCGAAGACTCTTTTTAGTGCTGAGCACGTTAATGTACAGCCTCATTCAGGTGCATCAGCAAATTTGGCTGTGTACATCGCACTTTTAGAACCGGGTGACAAAATAGCTGCCATGCGTTTAGATCAAGGTGGACACTTAACCCACGGATCGCCGGCCTCAATTACAGGCAAACTTTATAACTTCATTCCTTATGGTGTGAAGCCAAAAGACGCAGAGTTTGCAGAAACTATAGACTTTGACTTGCTTAGAGACATAGCACTTAAGGAGCGTCCTAAGATGATATTAGCAGGCACTACTGCTTATAGTAGAGTCATTGATCCTAAGCCTTTTCGTGAAATTGCAGATGAAATAGGGGCTTATTTTGTTTTTGATGCAGCACACCCTATGGGCTTAATTGCAGCAGGTGTTCACCCATCGCCTGTTGGCATTGCTGATGTTGTAACTTTTACAACACATAAAACGCTACGCGGACCGCGTTCAGGCTGCATAATATCAAGCTCGGATTTAGCTAAAAAAATTGATCACGCAGTGTTTCCTGGACTGCAAGGAGGACCCCTAGAGCACATAATCTTTTCTAAAGCAGTTGCATTTAAAGAAGCAATGACTGATGAGTTTAAGCGCTACGGTCAACAAATAGTAAAAAACGCCCAAGCCTTAGCAAAAGCTTTGGAGCAAGAAGGATTTAGGATAATATCAGGAGCTAGTGAAAACCATCAGGTGTTAATTGATTTAACCTCTTTTAATCCGGACCTAGATGGCAAAACCGCTCAAGAAGTACTTGACTTTGCAGGAATAACTTGTAACAGAAATCAAATCCCAAATGATGAGCGATCACCTTTTATAACAAGCGGTTTGCGACTAGGTACTCCTGCTGAGACCACTGCCGGTATGAAGGAAGATCAAATGCAAGAAATTGCAAGCTTAATTGCAAAAGCCTTGCGGAAAAAAGATGATGAAAAGGAGCTTTTGTCAATTAAAGACGCTACAAAAGAGCTATGTCAGCGTTTTGATCCATATCCTGAGGGTGCACCCTGGCCTGGCTTAAATTTTTAAATGAAAGCTGAGATAACAGCGTGCGTTATTGCAGGAATTATTAGCGCTGTTGTAACGTTTTTAGCTAGCTTTCCTTTGCGCAAGCTCGCAATCAAAATTGGAGCTGTTGTAGCACCTGATCATCGTAGGATTCATAAAAAGCCTTTGCCTTATTTAGGCGGTGTAGCAATGATGGTTGCACTAGGTATATCAATAGCTATTTCTTCCGTGTTAAAAGGTTTTGACCCTGTTTTTAAAGCAACTTCAGAGCCTGTTGGACTTTTTTTAGGGGCCTTCTGTGTTTTTTTAGTTGGATTATTAGATGACTTATTTGATTTATCTGCCCCCGCCAAGCTTGCGGGCCAAATCCTAGCAGCTTCTATCTTGTATCTTTTTGGTATAACAATGTATCAATTTAAAATACCGTTTGCTGGATTTATTGTGCTTTCTCCTTCACTGGAGCCATTAATAACTGCTTTGTGGGTAATTGGAATTGCTAACGCTGTTAATTTAATAGATGGTCTTGATGGCCTTGCTGCTGGCATTGTCGCAATAGCTTCTGGTTCTTTATGTGTTTACGGCTTAAAACTAATGTCAGAAGGCTATATTGATTCTTCAAATTTAGGTGTTCTCATCTCGGCTGTCACATGTGGAATTTGCTTGGGATTTTTACCAGTTAATTTTAATCCCGCTCGTATAATTATGGGAGATTCTGGGGCATTACTTTTAGGTACTTTAATGGCAGCAGCCACAATGTTAATAGGTGGACGTACCCCGGATGTCTCAGGAGAAACTTATTTCTTTTTTGCACCTTTGTTTATCCCATTTTTCATTCTTGGGGTTCCAATTTTAGACATGATCTTTGCCATAGTTAGACGGGCAGCTTCAGGGAAAAGTGTTGCCCATCCTGATGTGGATCATCTTCACCACAGGCTACTTAGACTAGGCCATGGTCAGCGACGTGCTGTTGGAATTTTATGGGTCTGGACAGCTGTATTATCAGCATTTGTGCTTTACCCGACCTTTGATCCAAATGGAAACAAAATTGTGCCAATTGGCTCAGCAATTTTAGGAGCGATTCTTTATACTTGGTTTCGTCCAGGTCTTGGTAAGCAAGGTGGAGCCACTGATGTTGAGCTTGACGTTGAAGATATCCCTGAGACAGAAAAAGTAGCTGCTAATGAGTGAGCAAGATCAAAACAACTCTAAATCGCCATGGGCTTATGCTGGTCTTGGGGCAAGTATTCCTGTCAGTATTACCTTTTGGGTGCTTTTAGGAATTTTTGCGGATCATTATTTTAAAACATCTTTTGTTTTTACCTTAATTGGATGCTTTATTGGAATTGCCAGTGCTGTGGCATTACTGATAAAAATAAGTATGAATAAATAATGCTAGATAAAATAAGAGCTCATTTTTTACTTATGCTAACTGACCCTATTGTAGCCCTAGGGGCTATTGCAATAGTGCTTGCTTGTGTAGGTTTATTTTTCTTTGATCATCCCTTAATTGCTGTTGGGTTAGTTGTGGGTTTTATTTTAGGGATGGGAAATTTTTATATGCTTGATCGCTATTTTCTTCATTTATCTGCAGCAGAGTCTAAAGTCTCAAAAGCTCAAATTTCTTTAAATTCCTCATTGCGCCTTTTTGGCATAACAGCGATTGTAATTTGTTGCTTTTTTATAAGTCATGCACTTACTAAAGGAATTATAATTGCGTTGTTAGCAGTTCAGTTTTTAATGGTAGGGAGATTTGTAAAGTTAGTAACCAAGATTAATAGGACCGAGGTATAAAAAGTGTTTGGTTTAAACCTTGAAGTAGGTAAAAACATTACTGTCAAAGTTGCGGGGATAACCTTTGATGCTGATATAATTTGGTCAACGCTTGTTGCAATGGTAATAGTTTTAGGAATTTGTTTTTATGTTAGAAGAAAAATTACTTCAGGTGTGCCAGGGAAGTTACAACTCGTGCTAGAAGAGCTTTATTTATATTTAAAGAGCCAAATAAGTTCAGTAAACTTACCGGGAGCAAAATCAATTTTGGCAATGGCTTTTACTCTTTTTGTTTTTATCTTATGTGCTAACTGGCTAGAGGCAATTCCATCAGGTCATAATCCTGAATACTTAATTTCACCTTCTGGTAACGTAAATTTCACCCTTGCACTAAGTTTTTCAGTAATTGTGTTTATTCATATTCAAGCAATTCGGGCAAAAGGAATTAAAGGATATATTAAGCATTATTTTCAGCCTTATTGGTTTATGATAGTCTTTAGCCCATTAGAAGAAGCATCAAAGCCAGTAACTTTAGGGTTGCGGCTATTTGGTAATTTATTTGCTGGTGGTATAATGCTAGGCCTTATTGCTTCTTTGCCTTTTTATTTCCCTACTTTTGTTTTAGATTTAGTGTGGAAACCAATTGATTTATTTGTTGGGGTTATACAGGCTTATATTTTTACACTGTTAAGTATCGTCTACTACAATGGTTTGGTTGGAGAATTACACTGAAGTCCGAGAAAGGAGAGAAAATTAAATGGCTACAACAGATCAAGCGCAATTAGCAGCTGCAATAAAATCAGCAGGAGCCCTCATTGGGGGTGGTTTAGCTATTGGGGGAGGTGGAATTGGTGCAGCAGTTGGTGACGGTTTGGTGGGCAGTCAATTGGTAGCTGGAACTGCTCGTCAGCCTGAATTACAGGGAAGGCTTTTAGCCACTACATTCATTATGGTTGGCATAGTTGAAATTGCATACTTTTTGAATATGGCGCTTATGTTTGTTTTAATTAGTAAGTAATCTTGGCAAGTAAGGATGTTATCAAGTCTTTTTATTTTACCAAATGCAACTTTTATAGTTGAATTAGTTGCTTTTATAGTGCTAGTAGCCGTTGTGGCCAAATATATTATCCCGCCAATTAATAAAGCTCTTGAACAGCGTCAGCAAAGCATTCAAGATTCATTAGATTCTGCAGCAAATGCTGAAGCTGAAGCTAATAAGTTGCTTGAAAAAAGAAAAGCAGAATTAGATGAAGCTCGCCAAAGGGCACGTCAAATTATTGAGCAAGCAAACAAACTTGCTGAAGATATTAAAAAGGATGCTCAGCAAGCAGCTGAAGCTCAGTATAAAGAGGCTCTAGCTAGGGCACAAAGTGATATTGAACTTGCTAAAGAAAATATGTTACGTGAGCTAGAGGAAACCTTTGGATCATTAGTTGTATTAGCTGCACAAAAAATTATTGATAAAGAGCTTGATCAAAATAAACATCGCGAGATAATTGAGCAAACCATAAAAGACCAGTCTCTTTGGGGGACTACCAAGGTCTAAAGATGCGTGCCAAAACACATGGCTTTGTATCAGCTTTAATAGAACAAGCAGTTAAGAAAAACCAAAAGACTCAGTGCTTTAATGAATTATCGCAACTTTCAAGTATTTTAAATTCATCAGGGCTAATTCAAGAAGTATTAAATGATCCGGTAATTCCATCAGATAATAAAAAACAATTTCTTAACGATCTGTTTATCAATAAAATTAATGAAATATCTCTTGATTTAATTGGCTTTATAGTTACAAATGAAAAAGTCCAAGAAATAATATCAGCTATTAAAGAAGCAGCAATGCGTTTTTCTGAAGCTAAACTTGTTGGGATTTCAGAACTAAATCTTATATTTGAAGATTTTACAACACGTCAGGGCGCAAGAGATCGTTATCATGGATACGTATTAGGGGTGTCTTCGGGATTTTCTGGTAAAGATCTTGAAGAAATAGAAGATGTAGTATTTAGATTTGCAAGAATAATTGAGAGCTCTTCTAATCTGCGGTCAAGGCTAAGTGATATAAACGTAACAACAGAAGCAAAAGTAATGCTGCTGGCTGATTTAATTAAATCAAAGGTCACAGATGATACTTTTAAAATATTAAGTTATCCATTAAGGGCAGGGCGCCAAAGAGATCTTTCCGTTTCACTTGATCAAGCAGCTAAAGTATTAGCTGAGTTACGCGGAAGAAAGATTGGATATGTTCAAAGTGCAGTTGAGTTAACCAAAGAGCAAATAAGTGAGTTAACTCAGAAGATTTCTCAACTTATTGGTAATCAAGTTGAGGTGCGTCAAATTTTAAATCATGATGTAATTGGTGGTATACAAGTAACTATTGGGGATTTTTTAATTGATAGGACTTTAAAAACACAGCTAGAACAATTAAAAAAGCAACTTTTAACAAGTGGAGGTGAAAAAGCAAGTTGAGTGAGATTGTAATTTCAGCCCAAGAAATTGAAGAAGCCCTTAAAAAAAATATTGCAGAGTTTAAGCCTCAAAGTACTGTTGAAGAAGTAGGCAGGGTTATTGAAGTTGGTGACGGTATTGCAAGAATTTCTGGACTTCCTAATGCTAAGGTCAATGAGCTATTGCAGTTTGAAAACGGTGTTTTAGGGCTTGCTTTAAATCTGGATGAAGACAGCATTGGAGCTGTAATTTTAGGAGATTCTGAAGGGATTGATGAAGAACAAATAGTTAAAGCAACTGGAAGAATTTTGTCAGTGCCTGTTGGTGATGAGCTTTTAGGAAGGGTTGTCAATCCATTAGGTGAGCCAATTGATGGAAAAGGAGAAATTAAGGCTTCAAACTTTAGAAGAATGGAAATTCAGGCACCTGGAATTGTGGATCGTCAGCCCGTTTGTGAGCCTTTACAAACAGGAATAAAAGCCATTGATTCAATGACTCCAATTGGTAGAGGACAAAGAGAGCTAATAATTGGTGATAGAAAGACAGGTAAAACCACAGTTGCTGTTGATACGATTATCAATCAAAAAGGTCAAGGCGTTAAATGTATTTACGTTGCAATTGGACAGAAAGGTTCAACAATTGCTCAAACTGTTGCAACTTTAGAAGCTCACGGGGCTATGAGTTATACGGTGGTGGTTGCTGCAAGTGCTTCTGAGCCAGCACCTTTTAAATATTTAGCTCCGTATGCAGGATGTGCTATGGGCCAGCACTGGATGGAAAATGGTGAGCATGCCCTTATCGTTTATGATGACTTATCAAAACAAGCAGAAGCTTATCGCCAACTTTCTTTGTTGTTAAGAAGGCCTCCAGGTAGAGAGGCATATCCTGGGGATGTTTTTTATCTTCATTCACGCTTATTAGAGCGTGCTGCAAAACTTTCTGACAAAAGAGGTGGAGGTTCATTAACTGCTTTGCCAATTATTGAGACAAAGGCTGGGGACGTTTCTGCTTACATACCAACAAATGTAATTTCAATCACGGATGGTCAGGTTTACCTAGAAAGTGAACTTTTTTACTCTGGAGTACGTCCTGCAATGAATGTTGGAATTTCAGTTTCAAGAGTAGGCGGGGCGGCTCAAATAAAAGCTATGAAAGAAGTTTCTGGAACGCTCAAGATTGACCTAGCCCAGTTTAGGGAGCTAGAAGCATTTGCCACATTTGGCTCAGAGCTAGATAAGGTGTCACAAGCCCAACTTGATCGTGGTTATCGCTTAATTGAGCTTTTAAAACAACCTCAAAATGATCCAGTACCTGTAGAGGAACAAGTCATAGTACTATATGCAGGAACAAGGGGATTTGTTGACAAAATTCCTGTAGCAGAAGTCAGACGTTTTGAAGCAGAGCTTAGAGAGTATTTCAGACATGAGCAAAAAGAATTACTTGATGAAATAAAGACCACTAAAGCTTTGCCTGATAAAGAAAAACTTAATCAAGCAATTGAAAAGTTTTTAGCTAACTTTGACGTTACCATAGCTGACTCTGAGGGTGACAATCAGGCTTAATGGGAGCTGCTCAAGAGCGCCAATTACGGCGAAGAATTAAAAGTATAGAGGCCACAAAAAAAATAACTAGGGCGATGGAGTTAATAGCTGCATCCCAAATCGCTCGGGCTCAAGAGCGCATAGCACAAAGTAGGCCTTATCAAATTCAACTTGCTAAAGCATTATCAAATGCTGTTGGTCAAATGGATGCAAAATCAAAATCGCTTATAAAAGAAATTGAAAACCCAACATCTTTGCTTTTATTAGTAATTGCCGGTGATAGGGGTTTATGTGGTGGCTATAACAACTTTGTATTAAGGACAGCAGAGCGCATGATTAAAAAGCTCTCAAGTGAGCAAGTTAAAATCGGTACTGTTTTAGTTGGGAAAAAAGCTCAAGCTTATTTTAAATTTCGCAAGATGCCTGTTATTGAGTCATTTGCTGGTATGACGGATCGACCAAATTATCAAGATGCTGAAAAGGTATCAAAGGCCTTGCTTTCACAGCGTGATAACTTTGAGACAATAAAGATAGTTTCAACAAGATTTATTTCAGCTGCGATACAAAAAGTAGAAATTCATCAACTATTGCCAATTCCACCTGAAGTTATTGAAAAGCCTGAAAGTCAAATCGGACCAATAGTTGAACTTGAACCAGAGGGTTCTGCTCTTATTGATATGCTAGTTCCTCAATATATAGGTGCTGCTGTCTTTTCAGCGCTTTTAGAGGCATCGGCATCAGAACACACCGCTAGACAAAGAGCCATGTCTTCAGCAACTGAAAATGCTGAGGAGCTCATAAAAACCTTAGTTAGACAGATGAACAGAGCTAGACAAGAGACAATTACAACTGAGATTATGGAAATTGTAGGTGGAGCAGAAGCCTTAAGGGCTGCTGAATTAAGGAGAAAGGAAGATTAATGGAACAACAAAAACTTCCAACGGGAAAGGTGGTAGCAATAGCAGGTCCTGTGGTTGATGTGGAGTTTCCTGCCCATGCTTTGCCAGAGATTAACACTGCATTAAAGATGAGCGTTGAGCTTGAGGGTCAACATCATGAAATAACTGCTGAGGTTGCACAACAAATTGGTGAAGGAAGGGTTAGGGCAATATGTTTGCGTCCAACTGATGGCCTTTCCAGAGGAACAGTTGTTGAAAATACTGGGAGGCCTTTAACCGTTCCAGTTGGAAAAGGTGTATTAGGTCATGTCTTTAACGTACTGGGGCTTCCATTAGATTGTGACATTAGTCAAATAACTGATATTGATGATTACTGGGAAATACATCGCGATCCTCCACCTTTTGATGAGCTAGAGCCTAAAGCTCAAATGTTTGAAACAGGCATTAAAGTAATTGATCTCTTAGAGCCATATGTTCAAGGGGGCAAGATTGGGCTTTTTGGTGGTGCTGGCGTGGGTAAGACAGTGTTAATCATGGAAATGATTAACCGGGTTGCAAAGCAGCACGGAGGTGTTTCGGTTTTTGCTGGTGTTGGTGAAAGAACCAGAGAAGGAACTGATTTATGGCTTGAGATGCAAGAATCTGGAGTAATAGATAAGGCAGCTTTAGTTTACGGGCAAATGGATGAACCTCCTGGGGTGCGCTTACGAGTAGCTCTTGCTGCATTAACTATGGCTGAGTATTTTAGAGATATACAAAATCAGGACGTTTTATTATTTATCGATAATATCTTCCGTTTCGTTCAAGCTGGTTCAGAGGTGTCAACGCTTTTAGGAAGGATGCCTTCAGCAGTTGGTTATCAACCGACATTGGCAGATGAAATGGGGCAACTCCAAGAGCGCATTACATCTACTAGAGGGAGGTCAATTACTTCAATGCAGGCAGTTTATGTTCCAGCTGATGATTACACAGATCCAGCACCATTTACAACTTTTACACATTTGGATGCAACTACTGAGCTTTCTCGCCAAATTGCGGCCTTAGGAATTTATCCAGCAGTTGATCCGCTTGCTTCAACTTCAAATATATTAGCTCCTGAAATTGTGGGGCAGCGTCATTACAACGTAGCAAGGAAGGTACAAGAAATCTTGCAACGTTACCGTCAATTACAAGATATTATTGCAATTTTAGGAATAGATGAGTTATCTGATGAGGATCGCATAACTGTTGATCGAGCGCGTAAAATTCAAAAATTCTTATCTCAGCCTTTCTTCGTTGGTGAGGTATTTACTGGAATTCCAGGTATTTATGTACCGGTTCAGGAAACTGTTGAATCATTTGAAATGCTAGTAAATGGCGAACTTGATGAACTACCTGAGCAAGCCTTTTTAAACGTTGGTTCAGCTCAGGATGCAATTAAAAAAGCTGAGGAGCTAAGCAAACAGGCAGCCGCTTAGTAAGATGGCAACACCGTTTCGCTTTAAACTAATTACTCCTCAAAAGCTTATTTATGATGGTGACGTTGAGTCAATATCTACAAAGACAGCAGTTGGGGAAATTGGAATTTATGCTCGCCATATCCCGTTAGTTGGAATAATTCCGCCCTCTACCGAGGTTCTCATAAAAGCTCAGCAGGAACTTAAATATAACCTTCCTGAAGGTGGGGTTTTATCAGTTCAACAGTCAACTGATGTTGTAATAACTGCAGCTCAGGTTGAATAAAAAAGAAAAGCTTTTTATAGCAGCTAGTTTTGATGAAAAAAGCTCCGAAAAAATAAATCAGTTACGGCTATCTCTTGGTGTAAAAAACATAGGACGCTTAAAGCCACACATTACTTTAGTGCCGCCCTTTTTAATTGATGAAACTTCGCAGACTTTAAAAATCTTTAATGACTTAACTAAAAAATTTGAACTGCCAATCACTGTAACGTTAGGACCCGCTGAAAGCTTTTCAAAAAAAAGTGCGGTACTTTATCTTAAAGTTTCAAAGAGTTTAAATCTTGATTTAATTTATGCTGATTTACAAAACGCATTTAATTTAATTGCACAATTTGATAAAAAATTTATAGCTCACGTGACATTAGCACGCATAAGAAATCACAAAAATAAAGAACAAGCTCTAAAAGATCTTTGTGATATTTGTTTTGATGCAAAAATTACAAGTATTGATTTAATGCGTTATGATTTTAAAGAACAAATGTGGCATGAGTTTATTTAAGTACTTAATAGCTACTTACTTTTATAAAGCCTCTTGTGATCTAGATTGTTTAAACTGCTGATATGCTTCAAGGGCTCTTGGAGCATAAACGGTGGCGGTTGCTCCATCCATTAAAATAGTAACCCCTAGTGCTTCAGCAACTTCTTCCTCTGTGGCACCTGCTCTAAGAGCTCCTTTTGAATGAGCAACAATACATCCATCGCAGCGCTTAACAACTGCAATTGCTAGTGCGAGTAATTCCTTAAATTTAGCAGGTAAAGCACCATCAGAAAGAGCAGCCCTTGAGGTGTTAACAAAGCCTGAGTAAACCTCTGGTATATGTCCTCTTAAAGCCTTTGCTGGTGCCCTTAATTCATCTTGAATCTTTTGATAATCTGGCATTTAACCTCCGTTAACATAATAGGTTAATAAATGGACCTAAAATTGAAAAAGTTAATTTGAGATTGCCTGGATAATAACATCATGGCGTTTTGATATTATTATGTTTGCAATTTCATAGCCTAGCCACCAAAGCCATAAGCTCCAGAAGGTAAGAAGTATTACTCCAAATAAGGTGATGCGCTCAATTGGTAAGTGATTTATTGTATTTGCAACAACTATGGGGAATCCGCCGATGGGAAATATTAAAAACCCCATAACATAAGGTATTGAACTTGAGAAAATCCAGCGCAATAAATGAGTTTTGTTTTTAATTCTTTGCTTTAAAGGCATTTGCTTACAAACCAATAAAGTTGAGGTTATATTGCCAGCTGCTAACCAAATCCCAATTGGGGAGGCTGATAATAAAAAAAGTGATACATAGTGGTGAGTTAAATGTGTATGTTTAACCCCATAAATTTCACCTCCTATTGCAACAACTGAACCAATTATAGCTATAAGGCGGTTACGTAAAAGCAAAATATCTTTTAATGAGTGTCCTTTTTTTAAAAGTTGAAGAACTCTTAAAGGGTCAGATCCTATTTGATTTGTGACTGTTAAATCAGCTAAAAGCCAGGCAACTAAGAAAAAACCAGTATATAAAAAAGGGACTTTAACGGTTAAAAGGCTTGCAACTAGAGCAAACTCTTTGTGAAACCATCGGTGTTTGCGATACCAAATAGAGAAGGCAATAACAAAAATTGCACCAACTAAATTAAACATAAGGCCAAAGTAAAGTCTAGGGTGTTTGATAGAGTGAATAAGTTCATTAACAACCAGCGGTTTTAAATGCCCAGCTGGTAGGTCATAGGAAGTTTCAGCATTAGGTGTTGCCATAAGATGATTAAAGTTTATATAATTACCGTTGCTTTAGGAATTTAATTTAGAAGATAAAATTAGCTGTTTAGTCGATATGATTGCTTAGTTGCTTTAGGCTTGGTTGTTTTTTTACTTAAGTATTTTAAAAAAAGATTTCACAATTAGAAATAATTAATTTCATTTTGTTTGTGAGCTTAACTATGGTTAGTAATTAATAGTGTGGCTGAATTAAAAAATTTAATTGAAACAGAATTACAAAAGGCATTTAATAAGGTCTTACCTGGGTCTGAGCCAGTATTAAGACGCTCAAATGTAGCGGACTTTCAAGCAAATGGTGTTTTTTCAGTGGCCAAAAATTTAGGTAAAAATCCATATGATGTTGCGGTAAATATTGCCTCAAAGGTGTCAATAAGTCATCTTGGTGAAATTGAGGTTGATCCAAAGGGCTTTATAAATATTTATTTAAAGAATGAATTTTTACAGCAATTAGCAAATAACATGATTAATAGCTCTGATTTAGGAATAGAAAAACAGCCACGAAAAAGAATTGTAGTTGATTATTCCTCACCTAATGTGGCTAAGGAAATGCATGTAGGTCATTTAAGATCAACGTTAATTGGCGATGCTTTGGTGAGGATGCTGTCTTTTTGCGGTCATGAAGTAATTAGAGAAAATCACATAGGTGACTGGGGAACACCCTTTGGCATGCTAATTCAGTATTTAAAAGAAAAAGGTGTAACGCATGCAAATACCTTAGAAGTGGGAGACTTAGATGCTTTTTATAAAGCAGCAAGAAAACGTTTTGATGAAGATCTTGAATTTCAAAGACAAGCTAAAGAAAATGTAGTTTTACTTCAACAGGCAGATCCTCAAACATTAAGCCTTTGGAACAAATTAGTTGAGCAAAGCACACGCTATTTTCAAAGGGTGTATGAAAAACTTGGAGTACTTTTAACAGAAAAAGACATTAAAGGTGAAAGTTTTTACAAAGAATTAATTCCTATTGTTATTAATGATCTAAAAGAAAAATCATTATTAGTAAATGACCAGGGAAGCCAATGTGTATTTGTAGAAGGTTATTTTAATAAAGAAGGCAATCGACTTCCTTTAATTATTGTAAAAAGTGATGGTGGTTACAGCTATGGCGCTACCGATTTAGCTGCTATTTATGACCGAATTTTTAACTTAAATGCTCAAGAGATCTTATATGTCGTAGGGCTTCCTCAAAGCGATCATCTTGGAATGTGCTTTAAAGTAGCTGAGATGGCTAACTGGACCAAAGAGGTTAGGTTAATTCATGTAGGATTTGGAAGTGTGCTTGGTCCGGATAAAAAAATGCTAAGAACCCGAGCAGGTGAGCCTATTAAGCTAAGTGAGTTAATTGAGCAAGCAATAGAGGCTGCAAAAAAAGAGGTTAAAAAAAGATATGGGGAAAATTTCCCGCAAGATTTAACACCTGAAATGGTCGCAATTGGTGCAATAAAATATGCTGATTTATCGACTGAAAGAACGCGTGATTATGTTTACAATGAGGAGAAAATGATTTCATTTGAAGGAAATACCGGTCCATATCTTCAGTATGCTCATGCAAGAATTGCATCAGTGTTAAGAAAAGCTCAAGGTTTTGAACATGGTCAAATTAAATCAAGCTTAAATAACTTTGAACGTGATCTTGTTATAGAGCTTTTATGCTTCCAAGATAGCTTATATTCATCTATTGCAACTTATGAACCGCATAAACTATGTAATTATCTTTATGAGCTTGCCTCAAAGTTTTCACGATTTTATGAGAACTGTCCAATTTTAAAAGCCGAACAACCGTATCAAGAAAGCAGACTTGCTTTAAGCCTTTTAACAAAAAAGGTATTAAAGAAAGGGCTTGAACTCATAGGTATACAGGCGCCAGAAAAAATGTGATTAATAGAAAGTGGTCTTTGCTCTGTAATGTGGTACTAGCAGAATTTGTAATCTAGATTGCATCTCTAAGTTGTAATTTCAGCTAAGAAAAGAAATCTTAAAGGATTAGAATATAACCATTATTTATATTCTAAGTATTTAAAAAGGCGTCAGTCAGTTGCTTTCCTACAATAAAGACAAATATTGGCTTCATTTAAAACTACAGCTGTTCTGACACTTGCTGAGCTGCAATTGGTGCTACAGCTGGTTCTTTAACAGGAAATTCTTATGTTAGTTTAATTTCGGGTTTTCTAAATGCTATTTCTGGAGATAGCTATTACCAAGCACCGCATGCTTGGCTTGAAGATGATGCATCACGTATTGCAACTAAGTTGATAGCTGCTCCATTAATAATTTATAACTATAATTATGGATCCAATGCGTCTAAGGATTGTCCTGAAGCAAATTTGCCTTGTGTTGAAAATGTTACAATGAACACGAAACTGTATTGCGCCTTTGTCACAAGTGTTGCTTTTTAACATTTTCATGAATACGTTTAAAACTTTTTAAAAAACTGGTGAAGATAATTCTTAAAAGGGTTACGCCTCTTTTTTACCCATGCTCTCAAAGTCCCTTCTAAAAATATCAAGTTCCCTGGCTATTTGAGAAACTGATCGTGAACTTGATTCAACAAGTTTCACAGCATCAGCCTTAAATTCGGGTTTAAAAGAAACGCCTTGATTTCTTATTGTTTTCTATTTATATATTCTCCTTTATATTCTCCTTTATTTTTGAGGTTTGTATGTACGGATTTAGGAGTAAATGCATTTAAAACCCCGAATAACTTGAGTTTCTTTATTGGAGGTATTATCGTCGGCAATTCTGTAAACCATGTTTGAACTAATAAGCCAGCTTAAACGTCGCTTAAATGAGGCAGTTGTAAATTTCATGTTAACTGATGAAGCCAACCGTATCGCACGCTTCACGTTGGGCGTTCCCATCGCTGAAGCACGCATTTCTAATGCTATGCCGACAGGCTGCCGAGCCTGAACCCCCCACGACCCTGCCGCCAGTACGTCCTAACAGGTCAGCCAACCGCTGCGCACTAGCCGAACCACACCGGTCGAGGCCCGTAACCACCACCAAATACCCTGGCCACCCACGCCTCAGACATCGTGTGACGGCGTCGAGTTTTATCCCATATTCAAGCAGGAAGCCACCGCCCTGCTAGAGCGTCTGGTCAAGAAGCACGTCCTTTCTGAGGGGACCTGGCACCAGGTCTTGAAGTTCCAACTCACAAGAACTTCTCAACCGTGAGATCTGGCGCGGGACCGAAATGTCGAGGTCTTTGAAGACCCCAGTCCGATCATCCACCATATCGGTGCCGCGCTCATGAAAGACTAACTAGTGAATCGAACTGCACCGGCCACGGGAAGCAAGATCTCGAACTAGGCCGACTCTGCTCCCCCAAGCGCAGACCCTCGCTCGCTTGAGCTATCTGAGTCTGCCATGACGTAAGCTCTCACTGGGATCACGCGGTGGTCGCGCACGCAACTACTGCGAACGTGGCTCACGCCATTCACCCATACGCCTGCCGCTACTGCGGGCATAGTGATTTCACCGGTGTACGAAGACGCCGGTGAAGGCGTAATGATTCGCCGAGCTGCACACCATCACCGGACCTGGGCAAAAGCCGATTCCTGAGTCTCGCGGTACCACCGGACTGGTCGAGGTCGCCTGGGTCTGCTCCCGTCGTCGGCCCGAGGGGCCTGATCCGGTGCGTCAGTCTACCTGGCCTTAAGACCTCGACCGGTCGGCTTGACACATGTCAACCGACAAGTTAGAATTCCTCTTCGTGGAGATCGTCTCGGGAGCAGAGATTGGCCGCCGGCTCGGTGTGAGCAGAGAGGCGGTGCGGCTGTGGCGACACAGACCGGGCTTTCCCGAACCTGTCGGCAGGGTTGGCCGGGCGATTGCCTGGAACTGGGAGGAGGTTCGTCGTTGGGCCGAGGAGCGCCCCAAGCAGGCAACTGACCGTTGGGGAGAACGCCATGGCTGAGCAGCTCCCTGCCGATGCCCTGAAGATCATCAAGGCCCTGCCCGCCGACGGCTCGCCGATGGGCAACTCCCGCCTTCGAGAGCAGCTCGGGCTGGACCTGGAGCGCTACGCCGAGGCGGCTGGCAGGCTCAAAGCCCTCGGGCTGGTCGTGGCCGGCCTAGGACGGGGAGGAAGCCTCGCACTCAGCGACAAGGGCCAGGCGTTGCGAGCCCGCCTTGGGGGCTCCGCAGTGCAACCGAGTGAGCCCGCAACGGTTCTGACCGCCAAAGCCCCAGTGTCGAGGTCCTCAGGGCGCGCCCGGAAGGCCAACACAACCGAGCCTTTGGGCTTCGAGGACACCTTGTGGAAGGCAGCAGACAAGCTCCGTGGGTCCATGGACGCGAGCGAATACAAGCACGTAGTGTTGGGGCTCGTCTTTCTCAAGTACATAGATGATGCCTTCACCGAGCGGCGCGAGAAGCTCGCTGCCGAGCTGGCCGAAGAGGGGATCACGGGAGACCAAGCTGCCGAGCTTCTCGAAAACCGGGATGAGTACACGGCCGAGGGGGTCTTCTGGGTTCCGCCAAAGGCTCGCTGGGAGTTTCTCCAGTCCAAGGCAAAGCAGCCGGAGATCGGGAAGCTAATCGACTCAGCCATGGATGCCGTTGAGGCGGAGAATCCAAGCCTTAAAGGAGTGCTCCCCAAGAACTACGCACGACCGAGCCTGGATGTCCGACGTCTCGGTGAGCTGGTTGACCTGATCGGTGGTCTCGGGCTCGGTGCTGCCGAGCACCGGGAGAAGGATCTGTTGGGGCGGGTGTATGAGTACTTCCTCGGCCGCTTTGCCTCACAGGAAGGCAAAGGAGGAGGCGAGTTCTACACACCTCGCAGCGTTGTCAAGCTGTTAGTCGAGATGATCGAGCCGTACCAGGGACGGGTGTACGACCCGTGCTGTGGCTCTGGTGGGATGTTCGTCCAGTCCGAGCGATTCGTCGAAGCCCACGGCGGGGGTCGCAACGACATCTCCATCTATGGCCAGGAGCTCAACGACACGACCTGGCGGCTTGCCAAGATGAACCTCGCGATTCGAGGGATCGAAGCAAATCTCGGCCCGCGCTGGGGTGACTCCTTCCATGAGGACCTGCACCCCGACCTCAAGGCCGACTTCATCCTCGCCAATCCACCCTTCAACGTCTCGGACTGGGGTGGTGAGCGGTTGCGCGACAACCCTCGTTGGCGCTACGGCACCCCACCGGCTGGCAACGCCAACTTCGCCTGGCTCCAGCACATGGCCTACCACCTCTCCCCCGAAGGTGTAGCCGGCGTCGTGCTCGCCAACGGGTCGCTTTCGTCGCAGCAGGCGGGCGAGGGCGAGATACGTCGCAAGATGGTCGAAGACGACCTGGTCGAGTGCATCGTGGCCTTGCCGGGCCAGCTCTTTTACTCGACCCAGATTCCCGTCTCCCTGTGGTTTTTGAACCGCAACAAGCGCAACGGCTCGGCAAGGGGTAACTGGCGAGATCGTCGAGGGGAGGTCCTCTTCATCGACGCCCGCAAGCTCGGCACCATGGTGGATCGAACACACAGAGAACTCACCGACGAAGACATCGAGAGGATTGCGAGCACCTACCACGCATGGCGTGGAGAACCCGGCATGGGCGATTACCAGGACGTCCCAGGCTTCTGTGCATCCGCCAAGATCGAGCAGATTGCTGAGCACAGATTCGTTCTCACCCCGGGGCGCTATGTCGGCAGCGAAGAGGCTGAGGATGATGGCGAGCCGATCCAGGACAAGATCGCCCGGCTGAAGCGCGAGCTGTTCGAGGCGTTCGAGGAGAGCGATCGGCTGCAGGAGCGGGTGAAAAGGGCATTGGAGCGGGTAGATGTGCGGTGAGCATCTCACCCTACTTGGTCAGCATATCCGGCTAATCAAGGGCGTGTCGTACCGCAAGGCTGAACTGACCCCCGGCGGGGGAGCAAAGTTGGT
>Ga0080006_1120542_pt1 | contig 49497 bp, 38 predicted proteins | sample RS3BMetagenome_FD_69209 | JGI IMG/M metagenome (GOLD analysis project Ga0080006, IMG submission 69209) | Ferric oxide microbial mat and aquatic microbial communities from Rainbow Spring, Yellowstone National Park, USA - RS3B (SPADES... ... | reverse complement strand
CTCCCTTAGCTCTCCACTCCACAAGCACTACCCGCCGGCGGGCGGCCGGACGGTCGCGGAGGTCCAGCCGGGGCTGTAGTCGGGGCGGGGGGGCGTCCGCGACAGGCGGCCCCCCCCGCCCGTGTCCGGGTGTCCGGGCCCACCCCCGGCGACAGCGCCGGCCCCGCCGTGTCACACTATGGTCGCGGGGGGGGGACGGGCGTCCGGGCCGGGGGGCTCCGGCGCGGCCGGGACGCCCGGTACACGCCCCTGAGCCCGGACCCGTCCGTCCCGCGCCGGAGGGACGAATCCAAGTCCGAAAGGGGTGAAGGCCCGGGCGGGCGGCGCGGGAGACCGAGGTACCGCCGCCCGCCCGGGCTCGACATGCAGTCGCCGCTGCTGCTGCTCTGGATCGCTGTCGTCGTGTTCGCCCTCACCAACTACATGCAACGCGCCGAACTCCTGCGACGCGTCCGACGGCTGGAGGGCGAGGTGCGCGCGCTACGGGCGGGGGCGGGCCTCCCACCGGCGGGCGGGCACCATCCGGAGGTACTGGAATTGGTACGCGCCGGCCGGAAGATCGACGCGATCAGGCTGTACCGGCAACGCACCGGCGCCACGCTGCTGGAGAGCAAGGACGCCGTGGACGCAATGGACGAGGGCCGCTAGGGCGGGCTCAGGCGCCGAGGGCCCGCAGGCCGAGGCCGGCCGCGGTTGCGGGCACCTCGGCGTGTCCGGCCGCCCCGCGGCGTCCCATCGTTCAGCGGTAGGGCTGTGAGGGCCCGGCCTGCGCCTCACAGCCCTACCGCGCACCCGTCCGCCCGCGGGTCGGAGCCCGCCACCCACTCGCCCGGGGACGTCCCGCGCACGATCACTTGGACGGCGCCGCCCCCGCCCCGGCGCGGGACGGTGCGCACCTTGTGCCCCATGGCGGCGAGCCGGTCGACCGTGGCGTCGGAGAACCCCGACTCCAGCCGCAGGGCGTCGGGAGCCGGCAGCCCCTCCGGGTCGGTGCCCGGGCTCGAGTACCAGCGCGGCCGCTCGACGGCCTCCTGCGGATCGCAACCCGCCTTCAGCAGGTGCATGAGCACCTGCAGGTTCCATTGCGGCTGGCCGTCGCCGCCCGGGGTGCCGCCGAGCAGTGCCGCCTCTCCCGCCGTGTCCACCGCGAGGTAGCAGTGCAGGGTGTGCATGGTGCGCTTGCCTGGGGCGAGGCGGTTGGGGTGGTCGGCCTCCAGGGTGAAGCCACGGCCGGCCCGGTTGTTCAGCAGGACGCCGGTGCCGGGGACCACCTCGCGGCAGCCCCAGGCGGCGGAGTTGCTGGTGATGACGGAGGCGGCGTCGCCGCCGGCGTCGACCACGACGAAGGATGTGGTATCGCCCGGCTCCCCTGCCCCGGGTCCCTCGGAGGCCCGGTCCGGATCGATGGAGGCGCGGCGGGCGGCGAGGAATTCGGGCCGGAGCAGTTTGTAGGCGGGGTCGAACGGCACGAAGGCGGGGTCGCCCACGAAGGCCAGCCGGTCGGCGAAGGCGCGCTTCTTGGCCTCGACCATCAGGTGCACGCCCGCGGCGGAGAGGGGGTCGAGGCTCCCGCCGCCGACGATGCCCAGCGCCTCGAGCAGGATGACGCCCTGTGAGGGGGGCGGGGGCGCGAAGAAGGTGAGGTCGCCCACGCGTACGCCGAGCGCCGGGCCGACGTAGGTGGAGTGGGCCGCCATGTCGGCCGCCCGGAGGAAGCCCCCTCGCTGCAGGCTGAAGGCCTCCAGCGCGTGCGCGAAGGGACCGCGATAGAACCAGTCGGGCCCGCGCTCCGCGACGCGAGAGAGCGTCGCGGCCAGATCCGGCTGGGGTTTGCCGGCGGGGAGGAACTCGGCGGGGGCGTCCCCGTAGTGGGCCAGCGTCCGCGGGCCGACGGGCCAGCCGCCCTCCGCGTAGCCGATCGCGCGCGCCCAGAGGGCGGGCAGGCCGAAGCGGCCGCTGCCCAGGCGCTGCAGCAACTGCCATGTGGCGTCGACCATGCCGGGCACGGCGGCGGCACGCAGGCCCGTCGTGGGCATGCGGGAGGGGCGGCCGTATGCGTCGGGTGTGCCCAGTGCGGCGGAGGCGCCGCTGCCGCAGATGGCGGTCACGCCCCTGTCCGCGGCACGGTAATAGACCACGAAGGTGTCTCCGCCCGGGCCGTTCATCATGGGCTCCAGCACACTGAGGGCGCCGAGCACGGCGACGGCCGCGTCGGCGGCGTTGCCGCCCCGGGCGAGCACTTCGACGCCGGCCGCCGTGGCGAGGGGTTGACTGGTGGCGATGAGCCCGCCGCGCGCGTGGACGGGGCTGCGCCCCGTGGAGGCGCGGACCGCCGCCGCGGCAGCGCCGAAGCGGTCAGCGGAGGTGGGGACCGCCGCCGCGGCAGCGCCGAAGCGGTCCAACCCTCCCCGCTCCAACCCTCCCTGCTCCAACCCTCCCTGCTCCAACCCTCCGCCGGCGCCCGATGCGTTCGAGGACATCTAGCAGCCCGCCTTCGCGAGGGCCTTGACCGCGGGCACGTACTGGGCGAGCGCCTTCTCGGGCTCCGGGTCGCCGCCGCGCTCCCACTCCAGCGAGAGGGGGCCGGCGTAGCCCTGGGCGACCATGCGGCCGAAGATGTCCGCCAGCGGGAGTTCACCTTGGCCGAAGTACTCCGCGTCCCAGCCACCCCGCTCCTTGCGGCGCGCGTCCTTGGTGTGGGCGTGGATGACGAAGCCTTTCAGATACTCGGCCGTCTGCGCGGGGGTCTCACCGACGCGGCAGGGGTGGAGCCAGTCCCAGCAGGCCCCGACGGACGGGTGGTCGACCTGCCGCAGCACCCTGCCGACCAGGGCGCCGGCGGAGAAGCCGTCGTGGGTCTCCAGGGCGATCTTCACCCCGGCGCGGGCCGCGGCGGGGGCCAACTCGGAGAGGGCGGCGGCCACGCGGGCCACGGCCTCGTCGTCGGTGACCTTCTGGCGGTCGAAGCCGCCGCCGAAGACGCGGATCACGGGTGCGCCGAGGGCGGCGGCGATGAGCAGGTACTTCTTGGCCTCGGCGACGTTGGCCGCCGCCTCCGCGTCCGAGATGGCGAAGCGGCAGGAGGTGCCGACGACGCAGACCGGGAGTGCGCGGGCGTCGAAGATGCGGCGTAGTTGGGCGCAGTCGGCGGACGTGAGGTCGGAAGGGACGTTCTTACCGTTGTACGCGCGGAGTTCGACGGCCTGGTAGCCGAAGCCCGCGGCGCGCTCGGCGATCTCTTCGGGTGACCAGCGCGGGGTGGAGTACGTGGTGTAGGCGATCTGCACGGGCGGGGCACCTCCTGTAGCGCCGACGAGGCAGCGCCTCGACGGTGCCGAAGTCACGCGGGGGCAGGGCGGGATGGCCGGGAGGCCACTACAGGGCCGGGCGGGACCGCGGGACCGGACCACGGGCGCCGGCCGGGACGGGGGGTGGCTGCGGCTTCAGGGGCCGGTGGGTGCCACCGGCGCCGCAGGACCCGGTCAGCGCGTCATCGGGTAGCTCGGCGGGAAGGCGACGGTCTCCAGGTGGCCGGCCGCCTCCTCCGGGGGGAAGCCGAAGCGCCGCTCGTACTCGGCATGCAGGGCACGGTCGTGCGCGAGGCCGGCACTGAACGGCGGCGACACGGGGGCGCCGCCCAGGAGCGCCGACTCCTGGATGGCCGAGGCCGCGGCGAGGTCGGCCCGCCCCTGTTCGCCGCCGTAGTCGTTGGGACCCGCGCGGCAGACGGCGCGGTGCAGGGAGAGGTGTTCGTCGGCGCGGGCGATCGAATCGGTGTCGCACGGGATGGGGAGGCCGCGCAGCGGGTTCTCCCACAGGTGGTCGGCGTACCGCAGGCCGACCAGGACCTCGACACCGCCGATCCGCTCGGTGAGCCGCTCCGGGGCGAGGCGCGGCGCCGCGGTACCGCCCCGCCGCAGGACGCAGCCGTCCAGGCAGCCGAGGGCGCCGTCCACACCCCAGTGGTTGCCGTGGCCTGGGCGCACCGGGAGTTCGAAGACGCCCCGCACCCCGTTGGCGAACCGCAGAAGGGCCGCCTGCCAGGCCACCTCCAGCGTCTCGCCGCCCCCGGCCCTGGCCTGCAGCGGCGCCCGGATGGGGACCGAGTCCCCCGTGACGGAGGCGATGGGCGCCCGGGCGAGGTGGCGCATGGCGTTCATGGCGTGGTAGGAGCCGGAGGCATACCGGCAGTGGATCAGCCCGACATCCCCCACCAGCCCGCGGTCCAGGAGGAACCGCTTCGCTCGCTCCTCCGGGAAGCGCCAGACGTTTTCGGCGGTCTCCAGGACCGTGCCTGCGCGGGCGGCGGCGGCGATCATGCGGTCCGCGCAGGCGAGCGAGAACGACAGCGGCGTCTCGCACAGGGCGTGGACGCCGCGGGGGGCCGCCAGTTCCACCACGGGGTGGTGGGCTTCCGGGGGCGTGACGACGACCACGACGGCCGGGGACGAACGGGCCAGCGCATCGAGGAGGCCCGCGACGCTGCGGTAGGCGGTGCCGCCGAAGCGCGCGGCCGCCTGTTCTGCCCGCTCCGGATCCGAGTCGCACACGCCCTCGAGCCGGTAGTAGCCCGCCGCGCCCAGAGACGCGATGGTGGCCAGGTGGGCCTGCGCACGGCGGCCCGCACCGACGACCCCGACCGCGAGTTGCACCGGCGCGTGTGGTGGCCGCGCGGGGGGCAGCGGGTCGAGGGCGGAAGCGGGCGCTGCGGGGCGGCGGGCCGAGGCGGCCGGCGGGGCGGCGGCCGGAACCGGGCCGGGGGCGTCCGACATGCGCGGCACCTCCCGTGTACAGCTGCGATTTGGTCTGCCGGGCCCAGGCTCCTGCCGGGATTGGTGGGGCGGTGCGCCGGTCGCGAAATCGTTATCCGACACGGCCGCCCTCCGTTCGTGCGACAGCGAAGGCCGGGCCTCGGCCTCCCGAAGCCCTCCACCGCTACCGCGCCGGGACTCTGCGGGGTCCCCCAGTGAAATCATCGCCGACCTTGGTCGCCAGCGGTTCACCGGCGGGGCCGGCGGGGCCGACGCGGTGAACGCCGCTGGCGCCTTCCTGCGGCGCGCCGGTCGGGGCCCATTCCGCCGTGCGGCCGGGATGGGGCGCTCGTCCCGCGCGATCCGTCCTGGTGTCGCCGCGCTCCAACCGCGCACGGACGAGCCGGTCGGGCGACTGTGCGGGTTCGTGGGCCACGGCAACATCGGCGAACCGGACCTTGCGCAACGTTGATGCGACCAGCGACCGTGCGGCGATCGCGGCGGCGGGATTGGCGCGCGGGCCGTGCGAGCCGCAGAATGGATCCCGGGCGCCACGGGCGCGCGTTCGGCGCGGAGGCGAGCGCCCGGGTGGCGGCAAGGCGGACATGCGCCATGGGGGTGGGCTTCGATCTTCAATCATGACGGCGATGCGGGGCAGCAGGGGATGCCGGAGCCGGGCGACGGGAACGCGGACGCAGGCGGCTCGGCCGGGTACGGCGGGGCGGCTGCCGGGCGGCCGGCGGGCGCCGCCACCGGCATCCGGATCCTCGTCGACGCCGACGCCTGCCCCGTCAAACAGATCATCCGTGAAGAGGCCGGGGCGCTGCCGGTGCTCTGGTTCGCGACGCTCGACCACGAGCAGGCGGACGGGGTCGACTGGGTGCGCGTCGCCAAGGGACCGGACGCGGTGGATCATGCGATCTTCGGTGCGGCGCGGCGCGGCGACGTCGTCGTGACCCAGGACTATGGCCTCGCGAGCCTGTGCCTGGGTCGCGGCGCGCGCGCGATTCACCCCGACGGCCGCGTCTATACGGGGGAGACGATGCCGCTCCTTTTGGAAGAGCGCTACGCGTCGGCACGCGCCCGGCGGGCCGGCACGCGCACCCGCGGACCGCGCCCCCGGCGCGCCGAGGATGACCGGGCATTCCGCACGGCGTTTCAGGGCCTGCTGCGGTCGCCGGACAGACGGTAGGCGGGCGCCGGCCCTCAGCGGGGCGGCTTCGTACCCGTCGTCGGGCGGGGGGCCTGCGGGCGGTGGCGCCCGCGGCTGCGCCGCGCCGGACGCCCTGCCGGGTCGGTGCCCCGCGGCTGGTTCCGCCAGCGGCGCGGCGCGCGGTATCCCGACGGGCCGCCCGGATGGGACGCGGCGTGCACTCCCCGCCCGGCCGTCCAGAGGAACCTTCCCCCAGCCGACCCAGATGGTGCCGGCGACCGGCCACCGGCAGGCGCGTTTCGCGCTTCTGCGCCAGGGCGGCGCACCAGACGCGCGAAGCATGGCCGCCAAGGCTTCGGCGGCCCCGAACCCGACCGCGGGCCGCTTGGGCGCCAGATGCGCCGTCGATTGGCAGAGGCGGCGATCGCCGGGATCGATGCGTCGCCATCGCCTGCGGTAGCGTCCGGGGGCCGCCGCGGGGCCGCCCGCGGCCGAGGCCCGCGCCGGCGCCCAGCCGCCGCTTGGACATCCCCCGCACACCGCCGCTATGGTTGCCCGACGAGCGCCCAATCCCGGCGACTGTCGGCCGGGACCGGGGGACGGATGCACGGGGTGAATCCGGCCGGATCGCGGCCGGTAGGGGAACTCCTTTCACCCGAACCCGCCAACTAACCCCGGCGGCGCACGAAGGGAGAATGCCGTATGACCCGTCGACCCGCCGTACGACCCTGGATGGCCGCGGCCGCGTGCGCCATCGGCATCATCGCCGGTGTCACCGCCCCGGCCTGGGCCGCACCTTACACCGTCCAGCAGGGCGACACCTATTGGTCGCTGGCCAAGCAAGCCGGCGTCGGGGTCCGGCAACTGGAGGCGGCCAATCCCGGCCACCCGGCATGGGATCTGTACCCCGGCCTGGTGCTGAACATCCCCGGGGGCGCGCCGGTGAAGACCGCGGTGGCGGTCTCAGCCGGTAACACGGCCGCGGTGGGCAACGCCGACGTGCGGCTACTCGCGCAGTTGGCCGTCGCGGAAGAGGGCAACCGCTCCTACACCGATATGCTGGGCGTGGCCGCCGTCGTCATGAACCGTCTGCACCACGGGGGCTTCGGCTCGACGGTGCGCGGCATCGTCTTCTCGGGAACCCAGTTCACGTCGGTCGCCAACGGCTACTTCTGGAACGTGGCGCCGACGGCGACATCGCTCCGGGCGGCCGCCGCGGCCGTCGCGGGCGCCGACCCGACCGGCGGCGCGCTGTACTTCTACGATCCGGGTCCCGGCGTGTCGAGTGCCTGGATCTACACGCGCCCGGTGACCACGGTGATCAACGGTACTGTGTACGCCCGGTAGAAGAACTCCGCATCGGGATGCGTCACGACGGCGGCCGCCGCGGGTGTGAAACCCGTGCGGCCGCCGTCCCCTTTCCCCGGCGTGCGGGGCGTCGCCGCCTCCGCGCAAAGCGGGCCGCGCGAGCGGGGGTCACCACGGCGGCCGCCCGGCTCAGGCGTCCCCGAGATAGGAGGGATCGCAGGCCAGACCCATGCGCAGATCGCCGGTGATGACCTGCAGCCCGGCCACGTGCTCGAGCTTGGTGCGCAGTTCGAAGACGTGCTTGCGCAGGGCCGCCGGCGTCAGTCCGGGCAGGCGGCAGGCGGCGATCAGGTCGGGCACGCGCAGGCGGCGGTCGGGGTCGTCCACCGCGTGTTCGAGCAGGCAGTAGAGGACCACGGCCTCGGTCGGCGTGAGTTCGATGGCGCCGCTGCTGCCGATGAGTTGACGGCGGACGGGGTCGAATGTATATGCGCCGATCCGCCGCAGCCCCTCGGGTCCGGCGGCCGGCGGCGCCGGCACGAGTTCTGCCAGGCGGCGCACCTTTAGCGCAAGTTCCTCCGCCTGCTGGGGCCCGTGCGGGATCACGTCCGCCGCGCCGCTCTTCATCGCGCGCATCCGGTCCACGTCGCCCTCGCCCAGCGGCAGCACGATCGTGTGGTGGCCCCGCGCGTGCAGGCGCCGCAGGAGGTCGGCGAGGCCCGCCGACCAACCGCCCACCAGGATGGCGACCGGGCGGCGGGGCGGGATGCGGCCCTCCAGCCGGGCAGGCGGCCGCACCTCGGCGGCCACGCCGAGAAGGCCCAGGCGCTCGGCCAGGGCCACCGCTGATAGGCGCCGTTCCCCGGTGATGACGACCCCCGCGATCGCGCCGGTCACGGAAGCCTCCCACTCTCCCCGCCGCGCGGGGTCTCGCTGCTATCCGGCACCGCCGCCACGCCGCTTCTTTCCGGACGGCCGGCGCAAGTCCTACCGCGGGTGTTTGTTCACGGCACGGTCGCCACCACGAGTTCCCCTGGGGCGATCAGCGCGTGTCCTGCCGTCTCGGCCCGCGACAGGAGCTGCTCTCCCCGCACGAGGAGGCTGTGCATCAGGTCGTGGCGCTGTCGCCAAGGCGTGCGCTCCAACACTCGCCGGCCCAGTTCGGAGCCGTGCAGCGCGAGCAGCAACGCCCCGCGCACGTTGCTCGCGGACCAGGGGAACCCGTGCGCCCGCACCTGGCAGTCGAGGAATCCCTGGCGCCGCAGCGCCTCCCCCGCCTGCAGCGCGCCGTGGCCGGCCGCCGGGGCGGGCACCTCCAGGCGTGCCGCCAGATCGAGGAGCGGCTCCAGCCACTCGCGCAGGAGCGCATGCCCCGCGTCCACGGCATGGGGCACACCGAGGACCACCCGGCCGCCGCTCTTGACCACCCGCCGCAGTTCGACCAGGGCGGCGTCGTGCTCGGCGATGTGCAGGAACGCCGGGGCCAGACAGGCGTCCGCGGCCTCGTCGGACAGCGGCAGCGCGTCGAACCGCCCCGGCAGCAGCCGGACGCCGGCGGAGGGGGGCGCGAGGTGCGAGAAGCGCCGCAGCACGGCGACGGCCGGATCCACCACCAGCACCTCGCCGCGGGTGCCCACGCGGGCCGCGATCTCGCGCAGGAACGCCTCGCCGCCGGCCGCGAGGCCGAGCACGAGGACCCGCGCGCCGGGGCCGACGCCCGAGGCGTCGAGAATCTCGTCCCAGGCCTCACGCCGGGCGGCGTCCGCCTCGCTCTGGGGCTCCAGCGCCAGCCAGTTGCGGTGGGAGACCGCCAGTTGACGGCGGCGCCGCGCAAGCACACCCGCCGCGTCCAGCCGGTCGCGCAACTCACCGAGAACGGCGCGCCCGTGCGGCGTGATCCATACCTGGCGTTCCGCGCCGGCGCCGAGGCCGATACGCACGGTGCCCGCGGCGACGGCCATCAACAGGTCGTCGTGCAGCGGGTAGGCCGCCCACGGGCGGTGGGACAGGCCGGCCAGGAAGGCCGGCTCCGACATGGGATTGTGGAAGTCGACCGCCTGCAGGTTCTCGAAGGCGGCGGCGGCGCAGAACACGCGCACGAGCGTGGCGAAGCCGGCGGCCGCGGAGAAGGCCGCGACCCGCCCGGCGGCCTCCTCGGCCTCGCTCGCGTCGATGGCGACGGCACCCGTACATTCATGCGCCACGCAGGCGGCCGTAGCCGCCAGTACCTCGTAGGCGGCGTTCCGGCCGAGTTCGGCGGGGACCGCCTCGGTGCCGGTCGCCGGGGCGAGCGCCGCGGCCGTCCAATGGTCGGAAGCGAGATCGACAGCCACCGCTTCGAGATACTCCTGGGCGGCGAGCGAGAACCGCTCGTCCGCAAGCCCGGTCGGCGGAGGGTCCGCGTGCAGGCCGGCGTCCAAAAACGCCCGCAACTCGTGCACCTCGGCCACATAGCCCGGCATCCGGGCCAATGCCGCCACCGCCGCCGCCACCCCTCCGATTCGGTCTCGGGCCTCGGTTCCCGATCCGGTGTCAGGAGGAAACATACCACGCACGCCGCGGCGGAAGGGCGAGCGGGCGCGAAGCGTTCCGGGTTCGTAACAGTGGTCGCGCCCCGACCGGGGAGCGACGCGCCGGCCCCCGCCCCGGACGGGCCGCGGGCGCCACCACGGCCGTTCGCGCGCCCCGGGCCGTGCGGGCGCCCCAGCGGCGGCCACCTACGCCGCGAGCCACTCCCGCAGGCGCCGCAGGCTCTCCGCCGACTCGGGGTCCGGGTCGTGGTAGAGGGTTTCGCACTCGACCGAGAGATAGGCGCCGTAGCCCTGGAGCCGCAATTCGGCGACCACGTCGCCCAGGCGCGCGATGCCCGCGCCCGCCGCGCAGCAGCCGTGGGCGCCGACCGCCTCGACGTCCTTGAAGTGCACGTGGAGGATCCGGCCGCGCAGCAGGCGGCAGGCCTGGACCGGGTCGACGCCCTGGCCGGCGTAGATGCCGGTGTCGACGGTCGTGCCGATGCTCTCCTGCTGCGACGCGGTGAGGCCCGCCAGGAGTTCGGCGATCGCCTCGGGCCGCTCGCCGTGGTTCTCGATCGCCATACGGACGCCGTACTGCCGCGCCAGTTCGTCCACCAGCGCCGCGTTGCCTGGGTGCATGCCGCCGGCGATGACGCCGGCCCCGAGCGCCGCGGCGGTCTGGAAGGCGCCCTCGACCTCGCCGCGCAGCGGCTGCGGCCGCGAGAAGAAGGAGGTATAGGAGGCGCAGCGCAGCCCCGCCGCATCCAGCAGGCGGCGGGCCACGGGCCGCTGGGCCGCGTCGGCCCGCGCGGCCACCATGTGCGCCTGCCAGACCTCGATGGCCTCAAACCCCATGGCCCGCACGCGCCGCAGCAGCCCTGCGAACCGGCCCTCCCAGGCGGGCCCCGAGAAGGCCTCGACCGTCGCGCGCTCGCACGCGCCCCAGTTGAAGGGACGCACGGCATAGCCGGAGACGTCGGCGACGTAGTTGGCGGAACAGAGGCAGATCTGCACGGCGACAGCCTCCCCACGGGTTTGGGGACACGCCTGTCCGCGGGGCCGTCCCACGCCGGGGTGTCCGGGCGCGAGGGGTTCACGGGCGGGCCCAGGGGTCCTGCCGCGAACCGGCAGAGGGTGATCGGGGACGGCGAGCGGCCGGCGGGTGCGCCCGCGACACCGGGGACGGATCACGGCGCCGCGGCGGTGCAAGGCCGGCCGGGTGCGACGGACCCCGAACGCGCGGGCGGCGCCAGGCGCGGGCCGCCGTACGGCCAGGCCCCGTCAGGAGACCCTGGTCCGAGCCTGGCTCCACAGTGTCGCCGGTAGCCGCATCGCCTCCTGGGACGGACGGGTGTCGACCGTGGCGAGTGTGGCCCGCTCGGAATGGCGCCGCCGCCGATCCGAAGGCGGGGCGTTGCAATGCTACATCGGCGTGGCCCTGACCGCCCACCGGGGGATCGCGCGCGCCCCCACGCCGCCCTGCCGCACCGGCTTCCCCGCGCCGTGGCCGGTGGGGTGCAACAGCCGGATGCCGCCTCCGCCGCCGGCCGGACGGACATCCGCAACCCCAACCGACCGGGGGTTGCTGGCTCCCCTGTATGGCCTCTTCCAGCCACCGCGAAGCGCGCCCAGGCCACCGACCCAGCCGCGCCAGGGAGTGGTTACCCGACCAAGCCTTGGGCCCCAAGGGACAGCGCATCTCCACCCGGTCCTGCGCCCGGCGGTCGCCGCCGTCGCCCGTTGCTAGCGGCGCCGGCGACCGCTGGAAGCCCCCCGCCCCGTCGCCCGCCGGGGACCGCCACGGGGCCCCGGGTGCCGCCGGCGGCCGCCCCGGACGCCCACCGGGCGCGGAGCGTGGGACAAGCCCGCAGCGGCACCGCTATGGTGGCCGCGCACCGCGCCTAATGCCGGCGGATAAGGCCGGCACCGGGGGAAGAACCCGCTTGGGGTGAATCCGGTCGGGCTCCCGGCCGGTAGGGGGCTCCTTTCCGCCGTCCCCAGCCCTGCGCGCGGGCGTGGACGGCGGCCCGAACCCGACAACTAACCTCGGCGGCGCACGAAAGGAGAGTGCCCCATGCGTCTCGGAGCCAGAGTCCGGTCCCTGGCCGTCGCCGCCGCCTGCGCCGTGGGCGTGCTCGCCGGCGTCACGGCCCCCGCCTGGGCCGCCACCCCCTACACGGTGCGGCAGGGCGACACCTACTGGTCGCTCTCCCACCGGTTCGGCGTCAGCATCGCCGCGCTGGAGACCGCGAACCCGACGCACCCCTGGTGGAACCTCTACCCGGGCCTGCACCTGGTCATCCCAGGCGGCTCCGGGTCGACCCCGGGCACGAAGCCCGCCAGCCACACCGGGAACGCATCCGGCGGCGCGGCCGGCTCCACGGCCGCCTCCGGCCCGGTGGGCGGCATCAGCCAGGCGTCGCTGGATCTCATCGCCCAGATGGCCGTGGCGGAGGAGGGCAACCGGTCCTATCAGGACCAGTTGGGCGTCGCGGCCGTGATCATCAACCGTCTGAAGAACGGCGGCTTCGGCAGCACGGTGCACGCGGTGCTCTTCGCCCCGTATCAGTTCACACCGGTCTCCAACGGCTACTTCTACAAGGTGTCTCCGACCGCCACGTCCCTGAAGGCGGCCGCCGCCGCGGCCGCGGGCCAGGACCCGACCGGCGGCGCCCTCTACTTCTACGACCCCGGCCAGGGCGTCAGCAGTTCCTGGATCTACACGCGGGCGGTCACGACCATCATCGACGGCACCGTCTACGCGCGATAGGGCCCATCCGGCGGGGGGCGGCAGCGGCCGCCTCCCCGCCCCGTCGCCGTCGGCCCCCCACCGCCGTCGAGGCCACCGGGGGCGGTGGAGGCCGGCGCCGGACCAAGCCGCGACATGGTCGCGGCCCAACGCCCCCCGCCTGCCCCCACCATCGCGCATCCTCGGCCTTTTTCGCGCCGGCCCCCCGCCCGTCGCGCCGGACCCCGGGGGGCTACGGCCGCGCCGCCAGATCCGCGGACGCCGGCACCGCCCCGTCGCGGGCCGCCGCCCCCTCCCCGGCCCGGCGGAACACGATCCCCCCCGCCTGCGCGTCCGCCACGACGCGGTCGCCCTCGCGGAAGTCCCCGGCCAGCACACGCACGGCCAGCGGGTTGAGCACCAGTTGCTGCACGGCCCGCTTGAGCGGCCGCGCCCCGTAGGCCGCGTCGTACCCCGCCTGGGCAATGAGCTCCTCCGCCGCCGGGGTCATCTGGAGGTCGAGCCCGCGCTCGCGCAGGAGGTGCCGCGTCCGCTGCGCCTGGATGCCGACGATGCGCCGCAATTGCTCGCCGCCCAGGGCGTGGAAGACCAGGATCTCGTCGACGCGGTTGAGGAACTCCGGGCGGAAGTGCGCGCGCACCGCCTCCATCACCCGCGCGTGTGCCTCCGCCTCCGGGGCCTCCGGGGTGATCCACTGGCTGGCGAGGTTACTGGTCATGATGAGCACCGTGTTGCGGAAGTCCACGGTGCGCCCGCGGCCGTCGGTGAGGCGGCCGTCGTCGAGGACCTGCAGCAGGGCGTTCCAGACGTCGGGGTGGGCCTTCTCGATCTCGTCGAAGAGCACCACCGCATAGGGCCGGCGCCGCACGGCCTCGGTGAGTTGGCCGCCCTCGTCGTAGCCCACGTAGCCGGGCGGGGCGCCGATCAGGCGCGCCACCGCGTGCTTCTCCATGTATTCGGACATGTCCAGGCGCACCATGGCCCGCTCGTCGTCGAAGAGGAACTCCGCCAGGGCCCGCGCCAGTTCGGTCTTACCGACGCCGGTGGGCCCGAGGAAGATGAAGCTCCCCAGGGGGCGGGCGGGGTCCTGCAGGCCGGCCCGCGCGCGCCGCACCGCCTGCGCCACCGCGGCGACCGCCTCGTCCTGCCCGACGACGCGCCGCTGAAGCTGCTCCTCCATCCGCAGGAGTTTCTGGACCTCGCCCTCCAGCAGGCGGCGGACGGGGATGCCGGTCCAGCGGGCGACCACCGCGGCGATGTCCTCTTCGTCGATCGCGTCCTTGAGGAGGTGCGGGCGCTGGGCGTCGCCGGTGGCGGATTCCGGGCCGGCGCCGGGGGCTGCGGCCTCGGCCTCCCGCAGGTGCCGCTCCAACTCGGGCAGCCGGCCGTGGCGCAGTTCCGCGGCCCTGCTGTAATCGAGGGCCCGCTCGGCCCGTTCCGCCTCCTGCCGCAGTTCCTCGATCCGGGCCTTCAGCTCGGCCGTCCGGGCCAGGGCCTGCTTCTCCCGCTCCCACTGGGCCGACAGTTCGCCCGCCTCGGCACGCGCGGCGGCGAGTTCGTCCTCCAGGCGCCGCAGGCGCTCGCGTGAACCGGGGTCGGTCTCCTTCTGCAGCGCCTGGCGCTCGATCTCCATCTGCGTGACGCGCCGTCCGACGGCGTCGAGCGCCGCCGGCACCGAGTCGATCTCGGTGCGCAGCTTGGCGGAGGCCTCGTCGACCAGGTCGATCGCCTTGTCCGGCAGGAAGCGGTCGGCGATGTAGCGGTGGCTGAGCGTGGCCGCCGCGACCAGGGCCGAGTCCTTGATGCGCACGGCGTGGTGCAGTTCGTAGCGCTCGCGGAGCCCGCGCAGGATGCTGATCGTGTCCTCGACGCTCGGCTCGCCGACCAGCACCGGCTGGAAGCGCCGCTCCAGGGCCGCGTCCTTCTCGATGTGCTTGCGGTACTCGTCAAGGGTCGTGGCCCCCAGCATGTGCAGTTCGCCGCGCGCCAGCATGGGCTTGAGCATGTTGGAGGCGTCCATGGCGCCCTCCGCGGCGCCGGCCCCGACCACGGTGTGCAGTTCGTCGATGAAGAGGATCACCCGGCCCTCGGCGCGCTCGATCTCCCCCAGCACCGCCTTGAGGCGCTCCTCGAACTCGCCGCGGAACTTGGCCCCGGCGAGCAGCGACCCCATGTCCAGGGCGAGAATGCGCTTCTCCTTGAGCCCCTCGGGGACGTCGCCCCGTACGATGCGCTGCGCCAGGCCCTCGACGATGGCCGTCTTGCCCACGCCGGGCTCGCCGATGAGGACGGGGTTGTTCTTGGTGCGGCGCGAGAGCACTTCGATCGAGCGGCGGATCTCCTGGTCCCGGCCGATCACCGGGTCGAGGCGCCCCCGGCGCGCCAGTGCGGTGAGGTCCCGCCCGTACTTCTCCAGGGCCTGGTACGTGGCTTCGGGGTTGGTCCCCGTCACCCGCTGCCCGCCGCGCACCTTCTCCAGGGCGGCCAGCATCCGGTCCCGCCCGGCGCCGGCGGACTCCAACAGCCGCGCCGCCTCCCCCGCATCCTGCCCGCCGGCCAGCGCCAGGAGCAGGTGCTCGGTGGAGACGAACTCGTCGCGCATCCTCTTGGCCTCGGCTTCGGCGGCGTCCAGGACGCGGACCGTGCGGGGGGCGAGCCCCATGCGTGCGGCCCCGCCGGTCTGCCGCGGCAGGCGGCCGAGCGATTGCTCCGCGCGCCCGCGTAGCGGGTCGGGCTCGACCTCCATCTGCCGCAGCACGGCCGCCGGCACACCCTCGTCGTCCTGCAGCAGGGCGGCGAGGAGGTGCTCGGGCAGGAGTTCCGGGTTCCCCCGCTCCTCCGCCAGCCGCTGCGCCGACAAGAGCGCCTGCTGCGCGTTCTCCGTATACCGCTGCAGGTTCATCAAATCCCGGCGCGGCCCTCGGATACCCCCGCCTTCAGGCGTGGGCAAGGCCGCGCCTCCCTCCCCTGTGGTGAACTGACGACGCACCTCGGCCATCGGTCACTACGCAGCAACCCCGATCCCGGGGGTGTGGAGTCGTTACTCTTCCCGTGCCACGGGCGCCGCCGTCCTCGGATCCGTTCGGGCCCCCGGTGGACAGGCTCACGGCCCTCCCCGGGTCCCGTCCACCCTCAGCATATCCGTCCGGCTCTGGTCGGCACCGCCTGGGCGCTGCCGCGGGGTGGGGGCGGGGCCTCGGCCTCCCGCGCCGCCGGTCCCTGCCGTCCCGCCAGCGGGGACCGACCCGGACCGGGACGTCCCTCAGCCGCGCGTGCTCCGCCTTCGGCAGGCGCACCTCGAGCACACCCGCGTCGTAGCCGGCGTGCTCGCCGCCCTGGTCGACCGGCACGCCGGCGTCGAACGCGCGCAGGAACTCGCCGTCGGGCGTCTGATGCACCAGCCAGGAGGCACCCTCGGGGACCTCGGCCCTCCGGGCCGCGCGAATGTACACCTGCCCGTCGAGGTGCTGGATACGGATGTCCTCCGGCCGGACACCCGGCAGGTCGGCGCGGAGCACGACCTCCCCCGGAGGGAGGGGTCGGAGGCCGCGACCGCCACGAGTTGCACTTCCGCGCGGACCAGAACGCCGGCGTCGGCCGCGGCCAGCAAGTCGGCGGCGTGGGCCGTGGGCGGGTGCAGCCTCCGCGCGATCGCCCAGGGCCGGTCGGCCAAGGTCGGTCGGCCAGGGCCGGGGCGGGGTCGCGAGCCGGACGCGGAACTGCCGGAACGCCCGCCAGATGCACGCTCGGCGGCGTCTTCGGGCAAAAGTCGCGGCGTACCTTCCCTTCTGCCGGAGCACCGAGGCCACCTCGACGGGCTGGGTGGGCCGCGCCACGACGGTCCAGGCGCGGGCCACCAAGGCCTCGTGATGGCCGTTACCACAAGGAGTCTCTATAGTACCCTGGATGGCGCGTGCCACCGGCGCCCCCACGTCAGGGAACATCCCCCGGGACGGAGGCGCCGGGGCGCGCCGTGTGGAAACCAGCGCCGCCGCGTGCCCTGCAAGCCGCTCCACAGGGGGGAGCCGCCCGATGTCGACGACCATCGCCCCGCAGCGGCTGCGCGCCGTCCGGGATGCGCTGCCGGCCCTCGCCCACTCCGCGTACCTGAACACGGGCACCGCGGGACCGCTGCCGGAGCAGGCGGCGGACGCGCTGCAGGACGCCTTCGCCGGGCAGGTGGCCAGGGGCCGCATCGGCCGGGCGTCCTTCGAGGAGGCGCACGCGACGGCGGACGCGGCGCGCGCGGAACTCGCCCGCCTCTTGGCGAGCCCGCCCGACCGCCTGGCCCTGATGCACCACAGCACCGACGGGCTCAACGCCGCGGCGCTCGGGTTGCGCTGGCAGCCGGGCGACGCGGTGGTGATCACCGACCTCGAACACGCGGCGGTGCAACTGGTCGCGGGCGCGCTCCGCCTGCGCGGCGTGGAGGTGCGCGTGGCGCGCCTGGCGCCGGCCTGCGGCCGTCGGGGCGGGCAGGCGGGCGAAGGGCCCGCGCCGGCCGGGGAGCCTTCAGCGGTGGATCCCGAGATGGCCGCGACGATCGTCGCGGCGGAGTTGCACGCCGGGCGCGCGCGCGCCGTCTTCCTCTCGCACGTCTCGTACGCCACCGGGGCCGTGCTGCCGCTACGCGCGATCGCGGATGCGGCGCACGCGGCGGGGGCCGCCGTGGTCGTCGACGGGGCCCAGGGCGCCGGCGCCATGGCCGTGCGGCCGGCGGATCTCGGTGCGGACTTCTATACGGTGTCCGGCCAGAAATGGCTCTGCGGACCCGAGGGCACCGGTGCACTCTGGGTGGCGCCGGGCTGGGAGGAGCGGCTGCAGCCGGGCGCGGTCGGGTACCACAGCGCGGCGCGGATGGACGCCGAGGGGTACTACCTCCCTTCGCCGGGGGCGCGACGGCTCGAGGTGGGCACGACCTTCGGGCCGGCACTGGCGGGGTGGACGGCAGCGATGCGCTGGCTGGCGGGGATCGGCTGGGAAGCGATATGGGCGCGCACCTATGAGTTGGCGGAGCGCGCGCGGACGGCGCTGCTCGGCATGGACGGGGTCCAGGTGCTGACGCCGCCGGAACACGCGGGGCTGGTGAGCTTTCGCGTGACGGGCCTCACCGGGGAGCAGGCCTCGGCACGGCTCGGGGAGCAGGGGTTTGCGGTACGCTCGATCCCCGGCTGGGATGCCGTGCGGGCATCGCTCGGGTTCTTCCTCGAAGAGTCGGAGGTGGACGGGTTGGTCGCCGCGGTCGGCGGACTCGCCGCCGAAGGGGCGTAGGCGGGCGCGGGGCGGCGATCCGATGCGGGACGGGTGCCCTGCCCCCGTCTGGACTGCGCGGGTACGGGCGGCGGCATCCCACCGGTCAGGACACCGGTGGCGGTGGCGCGACCGCGCGCGGGTACACCCGCGGCGGTTCCGATCCCCTTGGCACCCGCTAGCTCAGCGGTAGTGGGCCGAGGCCCCCCTCCGGGCCCGCCGCCGCCCGTTTCTCGGGCCCGGTGCCCCATGGCGATCTCTGCGCAGGCCAGGCGGCGGATCGTGCGTTCATGCCGCCCGCCGGCTATCCTACGCCGTCTCCCGTGGCGCGTGACGGGATGCAACCTCGAAGCGCCGACCATCACGACGGGGGTGCGGATTCCAGAGAGGGACGGGAGAAGGGGGATGCGATTCCAGAGAGGGACGGGAGAAGGGGGATGCTGGGGGGGAGAGGGATGCGCCACTACCAGCCCGACGAGCCGAGAAAGAAGCTGGCGATGAGCACGGCCAACACGTACAGGGTGACGACGATGTAGATGCTGTCGCGCTCCAGGAGGAAGGTGATGGCCGAAACGGCCACCCGCAACACGGGGGTCAGAATGAGCAGCAGCAGCCCCGCGGCGATCCAGGCGTACGGCTTGCCGTTGGCCAGTCCGAGGAGCACTCCGCCGACGGTGAGCGGGTACCCGTGCGGGGTATAGCCGCTATGTCCGGTGACCAGCAGAAGCAGGAGGCCCAGAGCGATGACTGCGGCGGCCGCAGTCACCCCTACCTGCAAGACCCGGCTGACGATGGCCTCCATGTCGACCAACCGCTGCTCCGCGCCTCGCGGCGCCTCGTACCCGCCGTCGCCTGCCGCTGGACCGCTCATTCACCCTACCCCCATAGTACTGTCCCAAGCACTGGACCCCTGGACCACTACGCCTTGCGGCGTCGCGCGTGTAAACACCACAGGCGGTGTACAGGTCGACAAGTGCTGCGGGTAAGAGGTGGCCGCGGCAAAAGTCCTTTTCTGCGGCCACGGTTTCCATGACCCTTGGGGCCGGATGCCGGGAGCGAAGCGACCTGGGGCCCGAGCCGAGGGCCCGAGGCGCCTTGGAGGGACGCAGCCGAGGGCCCGAGGCGCCGGGAGGGAGGCGCGCCGAAGGCCTGCGGCTTTCAGGATCTGGGCCGGCGCGACCCACCGACGTTTGCAGCCCCTTCCCGGGAGTACGCCGCAAAACCCGCTTCTGGCGTCGGCCGCCTCATCGGAGGCCTGGAGGGACACGGGGCCGGAGCAAGACTGGCGCAGCACACTCCTAGGACGGCGCTGCAAAAGTCGCTTCCGGCGTCGGACCCGAGCCTGAAAGCCCTGGGGGACAGGGGCCTTCGGAGCAGTGGCCTCGCAAAAGAGGACTTTTGCATCGGCCACCTAGACACCGTGGATGCCCAATCCGGTGAGCAGCATCTCCACGGCAGCCACGAAGAGGACCGGGACGAACACCAACCGCAGCGTGCGGCTGCGGAGCCGCACCATCAGCCGGGCCCCGAGAAGGGCCCCGATCAGTACGCCCAGGGCGACCGGCGCCGAGATGCCGGGGTCGATCCACCCTTTGGCGAAGTAGAACCCGGCACTGGCGGCCGCGGTCACGCCGATCATGAAGTTGCTGGTGGACGACGAGACCTTGAATGGCAGCTTCATGAAGATGTCCATACCCAGGACCTTGAACGTGCCGCTGCCGATTCCGAGCAGGCCCGACAACAGGCCGGCGACGTACATCATGCCGAGACCGCCCGGTATGCCGGCAACCTTGTACTCCACGTCTCGGCCGAGGAGGGCGTCGTGGTAGCGGCCGTTGAGTCGGAGCCGCTCGGCCCAGGGATGGGCCTGCACGCCCTCCGGCACCTCGGCGGCGTGCCGCTGCAGCATGGTATACGTAGAGAAGAGGAGAACGGCTCCGAAGACGATGTTCAACCAGGTGGTCGCCACGTGCGCGGAGACATAGGCGCCGGTCACTGCCCCGGTGGTCGTGGCGATCTCCAGGAACATACCGATACGGATACTGCTGATGCGGTCCCGGACGTATGCGACCGCGGCGCCGCTGCTGGTGGCGATGACCGAAACCAGGCTCGCGCCCATGGCCGTGTGGAGGGGTATGTGGAAAATCAGTTGCAGTATCGGTATGAGCAAAATGCCGCCACCGATACCGAGGAGAGCCCCGAACACGCCCGCCAGTATGGACACCAACAGCAGAGAGACGACCAGCGCACTCAAAACGATCCCTGCATCCGCATCAGAACGACCTCTCGGGGATCTGCCGGCTTCGGACACGGGACTGCACTACGGCGTGACCCCACATTCCAAGCCTCGGGCACCGCAGCGCAGGAAGTGCCAGACCGGTGACGGACCCGTTCTCACGGGTGCGACGGCTCCCAGGGACCCGCAGGGGTGTCGTCGCCGGACCGCCCGCCCTGCTTCACGCCCCTCCGACCTCGACCTCGGTATGAGCGGGCGGCGCACAGTGACCGGGCACATCGAGGTCGATTCACCCGTCCGGGCATCGGCATCCGGCCCCGGGGAACGCAAATCGCAGCGCCGGCGTTGGAACGCGCTGGGAACCCGGATCCTTCGCGGCGGTACCCCGACCTGAAACCGAGTAAATATACTGTGGACTCGCGTGGCGGGCAAGCATTCTCTACACAAAGCCATGTGGCAGGGCCTGGGGCTGCATCCCCAGGCCGTGGTCTGGCGCTGATTCTCCCAAGGGACGGCGGCCGGAAATCCACCCGGACTGAACAGCCATGCGCATGCGGACTGACTGCGGAGATGCGCGCGGAGAGCAAGGGGAACCCACCCGGGAACCCTACTCGGCCACGACAAAGGCGGAAGCCCGCTTCACGCCGGTGCGACTCCGGCTGCCGCTCGGTCACGCCGACCCGACGGGTTCACCCGGCCGACGCACGATGCGCACGGGGGGCCATCCACGGGGGCTGCCATCAGCGGAAGGGGAAGACGTGCGGCGCAGCCAGAAGCCCTCCGACCAGAAAGAGGGCCACCGCGGGCACCCCGTAACGCAGGAAGTCCCGCTGGCTGTAGCGCCCGGCGGATGGCACGAGCAGAGCCACCTTGTGACCGACGGCCACGATGGGGGCCTGGCCGCCCAGCATGATGGCAAGCGCCAACGGCCTCGCGTCCATGTGCAGGACGAGCGCCAGCTTGAGGGCCACCGGCACCCACAGCAGGGCCGTGGCCACGTCAGAGAGGAACTGTGTGGTGAGCGTCGCCAGCAGAAACAGCAGCACCCACACGACGAACGGGCCGTGGGTGTGCGCTACCGGCAGCAGCACGGAGGCGACATAGGCCGGGATGGCCGTTTGCTGCAGGGCGGTTCCCAGAGGGACGATGCCCGCGAGCAGCAGGAGTATCGGGAAATCGAGCGCACCGAGCGCCTCTTCGCTGCGCAGGCAGCCCGTCAGCACCATCAGCGCGGCCCCTCCCACCGCGGCGGCCGCCGGATCGACGGCGCCGGTCGCGGCGCCTGCGACGAAGGCGGCCAGAATCGCGACGGCGATTGCCGCCTTGTGGCGACGCAGCTGGACGGCGCCGCGCTCGCCCAGCAGCAGGGCGTCCAGGCGCTCGTGCAGCCGCAGCGCCGCGGGACGCGGACCCGATAGCAGTAGGATGTCTCCTGCGCGTAACCGCACCTGCTGCAACCGCGTGCGCGGCGGCCCCATGTGCCGCCAAACGGCCAGCACCTCCAGCCCGTAGCGCTGCCGGAACCCGAGTTCGGCCAGGGTGCGGCCTTCGAGGCCGGAATCCGACACCACGAGCGCCTCCGCGGTGACCGACGCCGGCTCGGACTCGCCGTGCAGTTCAAACAGGCCGGACCGTTGCGCCTTCAGCAGATCCTCCGCGCTCCCCTGGACCAGAAGGTGGTCGCCGGCGCGCAGCACGGTGTCTGGCGACACCGCAGTGGAGACCTCACCCAGGGGTCGGCGCCGGATCCCGCCGGCGGCGGCGTCCACGGGCCCCGGGAGCAGGGCCGCGACCCGCAGGCCGTGGTCGCGCAGGACCGTGGCCTCGTGGAGATGCTTGCCGTGGATGGCGGGGTGATCCGCGACCACCACCTCGCCCTGATAAATCTTGAGGTTGGCGAAGTCGACGTCTGGCTGCCCCTGGGCCGTCCGCGGCGGCACCAGCGCCGGCCCCGCCGTGACCGCGAGCAGAACGACCAGCAGGACCAACACCAGGCCCACCGGCGCCTGGCTGAACAGCCCAAAGCCCCTCTGGCCCGGCACTGCAGTGAGGATGCCGCTCGCGAGGATATTGCCGGCCGTCCCGATCAGCGTCACCTGAGACCCTGCCAGCACGCCATATAGGGTCGGCAGCAGCAGGCGGCCGGGGCTGGTGGCGTGGCGGCGGGCGAGATGCACGACCGCCGGCAGCCAGAGGGCCATCGCCGAGACATCGCCGAGCACCGCCCCGGTCGCGGCGGCGGCGAGCACCAGCACCGCCAGGAGCCTCCGCTCCGCGAGGCGGGCGCCGGCGGGACCGGCTACCCTCTGCACGAGTTCGACCATGCGGTCCGTCACGCCCGTTCGCGTGAGGCCGGCTCCCATGACCATCGTCCCGCCGACCAGGAGTACCAACTCGCTGCCGAATCCCGCAAAGGCCAAGGAGGTAGGGAGCACCTGGAGGGCGGCGAGGAGGGCGACGAGGCCGCAACCCACCACGGCATAGGGGACATGATGCCCGACGACCGCGACGACCAGACCCGCGAGCAGCACGACCGTAACGGCTTCCGCGAAAGTCCCGTGCATGTTTTTGTGAGATTCGTCCGTGAGTGCGGTGCTCCCTCGCGCGGCGGCTTAGAAATCTTCGGGCGTGCCCACGCGGGTGAAGGGGACGCTGGTGCAGTCGGGTGGGCTGGGGGTGCCGCCCGCCGGCGGGCCGGTGCCGGCCGATTGGGCGGCGGCGGCGCCTCCGGCGGGGAACGCCGCCACCGTACCGGCCGCCCCGGCGCGCGTAGCGGTGGGGTAGGCGCAAGGGGTGGGGCGGGCAGGGCGGGGCCGGTTGGACGTAGGGGGCGGCCGCGGCGGCGGACGGGTCCGCTGCCTCCCGGCCCCCGTCGAGCACGGCGACCTCGACCCGCACGGCGATGTGCACCGGTACCGGGTGGACAGGCGGCGCTGGATGCCGAATCCTCAAGGGCATGAGGTCGACAGATACCCAGGCCTTCGTTCTCCGCCACACCCGGCCGCAGCGCCCGGCGTTCGTGCCGGAACTGCGGCTGCATCTTGCCGACGAGGTGTTGCCCCTCTGGCGGCTGGTCGAGGCGCAGCGCGGGGCGGGCACACCTCCGCCGTTCTGGGCCTTCGCCTGGGCGGGCGGCCAGGCCGTGGCGCGGTATCTGCTCGACCACGCCGCTACGACCGCCGGCCGGCGGGTGGTGGACTTCGCCGCGGGCTCCGGGCTGTGCGCCATCGCCGCGATGAAGGTGGGGGCCGCCTCCGCCCTGGCCGCGGACGTCGATGTCTTCTCGGGGGCCGCTGTGGCAGCGAACGCCCGGATCAACGCGGTGCGTGTGGCCTTCACCGGGCGCGACCTGCTCCTGGCGGATCCGCCGGATGCCGACCTGTTCCTGGCGGGCGACGTCTGCTACGAACAAGTACTGGCCACCCGGGTCGTGGCCTGGTTGCGGATGGCCCACGCGCGCGGCGCGCGCGTGCTGATCGGCGACCCGGGCCGCACCTATTTCCCTCGGGCGGGCCTGGTCCAACTGGCGGAGTATCGGGTGCCGACCACGCGCGAACTGGAGGATGCGGAGGTGAAGCGGGCGGGGGTCTTCACCTTTCCCGCCTGACGTGCCGGGCCGCCGGCGACGGGCGGCGGCGGCAGGGGACGGGCCGCCCGCGCCTCCGCCTACCCGGGGGGCGCGCCCCGGGGGTGCTCACGAGCGCTCGGGCGTCAGGACCTCCACCCGATTGCCGAAGGGGTCCTCCGTGTAGAAGCGACGGTAGCCCGGCAGGGGCTCGTCTTCGCGGACGGGGCGGCCGGCGGCCGCCAGCCGCGCGCGGACGGCTTCCAGGTCCGCCACGCGGAAGGCGACGTGGGCCTTGGTCGCCGGCTGGAACCCCGGATCCACGCCCAGGTGCAGTTGCAGGGTGGCGGTCTGGAACCAGACGCCACCCCGGCCGCGCAGGTTCTCCGGCTTTTCGATCTCGGGCAGGCCGAGCAGGTCCCGGTAGAAGGCGCGTGCGGCCTCCTCGCCCGCGGCCGGGATGGCGACCTGGACGTGGTCGATGGCGGTGGCGGCGGTAGCGGTGGGCACGGGTGCAGCACCCCCTCGCAGCTAGGCGTGTACCCCGGCCGGGCGTCGCCGCTGGGCGCCCCGCGCATCCGGCCGTGGCCGATGCGTCTACGGCGCGGCAAAGGTGTCTGCCGACCGGCCGGTCAATCCACGGTCAGCGCCGGCGATGCAGGCGCCCGCCGGCCATCCCGGCCGCGCCCGGGCGCCGGTCGGCGCCCCGCCGGTCGGCGCCCCGCCGGAACGCGTACCATAACCCGCCTCGTGCGGTGGCGGCTTGGGAGAGGCGTTGAGCCCGCAGCGGGAGGGGAGCCGGAAGGCGCTGGGCGCAGCCCCTTGGTAACCGGTGCGGACGGCTACGCCAACAGTTCCCAGCGTCGCGCGTCCACGCCAAGGCGCAACGGCTCACCGGCCTGCCAGCGCAGCAGGTCGGCCACGATCTCGCGGCCCATCTGGAGATAGACGTCGAGGCTGAACCCCGCGGTGTGGGGCGTCAGCAGGACACCCGGCAGCCCGTGGAAGGGGCTGTCCGCCGGCAGCGGCTCCTTGGGGAAGACGTCCAGCACGGCCCGGATGCGGCCGGAGCGCAGTTCGGCCAAGAGGGCGTCGTAGTCGATGGCGGACGCACGGGAGCTGTTGATGAACAGGCCGCCGTCCGGGATGCGCGCCAGTTGGCTCCGGCCGATCATGCCCCGCGTGGCGGCCAGATCGGGCGCGTGCACGGACACGACGCTCTGGGCGCACACCTCGTCCAGGGCCGCGCAGCGGACGCCCATGGCCGACGCGTCGGCCTCGGACAGGTACGGGTCGTAAACGGCGATATCGCCGCCGAACGGGCGGAGGAGGTCGATGAAACGGCGGGCGGTGCTGCTCGCGGACACGATGCCGACGGAACGGCCCCAGAGGCTCCGCGCCTGGGGTGGGCGCACCCAGCGCGGGTCCCCGGCGCGGCCGGCGAGGGCATCGGACATGGTCCCGAGGTCGCGCAGGACCCAGAGCGCGACGGACAGGCAATACTCCCCCACCGCGTTGGCGATGACCGGCGCAGCGCTGGAGACGCCCACGCCGCGGGCGAAGGTGTCCGGCGTGACGACGCGCTTGACGCTGCCCGCGCAGTAGCCGATGAAGCGGAGGCCCGGCAGCGCCTCGTGCACGGCGGGCGTGAACGTCGGCGTCCCCCAACTGGAGAGGACGGCGGAGGCGTCCGGGCCGATCCAGGCGGGGAGGTCCCCCGAGGCGACGCCGCGCTCCAGGGGGCGGTCGATGATGGTCCAGCCGGCGGAACGGAGGCGGTCGAGCGCGTCCGACGGCATCACCGGGGTGCCGGCGCGCGGAGCGATCAGGTTGACGAGGACGAGAGAAGGCACGGTGCAACCTCCTTCGGGGGCGGGCGGCGGCTTTTGGCGACGGTGCCCGCCGAGATGAAAGGGCCCGGGTTTGGGCAGGCGGAGGCGAAGGGCTGAGGCACCGCCGCTCCTGGAGCCAGCCGGCCGACCGGGACGAGGGCGCCCGGAGGGCGATGCCCGCCGAGCGGAACCCAATTGGGGGGCACGAAAAAGCGTACGCCGGGGCCGACACCCGTCGGCACCGCCGCTACGCGATGGCTGCGGACGCAAAGCAGGGCCGTCGCAGAAGGGGCGCCGCCGGACCGCCCAGCCGCCCCTTCTGGACCGCGTCAGAACCCCCGGGGACGCTGCGCCACCCACACATGGCCGCCCTCGACCCGGACTTCGTAGCTCGGCAGCCCTTCTTCGGCCGGTCCGCTGATGACCCGGCCGCTCCGGACGTCGAACTCGCAGCCGTGTTCGGGGCACTGCAGGTGATAGGCCTCGAGACGGCCCCTGGCGAGATCGCCTCCCTCGTCGTATGTGCACTCGGCGCTGCAGGCGTAGATCCTGCCCCGGACCATGCACAGGACGATGGGATGGCCCACGACGAACGCGCCCCTGACCTCGCCCTCGGCAACCTCTGCCTCGTCGGCGACGACCACCAAGCCGGCCGGCACCCGCGCGACACCCCCGCACACAGTGTACCTGTCGACAGCGACGGACGTTCTCTCCCGCCGCCACGAGTCCTGCAGGGTCCGCGCGCAGAGCGTGCCCTTTCGGATACGGCCCGGGGCCCCGGTGGTCGACCCGCGCGGGGCACATGCCGACGGCGCCGGTCGGGCAGGCTACACCCAGCCGCCCACGCGAAGGGGTGTCTGCGTATGCCGAAGCTCGAAGTCTACTGCACCGTCGGCAACTGCCACTACTGGGCCGACGGCAACCACTGCGTGGCGGAGAAGATCCTGATCACCACCGACGAGATCGGGCGCGCCTACCCCGAGGCGCTGGAGGCCGGCGGCGCCGGGGACGTCGTGCGCCAGCATGGTCAGACCGATGCGCGCACCTGCATGGAAACCTGCTGCAAGACGTTCACGCCGCGGAGCCAGGGACGCCCCACGGGCGGGCCGGCGCGGATGGACGCCGCGGCCAGGGAACTCGCGCGCCGGCACTGAAGCGCCGCACCGGGGCGGGCGGCCACGGGTAGGTGCCCCCGGGCGCCCCCCCGGCCGCGGCGTTCAGCCCCCGATGTGCGCCTGCAGCCACTCCAGCCCCGCGCGGTAGCCGACTTCGGCATCCGCCCGCGGGCCTTCGTACTCCACGGTCCACACCCCGGCGTAGCCGGCCGCCCGCAGTTCGCGCACGGCGCGCTCCAGATCGATCTCCCCCGCGCCCAAGACCGTGCCCCGGTACTGCTCGCGGCTGCCCCGGCCGTCCTTGAAGTGCACGTGGCGCGCATACGGCGCGATGACCTGGTAGTACCGCCCGACCGTCTCCAGGTCGTGGCCCGCCCACCGGTAGTTCATCGTGTCCACGTTGGCCCCGACGTTGTTGGAGCCGACGGCTTCGAAGACCCGGACTTGGAGGTCCGCGTCGTTGGTGACCAGGCCGTGGTTGTCCAGGGCCAGCGTGTAGCCGCCGCGCTCGATGAACGGGCGCACCGCCCGCAGCCCTGCGACCATCAGGTCGAACCAGCGCTCCTTTTGCACGGATTCCTTGGCCCAGCCGCCATCGATGCGCACCAGCTTCGTCCCCGCCAGTTCCGCCAAGCGGCAGACGCGCTGCAGCCGCTCCACCTGCAGGGCCATGCCGGCGTCGTCCGGTTGGAGGAAGTCGTTGCCGGCCGCGAGGGCGGAGAGCCGAACGCCATGGCGGGCGAACATCGCCCGCACCTCCGGCGCGCGGGCCTCTGGGTCGTCCCCAGCCTCCTTCTCGTGCCAAACCCCGCCGATGGGCACCTCGGCGCGCTGAAAACCCGCCGCCCCCGCAAAGGCCCCGAACTGCTCCAGCGAATGGCCAGGGAAGTTGTAGTAGATCAACCCGTAATCCGCCACGGATCACACACCCCCATGGACGGTATGGAGACTCGCGAGGCGGCCGTCGCGCCTCTGCGAAACGCCATCCGCTCCAGCGCACGGTTGCACGCCCGCCCCAGGCTTCCTGCTGGGGGCGGGTCCACTGGGGCGCGGTTTTTAGGCAGGGGCGGGCCGTCGGCGGGCGGGGGGGCGGGCGGCCCGCCCCCCCGTCGCGCTACCCCACGGTCGTGCGGGGAGCCATCACGGGCTTCTGGAAGAGCTCTTCGATGCGCACCGGTCGGCCCACCCGGCGCGACTGGTACGCCGCGCTCACGACCTTCAGGGCCTCCAGGCCCGCGTCCTCGGGGATCGGCGGCGGTGCGCCGGCCAGGAGGGCCCGGGCGTAGTCTTCCACCAGCAGGGTACGGGGATCGCGCCCCTGGGGGACATCCACCTCGCCCCACCCGCCGGGCGCCACGCCGTGGCCGCCCAGCTCCGCGTGGAGCCAGAGCCGGCCGCCGTCCATGACGATCTGGCCCTCGGTGCCGACGATGCGGTGGCCGCCGCCGCCCATCGGGCCGGCGCCGCCAGGGACGCCCGATCCGGCCTCGATGACGCCCACGGCGCCGCCGCGGTACCGGATCACGGCGCCGATGTAGTCCTCCACCTCGACGGGGGTGGCGAAGGTGCCGTACTCGGCGAAGACGCGCTCCGCCTCCATGCCGGTGGCCCAGCGTACGGCGTCGATGTCGTGCACGCAGTTCATCATCAGCACACCGCCACCCGCCTGGAGCACCCGGGTGCGCCAATCGCTCCGGCTGCGGCCCGAGTAGCCGCCCTGCCAGTAGGTGGCCGGCTTCTGCGCGGTGAACACGATGCGGATCGCCTGCACGTCGCCCAGCCGTTCGTCGGCCACGATCTCGCGCGCCTTCCGCCAGGACGCCGCATAGCGGTAGATGAACGGCACGCTGAGCGTGACGCCGCAGTCGCGCACCGCGCGCACGATGCGCTCGGCGTCCTCGGCCGACGTGCCGGCCGGCTTCTCCAGCAGGACGTGCTTGCCCGCACGCGCCGCGGTCTGCGCCATCCGCCCGTGCAGGAAGTGCGGCACGGCGATGTAGACGGCGTCTACGTCCTCCCGTGCCACCAGTTCGTCGGGCGAATCCAGGGCCTCGGCGCCGTGGCGCCCGGCCAGGTCGCGGGCGAGGTCGGGGTCGGCGTCCGTCACCGCCACGAGGCGCGCCCGTTCCGCCTCCGCGACGGCCTTGGCCGTCTGCACCGCGATCTCCCCGGCGCCGATGAAACCGAAGCGCAACTCGTCCGCCATACCCGCATTCCCCCGAGGAGGAGTATGAGCCGCATGCCCGCCGCACACGCACGGGCGAACCGCGTGCCGCCCTGTGATCTACGGTGGGCCCGGTTTCCCCCTCCGCGCGCCGCTTCCCTGCCAAACCGATCCCTCGATCGCGGTTGTGGAACGGACGCCAGGATATGCGCGATCAGCCGGCACACCATGTTCATTGCCGCCCATCCGCTGGCGGGAGGCGCCGGCGTCCTCGGTGGGAAGCACCCCGGCCGGCGGGCCGCTGCGCAGGCGTTCGATCCGAAATGGAGCCACCGCTGAGCGCAGCCGCTTCCACGGCCCGCCGCGGGCGGGCCGGTGCACGGATACGTCCTCGGCCCGTTGGCGGACGCCCTACAGCCGGGGGGACGGTGGGCCCGGGCCACCGGGGGGCGTCCAGGACGGACCATCCGGGGTTGGACCGCGGCGGATGCGGCAGGTTCGGCCCTGGCGCCGGCCGAAGGAAGGGTTTCGACTTTCCTCCGGGGGGTGCTCTCACATGCGCATCGGGTACGTCGGGCTCGGCATCATGGGCCGAGCCATGGCCGGCAATCTGCTCCAGGCCGGCCACGAACTCATCGTGTACAACCGCAGCGCCGAACGCGTACGGCCGTTCGTCGAGCGGGGCGCGAAGGCCGCGGCCTCGCCCGCCGAGGTGGCGGCGGCCGCGGAGATCACCGGGGTCTGCGTGACGGACGACGCGGCGGTGGAAGCGGTGCTCGCCGGGCCGGGCGGGCTCCTGGACGGCCTCCGCCCGGGCGGGATCGTCGTCGACCACAGCACGATCTCCCCCGGACAGACGCTGCGCGCGGCGCGCGCGGCGGCAGAACGCGGCGCGGAGTGGCTGGACGCCCCGGTGACGGGGGGCGACAAGGGCGCGGCGGCGGGGACTCTGACGATCATGGTGGGCGGCACGGCCGCCGGCTTTCACCGCCTCCAGCCGTACCTGCAGGCGGTCGGCAAGACGCTGGTACACGTGGGCGACAGCGGCAAGGGACAGCTGGTGAAGCTGGTCAACAACTTCATCGGCGGCATCGCGCTGGCGGCGGCGGCCGAGGGCCTGACGATCGGGCTACGCGGCGGCGTGCCCCTGCAGACGATGATGCAGGTGCTCTCGGCGGGCAGCGCGGACTCGGTGTCCCTGCGGCTGATGGCCGAACGGCTGCAGAGCGGCGACGACAAACCGGGCTTCAGCCTGGCCAACCGCCTCAAGGACATGGACCTCGCCCTCGCGGCCGCGCGGGCGCTGGGGGCCTGCCTGCCCGTGGGGGCCGTGAGCACCGAGATGTTCCGGGAGCGCTTGGCCGCGGGTGAGCGGGACATGGACCAGACAGTCATTGTGCGGCGGTACGGGGAGCCGCAGGCGGGCGGGACACGGTAGGGGCGGTGCTGGGGTGGCCGGCGGGGCGGCCTGAGCACGGCGCGGGGGCGGTGCGGGGCTTTCCGCCGCCCATGGGTGCAACTTGCGGCGTAACTCCTCGGTACCCCGGAGGAGCAGTGGGGCCGGACGGCTTGAAGCCCGCTCGGTCGGGAACGCCACCGGGGGACGGAGGCAGGAACGTACCGCACTCACGATGGCGGTCAGGCGGGGAAGGGGCACCCCCGTGTGTGTGACGGTGCGGCCGAGCGCCTTGCGGCGCCCGGTGGCCGCAGGTCGGAACGGAGGCGTGCCGAGGCTGCCGCGGGTGGCCCGGAACAGTAACGACCCCGCACCCCCAGGACGGGGGCGGCACAGTCGTTACCTTGCGGCATGTACCGGGGGGGGCGGCGCCGAAGACACCGCCGACGCGAGACGCTGACAGCCCCCGCCCGGCGGAGAGGCGCGAGGAGTCGCGCCCCAGATCCCGAAGCCGGCGGGACGGCGCAAGGGGGATGCCTTCGATGCCGGCTCTGGTCTCCGGTCGCAAAGTGCGCGTGGCGTTCATCGGTACGGGCGGCAACGCGCGGTCACACATGCGGGATCTCCACCGCGACCCGCTGGCCGAGGTCGTCGGCATCTGTGACACCAGCGCCCAGGCCCTCGCCGACACGGCCGCGCGCCTGCCCGAACTGGCGGGGCTGCCGCAGTTCGCCGACTACAAGGCCATGATCGACGAGGTCCACCCGGACGGGGTCATCATCTCGATCCCGCACACCCTGCACTACGAGGTGGCCGCCTACGCGCTGGAGCATGGGGTCTCCGCCGAGGTGGAGAAGCCCATGACCTGCACCCCGGGAGACGCGCGCGCGCTGATGGCGCGCCGGGAGCGCACGGGGCTGGTGCTCACGGTCGGCTACCAGCGGCACTACCAGGGCGTGTGGCGGTGGGTGCACGAGCACGTGGCGGGCGGTGCCTACGGGCCGGTGCACTTCGTCGAGGCCTGGCAGTGCCAGGCATGGGGCGGTGGGGGCTGGCGCGGTGTGCCGGAGTTGTCCGGGGGCGGGCAGCTCAACGACTCGGGCAGTCACCTCTGCGACATGATGCTCTGGGCCAGCGGCATCCGGCCGACCGAGGTCTTCGCCTTCCAGGAGAACCGCGGCCTGAAGGTCGACCGCATCTCGGCAATCTCCTTCCGCTTCCCCGGCCCCGGCGTCGGGACGATGGCCATCATCGGGGAGTCGGTGCGCGGCATGGACGAGGGCATGCAGTTCTGGTGCCGCGACGGGCGCGTGCGCGTGGAGGGCATCGACAACAGCGTGCGGGTGACCTACTACTCGCCCGACGGGGCGGCGCACCCGGTGGCGGTGGAGGAGATCCCCAACTACCCGGTCGGCAAGGACGGCAACTTCGTGCGCTGCATCCTCGGCCAGGACGAGCCGCAAGTACCCGCGGAGTGCGGGTTGGCCGTCGCGGCCTTTACGGAGGCGGTCTACCGCTCGGTGGCGGCCAACGCCCCGGCGAAGGTCGACTGGTGAGGCCTGGGGCGGGGCGGCACCACCGCCCCGCCCCAGGTTCCGGCCCGAGCCCCTCCCGGCCGTCCACCCCCGGGGATGGAGGGGCGGACCGCGCCTCCGCCAGGGCGGTGGCGACTCCCCGTGCCTGCGCGAGGGAAGCCGAGGGACAGAGCGCGGCACCCCCACGTCTCCCGCCACAGGCACTCCCCGATCCCTGCGGCCGCGGGACGACCGGTCTCCGACACGCCTCGCCTCGGTCCCCCGCGCTGCCGCAGCGCCCCCGACGCCTGCCGTGCGCGCTACGAATCCTCCGGGACCGGATCTCCCGCCCGACCCCCGCACCCCCGCGCCCCACTGCGAAGTGCTCCAGGGGGCCAGCCTCGGCGTGCCGTGCGGCCGAGTGCCACGGCGGCCTCTGCCGACCCTCCGGAGGCGAATGAGGGCACGGCCTTTGCCCCCCAAAAAGCGGCTTCGCGATGCGCCCACACCTTCCGGGTGCGTGCGGTGTTTCGGGACACCCGCCCCCATTCGGGCCCGTGACGGGAGCGAGCGCCGTGCCCCTTGCGCAGAGGGCCCCGGCCGCAGCCGATCTCGATCTGGTCCGCCTGACCGAACTGTTGATGGAGTACGGCCACCACCTGCTGCGCATCCGGGCGAGCGCCGCCCCGAACGCCCCCGGGGGCTTCGGGCTGATCGGGGTGCGAGCGGTGATCCGCCTGAAACTCGTCGGGCCGATGGCCATGGGGGAACTGGCGGCGGCGCTGGCCGTCTCCCCAGCGCGCGTCACTCAGGTGGTCGACGCGCTGGAGCGCGCGGGGCACGTCGAGCGCCGTCGCTCGGCGTCGGACCGCCGGGTGTGGCAGATCCGGCTCCGACCCGGCCGGGACCGGTGCCTGGACGCCGACTTCTGCCGGCCGATGCAGGCGCTGCGCGACGCCTGGGCCGCCGTGCCCGAGGAGGCCCGGCCCGCGGTGCTGGCCTTCGTGGAGCAACTGGTGTGCGACACACGGGCGCCTGAGGGGGAGACCGCCCGGGCCGAGGGCGAGTGAGCCCCGCGCCGGCACGGGGGCGCCCCCCACCCTCGCCGCCCTGCGGTCTGGCTCCACTCCCCCGCTGTCTAATACGGCCCGCGGATGTGCGGCGCGACGCGCTCGTCGTGCCAGGCGCGCAGCCGCTGGAGGTCGTCTGGCGAGAATGCGGGGACGTCGGCCACGGCCAGGTCGTCCTGCACCTGCGCGGCATTCCGGAAGCCGGGGATGGCGCAGGTGACGGCCGGCTGGTCCAGCAGCCAGCGGATGGCGGCGTGGGCCATGTTCCCGCGGCCCCGGGCGATCCAGGCGATCTCGCGGCTGAGGGCGGCGCCGGTGGCGAAGGGCAGCCCGGCGAAGGTCTCCCCGACGTTGAAGGCGGCACCGTCGCGGTTGTAGTGGCGGTGGTCGCCCTCCGGGAAGGTCTCCTGGCCCGTGAACTTGCCGGTGAGCAGCCCGCTGGCGAGGGGCAGGCGGGCCAGGATGCCGACGCCGGCGGCCGCGCAGGCGGGGAGCAGGGCGTCGAGCGGCTTCTGGCGGAACAGGTTGAGGATGACCTGCAGGGCGGCGACGCCGGTGTCCCGGCCGGGGGCGGGCAGGCACAGCAGGCCCTGCTCGACGCTCTCGACGCTGACACCGGCCGCGCGGATCTTGCCCTCGCGGCGCAGGCGGGCGAGGACCTCGAAGACCGCGCCGTCGCGCAGGATCTCGGTCGGCGGGCAGTGGACCTGGTAGAGATCGATGCGCTCGCGCCCGAGTCGGCGCAGGCTCTCGCCGCACCAGGCCTCCACGCGTTCGTAGGTGTAGCTGGCCGGGTCGGTGATGTCGCCCTTGCGGCAGAACTTGCTGGCGATGGCGACCTCGTCGTGCGGCCGGCCCTGCAGGGCCTCCGCGAGCAGGCGCTCGGCGCGGCCGCCGCCGTAGACGTCGGCGGTGTCGAAGAAGTTGACGCCGGCATCCAGCGCCGCGTGCAGGCCGCCGAGGGCGTCCGCCGCGGGGATGGCGGCACCCCAACTGCCACCGATGGCCCAGGTACCGAAGGAGATCTCGCTGACGTCGAGGCCGGTGGTGCCGAGGGGGCGGTGGCGCATGGGCGGTTCGCCTCCGGTGGGGCCGGATGGGGCAGGGACTGGGGCAGGGGCGGGAGATGGGACTGGGGCGGGAGATGGGACTGGGGCGGGGAGATTGGGCAAGGATCCTGGGGCAGTGGGACCGGGGCGGGGGCCTTGGGGCGGGGTCTATCCGGCGGGCGCGGCCGGGCGGACGCGGACCAGGCGCCGCTCGGCGTCGAAGGCGAAGGGTAGCGCGGCGCCGTTGACGGTGACCCGCGCGGGGCGGGCGGGGACGCCGATGGAGACGTCGAGCCGGGGCTGACCCTGCACCTGCATGTCCAGACCCTCCGGGCCCGTGGTGAAGACGGCGAAGGCCTTGGACAGCGAGTCCAAGAGCACCTGCCCGTCCGCCCGGCGGAGGTAGCTGCCCCCGGCGATGAATACCTGCTCGGCATCGCCGGGCGCGGCGCCCTCGGCTCGGGTGAGTACCAGGAGCGCGGCGTCGGTCGCCCAGCCCTCGATGACGTGGTTGGTGTTGCGGTGCATGCGGCGGCCGTCGGCCCGGAGGCTGAGGTAGACGTCGCTGTGCCGGCCGTCCTGCCGCACGCGCACCCCGAGCCATTCGGGCCCTTCGCAGGCCTCCACGTCCAGGGGCGCCGCGCCGTCCGGCGCGCAGGGGAGGTACGCGGTGATGAACTTCGCCTCGCGGTCCGGCGCCGGGAGGGCAAAGGTGAGGTAAGGGGCCGTCTCGTCGGGCCGGTGGTCGGCCGGGCCCTCGGCGGTGCCGACGTCGAGTTGCGGCGGGTGGAGGGGCCGAACGATCAGCCGGGCCTCGCCGTCTTCCACAGCGATGTCGCGGCCGGCGCCCGGCGTGGCGGAGCCGCCGTGGTGCAGCAACCACTCGATGCGGCCCGGGGCGTGGGCGCGGACGTCGTCGAGCACCAGCAGGGCGCCCCCGATCCAGAGGAAGTGGCGGTAGTTCCGGGAGAGGTGGCGACTCATGGGTCCGGTGGCGTCGGCCAGCAGGTAGCGCAGGCCGCCCTGCTCTATGTGGTGGTGCAGGCGCCCGGGGTGCTTGACGCCCCGGGAGACGTCCTCGGGGGGCTGCCCCTCCCCGTCGAAGAGGACGACGTTGTGGGCCCGGCTCTGGCAGTAGTAGGCCTGGTACTCGGAGCGGCCGTACGAGCAGTTGCCGGAGTCGACCACCAGCGGCTTCCCGGCGTGAAAGAGGACGAAGGAGCCGGCGTCGGCGTGGGCGTGGTTCCAGGTGAAGCCGCACTTGACGGCCAGCAGGGTGGCGTCGTCCTCCCAGGAGGTGCGCAGGACCGCCCAGCCGATCTCCGGGTAGAAGGCGGAGCGACCGAGGTGGTCCGGGCGGGCGGTGGGGGCCGCGGGGTCGCGCGCGAGCAGGCAGAGCGGGCCCTCCGGGGTCCGCGCGCGGGCCGCGTACCAGCGTAGGGCGGGCTCCTCCCCCCCCGCGGCGAGCAGGAGGGTGACAGCCCTGCCGGCGTCTCCATGCAGGTCGCCGTCGCCGAAGTTGACAGTCAAAAGCCCGGACGACGTCGGGTAGCAGGTGTGCAGGAAGAAGGCGCCGGTGCGGGGCAGGAGCGGGATGTCGGGCGCATCCCCCAGCGTGTGCGCGTAGCCGAGGCGGAACAGGAGATACTCCGCCAGGCCGTAGTTGGTGTAATTGACGCTCTCGTAGAAGCCGCCGGCGGGGTCGAAGTTGGGGCTCTTATTCTGCAGCAGGAACCCGCGGTAGTGAAACCAGAGGTCCAGGCCGTCCGATACGTCCCGCACCCAGCCCTCCGCGCGGGGGTCCTCGCCGACGAGGGCGAGCGCGGCGAGCCCCGCCTGGGCGACGCAGACACTCCACCAGTTGTGCCCCATGGAGTCCAGGGCGTGCACCCGGCGCTCGGGCAGGATCCAGTCCTCCAACGTGGGCAGGATGCCGAGCCGGATGAGCCCGTCCGCGATCTCCGCGCGCGCCTCGGGCGCCAGGGTGTCGTGGATGGCGTCGTAGCCCGTGGCGAAGCCGAAGCAGAAGCGCGCCGTGTTGAGTTCGGAGTGCCAGGGCGGGTCGTTGCGCTGCAGGCCGCGGCCGTACCACTTGCGATAGCGGGCGTAGTGCAGCAGCGCCTCGCGGAGTTTGTCGGCGTACCGGCGCTCGCCGGTCAGGCGGTAGGCGAGGCCGAGGACCAGGCCCATGTCGGAGATCTGGTTCCCCGGGTGGCCGTAGTTGCCGTGCTGGGTGTCGGGCCCGTCGGCGTCTTCCTCGGGAACGAGGGCGCGGTCCAGGAGGGAGTCGGCGTGCTCCTGCACCTGGTGCCACAGGGCAGAGGCGCGGGCGTCGTCACGGATCTGCCCGCGGAGCCGGTCGAGGCGGTCCCGGTCGAAGAGCAGCCGCGGGTGTTCGGTGCGCATGGGGGCCCTCCTTGCGGCAGGGATGGCCGGCGGGCTCGGTCCGGCAGCCCGGCTGGAGAGCGGTGCCGGCCGGGACGCGGGCAGGCGCGCCCTATCCCTCCACGAGCCGCAGCGGCACCTCGATCACACGGCCCTCCTCAATCCGGAAGGCGCGGAGGACGGGGCGGTCCGCGTGCAGCAGCGAGCCGATCAGATAGAGGCTCTCCGGATAGGCCGCCCCCTCGATGTCGCTCTCGGAGGGTCGGGCCGGGGAGCGGGGGTGGGAGTGATAGATGCCCCAGAGGCTCTCGCCGGCTTCATCGAAAGCCATGGTCAGGCGCAGCAGTTCGAGGGGATCCGGCTCGAACCAGTCCAGGCGCCCGGCCGCGTTGCGTGTGGGGTGATACCGCAGCGGACGGTCGGGGGGGTTGGCGGCCAGGAGCCCGCATGCCTCATAGGGGGCCTCGGCCCGCGCATGCTCGATCATCTGCGTCCATATGGACCTCGGTAGGTCGACGGGGTCCGCCATGGGATAGGTCGCCTCGCCATGGGACATGGGCGTCATTCCTCCGCGAGGACTCGAGTCGCGCCGCCCGGCGGCCGGGTGGGTCCGCGGGCCGCACGCCATGCGCCGGCCGGGCGCCGCGGGCACGAGAGGCCGGTGCGCGGCAACCCGCCGGGCATCCACCCGGCTCCCGATCCGCCCCGCTGCCTCCGGGCGCGGCCGGATGTGAGCGGGCGGCCGCGCATCCCCGCCACCCGCCGGGGCGCCCGGGTCAGGGCCGGGGCCGGAGATGGGCCCGCGCCGGTGCGACCCACAGGCGCGGAGGGCCTCACAGGCCCCGCATGCCGGCGGCGGGCGTGGAGAGCAGGTCGGAATCGAAGCCGGCATCCCGGATCAGGCGGCGGGTCTCGCGAATCACCCGCTGGCGACGCTCCAAGGCACCCGGTTCCCCGCTCACCGCCTTCAGCAGGCGAGCCTGATCCACATCGGCGACCCCGGCGTCCCGCCAGAGGGCCCGGAGGGCCTCGAACGCTTCCGGTGCATCCCCCAGCAGCCTCAGGTCGAGGGTCGACTGCCAGAGGCGGTGGGCTCTCTCCCTGTCCATCGCGATCCCCCCGCGCCATTTTACTGGTTGGCCCCGGCGGGCGGTAGGCGGGTCGGCCACGGCGGGTGGTAGGCGGGTCGGCCCCACCACCGGGGGGCGCCCACCGCCACATCCGCGCGGCAGGGTTCGCCGGGGCAGACCCTTCCCGCCTGCGGACGGGCGGCCGGTATTTTGCCGAGGGCTCCGATTCCGTACGTTGACGGCATCCTGCACCCGGTTCTAGGATGATCAGCAGTCGGTGCCCCAACGGTGGCTGGCCGGGACCCCCGGCCCCAGACGGAACGGATAGGGGGTGCGCAGGCATGCCGGGTTTCGGGAGCGGGGCCAAGCCGCCCGTCCCCGAAACGTGGGATGCCGCACCGCAGGCGGGCCGCGGCACCCGGCGCCCCCGCGGCCATGTCTATCTCCTGGTCGGCCCGAGCGGGGGCGGCAAGACCAGCCTGATCCACCGCGTGACCGTGGACGAAGGCGGCGGGTTCTGTTTCATCCCCTCCACCACAAGTCGGCCGCCACGCCCCGGGGAACGGGACGGCACCGATTACCACTTCGCCGACGATGCCGCCTTCGACCGCCTGATCGCCGAAGGCGACTTTCTCGAATGGCAGCGCGTCCACGGCTACCGCTACGGCTCGTCGCGGCGCCGCCTGGAGGCGGTCGTATCCGAGGGGTGCTGCGGCGTCACCTCGGCGGACATCCTCGGCGCGTTCAAGATCAAGGCCGCCATGCCCGCGGACGTCACCACCGTCTTCGTCACCCCCTCCTCCCGCGACGCTCTGCGGCAGCGGATCCTGGCGCGATCTCCCCTCTCGCCGGCGGAACTCGAACGAAGGCTCGGGCGCGTGGAGATGGAGATGCGGCTCGCGCACGCGTGTGACCGGCTGATTCTCAACGATGACCTGGATGCGGCCGTGGCCCACCTGCGCGTGATCATGGCCGCCGAGACGCTGGCTTCCGCCCGCCTGCGCCACTTCGGCCTCTCCCCCGTGCTGCCCATGGTGCAGTTGGAGTCGGCGCCCTCCCCCGAATACGGGAACCGCTTCTGCGTCGCGGACTGTGAGACGCCGGACGCGGCGGTCCAGCGCGTTCTCCATCAGTGGTGGTGGGAGTGCCATCCGGGGGCCGTCCACTTCGACCTTCCCCCCAGGCAGACCCGGCCCGTCGGCCGGCGGGAGCAGGTGCGGACCCCTGAGGCGCTCCTGGACGTCACCTGGTGGTCGGCGACGCTGCCCGACGGCCGCCCCTTCGCACAGGCGCTGCGGTAGGCCGCGGGGGCGCGGCCGGAGCCGCTGCGGCGCGGGCGGGTGGGGCGCCGCAGGGGTCGGGTGCGGCCCGAACCGCTTCTGTTCGCCCGGTCCCCCGCCGGGGACGCGCATCCTGCGGCAGGCGCATGCCCGGCAGGGCGGATACGCCCACGCCGACCGCGCGCAGATGTGGCGCCACATGCGGGAGGAACCAGGCCCTCGCCCCCCAGGTCCTGCGCGCACTGCTGCGGCGACCCGTACCGTTGCACCGAAGCCCGCTGCCGCGCGTGCATCGCTCGTCCCCTTATTACGCAGCCAGGGCGCTCACCATGGCCGCGGTTCCACCTCGCTGCGCGGCCGGCGCGCGTCGCACGGCAGGTCGAAGGAGGCGACGCGCAGGTGCGACGCGTCGTCGTCGTCGAGCACGCCCGCGCGCACCAGGGCGTCCCACAGCGGCTTCCATTGGGCGTAGTTGGTGGGGTCGCGCCGGCGTGGGTCGGGGAAGAGGCAGCGGACGCGGGCCACCGCCGCACCAAGGCGCGGCATCCGGGAGGTGAGCGCCGCTGACGACGGCGGCCAGTCGCAGCATCTCCTCGCGGCGCCGAGTCCAGTGCCACCGCTGCCAATCGTTGAGGGACGGCGGAAGTTCCGGCAGTCAGGGGCCAGGCCCCGTCCAGGAGCGTCCTGGCGCATGGCGCACAGGCGGATCGGTTACGACGGATGGCGGCGCTTGTCCAAACGCCGGAAACGCCGGAAGTAGCCACGGCTGTGTCCCTCTATAGGCGTGGCCGCACCCCCGCCGGCGCGTCGGGCAACGCGAGCTTCGTCCCATGCCTCGTGGTGTCAAGCCGTACCAGGCGTCCCTCCTCCACCAGCCTGTCCACGTACCGGCTGAAGACGGCGCTTCCGGAGAGCCCCATCTCGGCGGCCATCCGGGTCTGGCTGATCAATGCTGGGCCCCCGCCGGCGGCTTCGATTTTCCGCCTGATGGCCTCAAACACGCGCTCAACAGGACGGGCCACAGCGGCCGATCCTTCTGTAACGGGTTGAGCGGCCGCGACAACCCCCAATGCAGCCCCTGCGTCGGAGGTCAGCTCCCATCCGCCCTCGGGCCGGCGCGCCACCAACCCGCGATCCTCCAGGCGTCGCAGGCGGGCCTGCCAGCCGCTGAGGCTACAGGGCAGCCCGGGGGTGAGGGATGTCGCAGGGAACGGACCCATGGCCGGGATGGACGGTACGGACTTTGCGGCCTCCGCCGCGCTGAAGGGCCCCCCCGCAAAGTGCGTGTGCAGGAATGTCAGGATGAGACGGTCGGGCGGTCTCAGCTCCACATTGCGCCCCCGGGCCAGCCAGGCCCCCCGGTGCCCGTAGTAGCCAGCCGTGAGGGGCTTCCGCGCCCAACGCCCAAATCCTGGTCCCACGTCTGGTCGGGCAGAGGCGCCAGCAACATTGGTGTGCGGAGGGAAGTTTGCCCTTGCGGCATGACGAAACGCCCGCGGCAGCGGCTTGCGCGTCCGTCGGCCGCACTCCGCTCCGCGGGCCGCCATGCCGTACCCGCGGCCATCGTCGCCATCTCCTTCCCTATTTGCGCTGCGCGCAGGCGGGAGAGGCCGCATGACGCCGCCCCTCCCGCCGGGCCTCAACAGACGCAGAGCGAGTACGGCTTCCGGCACATCCCACAGACATCGCCCAGGCGCCGCTCCTGTTCCGCCCGCGCATCGCCCTTGGCTGCGCATCCCGGGCAGGCGTAGGTGAGGAACGGATACCACTTGAGCCGGCCCGAGGGCTTGCCGCAGTCGGTGCAGCCGGTGGGGGGCATCGGTGACGCGCTGGTCGCGTTCCTGCCAAACGTCCACCTCGACCTCTCCACCGGCATGCCTCTCTCGTCGGTTCCGATCACAACCGCTCCGGTGCCGTGGCACCCACCGGCCTGCCTCGGTCAATACTCCTCGGGGAGCGGCACGGTGGTGACCTGTCGGTTGCCTTCCGTGATGACCCAGAGGTGCGTGCCGTCCATCAGGGCCAGGGCGCACACGGCGCGGGCATAGCCCTTGCGGAGATGCGCGGGGTTGGTGCCCACCATCACCCGCTCCATACAGCGGATCGACAGGGCCAAGGCCCCGCCGTGCAGACGATGCGCCCCTCGTCCCCTCGGAGCCCGAATACGCGGCAGCCCGTCTTGAGGAACGTGTCCAGCGACGCGAGTACGTTCCCCCAGAACCGGTAGCCCTGTCCCAGCAGCGGAGCTCTTCCCCGGCGGGCCGCACGTTGCCCGCAGGCGCGCAGGTGAACAGGGTCACGCCGGTGGCCGCCGCCTCGGCCCCTGGAACCTCGGGGATCGCATCAGCGAGGTGTTGCCGGGCTGCGACCACCGACACGGCCTCGTGCCGTTGCGTGGCGAGGTCGCACAGCCACGGCGTCACGGGCACGGCGGCAGAGCATCTGCCCCTGCGCGACTACTGTGCCGCAGCGGGCTGGACCGAGGTAGCCGAGTACGCCGACGAGACATCGGCCACGGACCCCGCGGCCGGGTGAATTGGCGCCGGCTGCTGGACGACTGCGCGAAGCACAAGGTCGACCTCGTGCTCGTCTGGCGCCTCGACCGCGCCTTTCGCTCGGTGCTCGACGCGGCGCAGACCTTGGAGCGATTGCGGGCGTGGCGCGTTGGCCTACGCTCTTACCAGGGGCCGTGGCTGGACACGACCAGCCCGTTCGGGGAGGCGCTGTATTACATCACGGTGGCCTACACGCAGTTAGAGCGCGGCATCCTCCGGGAGCGGGTGAAGGCAGGGATGGAGCGGGCTCGGCGCGAGGGAAGGCCCATCGGTCGCCCGCCGGTGACCGAACGTCTCGGCTTTGCCGCCCGATGGGCCGCCGTGTGTACAGAACTCGGCGCGGGCGCCATCACGCGCCCAGAGGCGGCCCGGCGGCTGAAGATTGGCTATGCCAGTCTCCTGCGACTTATCGGGCGAGAATCAATCCACCGGTCGGCCAGTAGACCGGCACTCCAAAACCGTGGCCGTGACCGACGTCGACCGTGCATCCAAGGACGAATGAGTGGCTACCGCTTACTCTCGCAACGACTCCGTTTTGAAGGGAACCAAACTGCACTTCTGGGCCAGCATGAGCCCTTACACCGCTCCGAAGGATGCCACCCAACCCTTCGAGGGCTCCGACAGAGATGTGAAAAGAACATCCCCATCGCGGCTGTCGCGCGTGACTCTTGAAGAGAGGCGTTACCCATCGCTGCCCAGATACTCATTCAGCCAGCCGAGGACTCGCTCGGCTAAGTCACGCCGGTTCGGCAGCGACCAGTCCCCATGCTCCTCCCCCTTGTACACCAGAAGCGTGCAGCGCCGCCCCAGACGCCGGAGCCCGACGAACACTTCCGCGGCTTGGCTCCACGGTACGATGACGTCCCCGGAGCCCGCGACCAGCAGTAGGGGGGTGGTGATACGGTCCAGCCAAAAGACGGGCGAGTTGACGACGTACCGCAGTGGCCGCTCCCACACCGGGGCCCTCAAGCCACCGTCACCGTCCTCGCACCAGGTGAGGCCGAAGGTGCCCCGGACTGCCTGGCGGTAGCCCCCCGGACTCAACGCATCCGGCATCGCCCCATACGTCGAAACCAGGTCGGTGGGCGCCGCCTCAGCGATGGCCGCGCGGAAGCGCCCCGTGTTGCAGAGAAGGGTCACGACGCCGTAACCCCCGAAACTGGCTCCCTGAAGCGCCACGCGTTCGTTGTCGACATACCCGAGGCGTACTGCCTCGTTCAATGCGGGCAACACCGCGCCATCGCACGCCCTGGCGGGGTCGTATGGCGCCTCCTCATCGTACGGGATATCCGGTTGCAAGACGGCAAAGCCCCGTGCGGCGAGTAGTTGGTGCGAAATGTTGCCGCCGTCGTCGAACGCATGGGGACGTTGGGACGGCGAGTCACCCGGATAAATGCTCACCACCGTGGGGCAAGGCCGCCCCGGGATCCAGCCCGGAGGCAGCAGGATCCGTGCACCCACCTCTTCGCCTTCGTTCGTGCGGAACCGGAAACGCTTGCGCACCCCGAGGGTCTTACCTGCAAAATGGGAGTTGAGATCGACGACCGCACGTCGCTCGTCCCCTCCGCTGTCCGCCAGCCACAGGGTTTCGCCGGGCCGCTCCCCGTCTCGGGCCGCGTATACGAACCGCTCTCCGTTCGGAGTCGCATCTGCCGCAAAGGTTCCGAGCGCGGCGAACGGGGTGCCGGCGTACTCACGGGGACCTTCCTCCAACAGCAACGGGTCCTTCCCGTCCGCAGGCAACCGGTACAAGCCCTGGTGCAGCGTCGTTCTGTGTTCGGCGAACACGATCAGATCACCGGGTGGCAGCCAGCCGCGGGCGTTCTGGCGCAGGACCCCATGGATGGACCATCCGGGTACCGACCACGACCGGGCAGGCCCGGCAGCATCCCGGACGGGCAGCTTCCAGAGCGACCCAGCCGACCATACAAGGATCCAGTCACCTTCGGCACTCCACAAAAGAAACCCGGCATCCACCGAGGCCCCGTCCGGTGGTGCCGGTCGGGCCGGCGGGGCGTTTGTGTCGGCGACGCTCCACACCAGGACCTGTCCATCGGCCACAACGGCAAATCGGGTGCCGTCGGGGGACCAGAGGAGTGGGTGGACATCCCAGGCATTGCCCTCCCAGGAGAAGAGAAGCGAGTCGCTCCCGCTGGCGTCAATACAGTGCAGATGCCGGCCGCAACGGAACTTGGCCGGGTGTGGCTCGGTAAGTGTTTCCTCCCACAGCACCTCGGGCCCGGTGGGCGAGGGAAACCCCTGATAGGCCGGAACGCCTTGCGTGAGGCGGCACACCTCACCTGTTTGAACGTTGATCAAGGCGATGTCACCATCGGCCTGGGAAGGATGGCTATTCACAACGTCTGTCGACGGCGGCGATTCGAACACGACCACCGACGCGTCGTCGCCAGGGGTCGCATCGGGTCCACCCTCAGGGACCTGTCCGCCACACGTCTCGGGAACGAGAGTCACACACACGGACCGGTCGTCGGCGGTCCACCGCGGGTGGTCGGCCGCAAAGCCTCGCGGCTGCACGTGCGCAGGTGAGACGCGAGAATGTTGCCGGGTCGCCGGATCCCACACATGAAGCCAGACTGGGCCGTCGTCCCGCTCGGCAACGAAGAAGGCGAGGCGGCTTCCGTCCGAATTCCACGACGGCCCCCACGACGTGAGTCCTGGCTCGGCGACCGGTACTGTCGCTCCCTCTTCCAGGTCTGAGACGAAGAGCCGAACCCCTAACGCGGTACGCGGTACGCCGGTCAGGGGGAATCCCGACCGAGACCGCATGTCTCCCACGCGCTCCACCGGGTATGCCACCCGACGCCCGCAGGGCGACAACGCCAGCGCATTCTGGACCGCCAGCGTACGCACATCACATAACTGGTCAAATGAGACGGGCTTGATAGACATGGGGCACGTCCACTCCCTGCCCGCTGGACGGGATCGCGCAGCCTTGTGATGGTGAGGGCCAAGTGCCACAATCGCCCACTCGTGTTCTGCACAGGCGGCTGCACGGTCGGCTCCTCGAAGGGCGTGGGCGATCCACGCCAAGGGGATCGTTTCGGAGCCCGCCATTGCGGACGGTTCGACACGGCCTTGCGGGGTCCTGGGCGGAACCCCCATTTCGGCGACAGGTTAGGTGCGCGACGCGACCCCTCAACGCAGGCGTCAACATCCTTGCCGTAGCGCCTTCTGGGGCACACCAGCGTCCAGGCCGGGCAACGCCACGGGCGACTCGCTACCGGGAGTACTGCTATGCGCCGGAGGCTGGCCAGGGATGATCGGGCGCAGGACGGTGACGGGGATACCCCCACGGCAGGGGGGCAGCCGCGGTACGACCTGCCACATGCAGGGCACGTGGATGGTGCGGGCGCAGGGATGGCCGACTTGGACGCGGGACACTTGGTGAGCAGCCGCCCGCCGCAGCGAGGGAAAACACGAAGGTCCCACTCCGTGTCGGTCGCGTACCCGCATGTCGGGTCGGCGCACACCGCCGCCACCAAGCCAGCGAGGTGTCGCGTGCAGTTGGCACGCACCACGGCATTCCACTCCGCGCTGCAATCGACGACGGTCAGCGAGGCGTGGTCGAGATCGAACGCGCCTCGCACCCCGGGGGCTGACTCTTCGTTGCCGAGCACCGTTGGCAGCAGGGCGTAGGCGAACCCACCAAAGCTTGGGTGCGTACACAAGCACACCCGATCGGCGGACGTACGGGGATGCTCGTGCAAGAGAAATCCCGTGACCGCAACAGCCCGAGCCCGTACGGCGGCATGGCTCACCTCACGATCATCGCTGCCTTCCATTCGGGCGCCACCCCATGCCTCCTCGGACGGGGGCTCCGGGGCTGCCAACGTCGGAAACCGGGTAGCCATCTCCTCTGGCGCCGGCCCGGCGTCCTGACACAAGCGGCCCAACTCGGACAGCCAAGGCACCGTCCGGCCGCGCAGCCCCGCCACGGCGGCGACGGGCTGCGCGGTCTCCAGGCACCGGATCGGCTGCAGTGCAGGTGGGTCAGCCGCATCGCCGCAAGCCGCGCCGCCAGGGCGGCCGCCTGCCGCCGACCCAGCGCCGTCAGTGGAGGATCAGGATCAAACGGCTCGCCTGGACGTGTTGACCACGTTGCGGTTTTGGGACCTTGATTGGTCAACCCCGCGCCAGTGGTTGAAGCGGATCGCGGCGGTGTCGGAGGTGTGGCCCCGCACACCGGAAACGGCCCGACCAGCAGGCTCGTGTGGCCCTGCCGGCGTGCCTACGCTGGGTGCATCCGTCAGTGCGGATCAGTGAGCCGCTGGCGGGCGTCGACTGTCAGGGCCCGCGTGGACGAGACGATAGCCGAGATGGAGGGATCCGCCGGGATCTACAAATCGCCTCCCCAACCCGATACGGGGTATTGGAGGCGATACCGCGTGTCATCCCGGCACCATCGATCGGCCCGCCAGGCCGCGCCCAGCAACCCGTCAGCAACCCTCGTGTCTGCCTGCCTCATCGTTCGCGACGAGGCCGAGATGCTACCGGATTGCCTCGCCAGCATTCGCGGGGTTGCCGATGAAATCGTCGTCGTGGACACCGGGAGTACGGATGCCACGACCGACATCGCACGCAAGGCCGGCGCCCGCGTCTACCACTTCGAGTGGTGCGACGACTTCGCCGCGGCCAGGAATGCGGCGCTCGACCACGCACGCGGGCGCTGGGTCCTTCAGATCGACGCCGACGAGCGTCTGACGGCGCTCGGTGGCGGCCCGGTGGACAGTGTCTCCCTCCGCCGCTGGCTCACCAACCCACCGCCGCAGGCCCTGGCTGCCGACGGGATAACTCTATCGGTGCGGAACGTGGGCGAAGGCGTTACGGACAGAGCGCCCGCAAATCGGTTATTCCTTCGGCATTCGGGTCGGCGATACGTGCGCCGGATCCACGAGACACCCTTTCCCGGGGACACTTCTTGGCGCCTTTTCGGCCTGGTTGACATTGAACTGCTGCACATTGGGTATGCACCCGAGGTACAGGGGAAAAAAGGGAAGCACGAGCGCAACCTGCGCCTCTGCGAATTGGCTGTGCGCGAGAGGCCCGACGATGCGGAAATCCACTACTACTGCGGATTTGAATTGGACCGTGCCAGACGCAAAGTAGAGGCCCTCTCGCATTTCGCCGAAGCATGGAACCGGATGCCGCCCTGGCTGGTGGGTGGTGGTATATGGTGGAAGACGCTCGTGGCGCTCTGCGAGGGGTTGAACACGGGCGGTTCTGCCGGATTGGTGTTGCGCTTGGTTGTGCCGCTCTTGGAGCGGTTCCCCAACGTCGCCCATCTGCATTTCCTGCGCGGGGACGCGCTCCGGCTTCTCGGCCGGTCTGACGAGGCGCTCGCCTGCCTACACGCAGCGCTGGTCCTACCTCCGGCCGGCGTCGCGTTTGAGCCCTCGACCACGAAGTGTTACTGCTGGAGCGCCATCGGAGTTATCCACGAACTGGCCGGTCGTCTCGATCCGGCGGTGCAGGCCTACCGGCAGTCGTTGGCCCTCGGCCCGACCCCATTCGCGGAAAGCCGGCTTGCGGCACTGCAGGTGACCATGCAGCCGTCCAGCGCAACCAGCACCGCCTGCTGACCGAACTAAGAGCGGATTCGGAAACGCGCTGGTAACGGGGCCTGCTGAGTCGGGGTCTAGACGCTTGTGGCAGGCCAGATGACACTGACCATAGCAAAGCGGACCGGCCTGAGACGGGCGACGGGCGGGGCGGGGTTGAGGGTCGCGGCGGCATCCATTTTCAAAGAGAGGCTCCTTGCCCAGCGGCAGCGGGTCGGCTCGCCAGGCCCGCATCACTTCTGGGGTACGGCTCACCGCCGCGTGTCGGTGGACCATCGGTGAAGATGGCGGCCGCCGCAGCGAATGCGGAAACCAGATCGCGGGCGGCACCGCGGACGAAGATGGCGCTGCGATACAGGGCCGAAGGTGCGGATCAGACCGGCGTATGCGCGGCATGGGCACGACACCCCACCGGAATGGCCGGCGGTGATTCGACGGTGTAGGGTCCCGGGGTAAATGGCAATACCGCTTACTTTGGCGTTGCCGAGGGCCGCCGCGAAAGGCGGCGATTGGCGCCAGGGGGGGCTCGATGGGTTCAGCGGCAACGCCTTTAGGCCGATGATGGCGACCTTCCGCCGCGCCGATCGAGACCGCCGTGGCGCCCTATCTATGCGGTATTGGGGTAAATGGCGGGGGTTCGATGTTCCCATCTCATGGTAGCTGACGCACGGGGGAAGCAGCCGCCGGTCCAGGTTCTGGACCTGCTCGGCGTCCCCGTTGACGCCTACACGGCCTGACTGCTACCCACATCCCACCGTGGGGGAAGATATTCGCTTCGAGATGTGCGGAAAACGGGCTTGGAAGAGCCCGTGGGAACATTTTGCCCGACTTCGGGTCCGGGCCGTGCTACGCACGTCGTGCTCCCCCACCGGCTAGACCGCCAAAATCCCGTCCCTATTGAGTTGCGCACCTGCAGCAAAGACATTCAGGGTACCGGCAATAACCGAATTGGCCACTGCTTCCAACTTCTGCAGTGCACCCGGTCGCGCCGTCGGAGGCGACAGCAGAATTCCGTAGAGCCGACGACCGAAGTTCAGCTGGCCCAACTGCAGTAGTTGTTGCGGGGGAAAGCGCAGGTCACCCGGATTTACTGCCGCCGGACCCTTGCTGAGCCACGACTCCGGGGCCTCTACATCCGTGCGCATACTGGGATAACCAATACCCGTCAGAGCCCTCTGCCCACCCCGGCTGATGAGCCAGACGACGAAGGTCGCACCGGCGCCGGGCTGCGGAGCGGATACCGGCACGGAGGCGGGGACGACCTGCGCAGGGACGATGCGGTTCGGCGCCCGCGGAAAGCGGATGAGGTTCTTCGCCAGCGGCCGGCCTGGGGATGTGCCGTTATACATAATGAAGTACGCCTCTGCGGGAGGGAGGGAGCCGGGCACCACCGGCCGCTCCCACGTCACCTGCAGCAGGTCCGCAAAGGCATTCAGTCCGGGGAGTGCACTCTTCGCGGTCAGCCTCAGGGTCCCGTCGGCACCGACGAAATGCCCGCCATACCCTTCCAGGTAGCCCAGCCATTCGAGTCCCAGCGACCCCAGGGCTGTGTGACCGAGTCCCGCAAGAAACCCTCCGCCTTTGTCAGCGACGCTGGTGCAGAACGCCGTAAACTGGTCCGTTGACCAGCCGGTCTGGGGTACGTCAATTCCTAGAAGGGTGAGGGACTTGGCAGACGGGGCGTATCCCACCATGCATACGGACAGATCGATAGGTATTCCTCGCTGCCCTCCGGCGATGCCAGCGGCGGCCTGGAGAACCCCCGGGAGCAGCACCGAACTCGCCACATTCGCTGCTTGCAACTGAGGGGCCAAATCGATTCCTCCACCCGCACCCAGCAGCGCAGAGGCATTGGGGCTTGTTCGGACCAAGCCCGTAGGCTGATCCACAGCAGGTGGAACATACTGCGCCCGGAGCCCGTTATGGCTGGCATTGAAAGCGGCAAGTACGGGTGCCAGCCACACCTTAGTCGCGGAGAAGTCGTAGGTGGTTGTAGGCGATGCCGCTCCCATCGAGGACATGCTCGAGACTACATCGTTCGAGGACACACCGACCACCACGACAGGCGAAGTGATGGTCGGCCGGACCTCCCTCGCGCAACCGCTGATTGCAGCGCTCGCCATGGCTATCAGCAAGCTCCGGCGCGTCAGCACACGCCCGTACCTCCTCACCCATGTTGGCCTTCGCGCACTTTTCCCCCGTCCAGGTTATTCCTGCCAGCGAATGACACGTGTCCTGCACCGCAGTTGTATGGCCAAATAGATATTCAACGGCATCGCTTGGCAAGCGGAGAGCCGACGTTTCGGCGAGCGGGGTCTTCTCGGGCAGCAGAACCACCCAAGAAATATGGCCGGATGCGGTCGCTTGCTTATCTGTCGCTGCTGGCAGAGCGTCGATCTCCTCTAGCTAGGCTCATCCGACGCCTCGTTCCGCCTCAGGCGGCTAGGCCCGGGCCTCGGGCGACACATGTGTAACCGTGGGCTGCTCGCCGCTGGATAACGCGGTGCTCAGTACGCTGGCTCCGCTACGTCGGTGGGCCGCGTTTTCCGCATGTTCACGTCCTGGTCTCAAGGCTGCGTGCAGCAAGCCAAGCATTCAGGACCTGCTGCGCCGACGCCAAATCGCCGGGTAGGTGCACATTTGGGTCAATGGTCAAATTGGAGTATCTGTCGAGGACTGCACTTAAGATGCCAAGTGGAGAATGGGGCGGTATGCCCGAGAGGCCGGTTGAAAATCTCCTCCATTCTCCATTTGAGACCAGACCGGGCCACGGAGACTGTCCTCCCCAATACTCGTCTTGGATGGTTGAGTCCGCACGGATTGGCACGACCCCGTATGACGCGTACGCGTTCGGTAAACGGGGGGGGGTGAGAGGTGGACTAGGGGGCTGCTGATGGTGCGGGGAGGGGTGCGGTGAGCGTCTCGCGGAAGCGCGGGGTCAGGGGATAGACGTAGATGTGCTT
>Ga0080006_1226906_pt1 | contig 49548 bp, 41 predicted proteins | sample RS3BMetagenome_FD_69209 | JGI IMG/M metagenome (GOLD analysis project Ga0080006, IMG submission 69209) | Ferric oxide microbial mat and aquatic microbial communities from Rainbow Spring, Yellowstone National Park, USA - RS3B (SPADES... ... | reverse complement strand
ACGCGGCACGCCCCCGCTGTGCCGCAAGTCGATCCGAATGGAAAGCGCGATCGCGCGACGACCCGAAGATGGATCTCACACAGTGCGGAATGGACCCACCGGCCCGCGTCGCCGCGCCAGGCCGTGAACGGTTACAATGACAATCTCTTCGTGGTCGGCACGTTCACCAACACCGTCGACCTCGGGGGAGGCGCGCTGCTCAGCGCTGGCGGGGACGATTTGTTCGTTGGCCGCCTCGACGCGAATCTCGGGCACGTCTGGAGCAAGCGCTACGGAGACAGCTCGGGCCAATCGGGGCAAGCGGTGGCCGTTGCGCCCAGTGGCAACGTTCTCGTGGGAGGGTCGTACGGCGGCAACATGAACTTCGGTTGCGGCCCGCTTCCCTCGGTCACGAGCGGCAACCCGGACATGTACCTCGCGGTGCTCGATCCCTCCGGTGGGTGTTTGAGCAGCGAGGGGTTTCAGGGTTCTTCCGGGGCGACTGCGGCGGCGTTCCTCGAGGCGCCCGACTTCGTGATTGTCGGTTCGTTCTCGGCGCCGCTGGTCCTTCCTTCGGGCACGCTGTCGGGCGGAGGCAGCTTCGTCGCGCGCCTCCAGCCCTGACCCGTCCGGACCACGCGCGCACGTGAGCGCGCGAGGGCGTTGGGCGGCCCCTCCAGCGAGGACGCCCGTTCACGCTCGGTATGACGCGCAGGTCGCGCCGCGGCACGGCGTGGCCCTCGCAGAACGCGCGAAACGCCGAGAAATCCGCGTGGCATCCCGGTTGCGATGGCGGGAAGCCGGGAGGTAGCGCCATGAGAGGTTGGTCGCGCGCGATCGGCGCGGCGGGGATCGCGGCGATCGTCGCCGCGTGCAGCAGCGGGTCGGGCCTGGGGGGCGACTTCGCGAGCTCCCCTGCGTACAACCCGGCCGCCGGGGCGGACGCGAGCACCGGCGGCGGGGCCGGCGGATCGTTCGCCGGCGGCGACGGCGGCCCGCCCGAGCAGAAGGTCGAGGACGACTACCAGTCGCCCGTCGCCACCGGGAAGTACGTCTGGGTCGCCAACCCGAAGAGCGGGCGCGTGGCCTACATCGACGCATCCGCCTTCACGGTGAGCACCGTCGAGGCGGGCGACGGCCCGACGTACCTCGCCGCCGTCCCCGACGCGAACGCCGACTCCGCGATCGTGCTCAACGTGCTGTCGCACGACGCGACGCTGCTGCGGCAGACCGGCGGCGCGCTCGCCACCGCGACCTTCCCGATCGCCGCCGACGAGAACGCGTGGGCCGTGTCCTCCGACGGCCGGTGGGCGATCGCGTGGGGCGACGCCACGCGCGCGACCAACCCCGATCCGACGCAGGGCTTCCAGGACATCAGCGTGCTCGATCTCACGCAGAAGGTCGCGCCGGTGATCCTCACGGTCGGCTACCGCCCCGTGACGCTCGCCTTCGCGAGCGACGGCAAGCACGCCTTCGCCGTGACGCAGGACGGCGTCTCGGTCGTGGATCTCACCGGCGCCGCGCCCGTCGTCACGAAGAACTTCCCGCTGTCGACCGACCCGAACGACGATCCGGGCACGCGCGACGTGTCGATCACGCCCGACGGGTCGTACGCCCTCGTGCGCCGCGACGGGCAGTCGACGATCACCGTGGTCGCGCTGTCGGACGGGACCCTCACGACCGTGCAGCTGCCGTCGAACGCCTACGACCTGACGCTCTCGCCGTCCGGCGACCGGGCGCTCGCCGTCATGCGCGACATCAGCACCGTGGCCGTCCTGCCCATCCCGCAGATCGCGACGGCGCCGACCTCCTTCACCACCGTCGACATCACCGGGCAGACGGTGGGGCGCGCGATCGTCGCCGACGACGCCAACACGACGCTGCTGTTCACGACGGCGCTGCCGGTCGATCGCCTGACGGTGCTCGACCTCTCGGCGCAGACGTTCCGCACGGTCAGGCTGTACTCGCCGCTGCTGGCCGTCTTCGCCACGCACGACGCGCAGAACGCCGTCGTGCTGCACCAGCTGCCGGCCGACGCGGGCACCTCGGCGCACGGCGCCTTCAGCCTCGTGCCCGTCGGCGCCGAGCTGCCGGCGAAGATCGTCGGCACGGTCGCGCCGCCGAACGCGGTGGCGCTGTCGCCCGCGAGCGACCGCGCGCTCGTCACGGTGCGCGACGACTCGACGAGCACCTTCGCGGCGTACCTCGCGAAGTTCCCCTCGCTCGAGGTGGACACGTACCCGCTCGCGAGCCCGCCCATCGCCGCCGGGGTCGTCGCCGGCGCGGGCACGGCGTTCATCGCGCAGCTGCACCCCGAGGGGCGCATCACCTTCATCGATCTGACCACGGGCGCGGCGCGGACGCTCACCGGCTTCGAGCTCGGCTCGCGCATCGTCGACGGGAGCAACCCATGAGAGCCCTACGCACCGCATCGCTCCTCGCCGTCGCCGTCGCCTGCGCCTGCGGCGGACGCCCCGACGCGTGGAACGCGTCCCCCTCGGGGCTCTCGGCCTACGGGCTCACGAACGCGGCCATCGTCATCGACGATCCGACCCACCGCGCGGTCGCCCTCGTCCCGCACGCCGGCCAGACGCTCGACCGGCTCGCGCTGCCGGTCGGCCACGGCGTGCTCGCGGCCACGGTGTCGCCCGACCAGAAGCGCCTCTTCGTGCTGTCCGCCGGCGACGTGCCGCGCAAGAGCGACAGCGACCAGTACCCGTCGCTCACCGTCATCGACGGCTCGACGCTCCCGCCCACGGCGACGCGCTACGACATGAGCGAGCCGCTGAGCGGCCTGGCCATCGACCCGGAGGGCCACTGGGCCGCGGCGTACGCCGACCAGGGCAAGTCGACGTCGTTCGTGCAGAACCCGAACGAGATCGTCCTGTTCGATCTGACGAAGCCGCCGAGCGACGGCACCAACCCGATCTCGCGCACGCTGCGCAGCTTCGGCGGCACGCCGCAGCGGCTGACCTTCACCCCCACGCTGCACCTGCCGGCCGGCCCGCGGCGGCTGCTCGTCGTCGAGACCGACCGCGACGTCAGCATCCTCGATCTCGATCACGCCGCCGACACGCCGCCGCGCCCGGAGATCACCGTGCGGCTGACCAACGGCACCGACACGCGGCAGCTCGTGCCCGCCGGCATCGCGGTCGACGACGGCGATCCCAAGCGCACCGACGACTCGCGCATCGCCATCCGCACGAGCAACGACTCGAACGTCTTCACGCTGCAGCTCGGGCCCGCGCCGGCCGGCACGGCGCCGGGCGCCAACGACTTCCTGCCGACCATCAACCTGACCGACGTCGGGGCGATCCCGTCGGACGTCGCCTTCGTGCAGACCGACGGCGGGCTGCGCGTCGCGGCCCTCGTCCCCACGACGTCGAACGCGGTGCTCATCGAGCCGGACACGAGCCTGACCGAGACGGTGTCGCTGCCGGCGCCGTACGGGCGCATGTCGATCGTGACCGGCGCGACCGGCGGGCCGACCGGCGGCCCCGACGTGGCGCTGCTCTGGAACGCGTCGGCGGCGCAGGCCGGCGTGGCGTTCTGGACGCTCGGGCAGACCACCGGGCAGCCCTACCGCAGCGTCGAGGTCCTCGGCATCGGCGACGACGTCACGGGCGTCCTCGGCGTGCCGCAGCCCAACGGGCAGCTCGAGGTGCTCGAGACGAACGGCTCGAGCTTCTACGTCCTCGACCTCGGCACGCGGACGGCGGCGCCGCTCGAGACGCTCGGCGGGGCGAGCCTCGTCGTGGCGCCCGACGGCGGGCGCGTGTGGGCGTTCGCGCCGAACACCTCGCAGCTCGCCGACCTGGACCTCGCGACGCTGCACCCGGTGCCGCTCTACGTCGACCGTCCCATCGACGACGTCTTCGACGTCGCGCGCGACGACGGCGGGCGGGCGCTCATCGCCCTGCACGGACAGGGGACGGTGGGCGCGACGGTCTTCGACGCGCTGGCGCCCGACACGGCGCACGCGCGCAGCTACTCGGCGCTCTTGATGGAGGGTCTCTGAGCCATGCGAACGCTCGTCTTCGCCGCCGCCGTCGTCACCGGAGTCGCCCTGTCGGGGCAGGCGCTCGCGCAGGAGCCCCAGGGAGCCGGCGCTCCGCGGATCGTCGAGCCGCCGGAAGCGCCGCCCGAAGCGCCGCCCGAAGCGCCGCCCGAAGCGCCGCCGCCGGCGGCGACCTACGCGCGCCACCACGACGGTCCCTGGCAGCTGGAGGTCGGCTACCGCGGCGGCATCGTGCGCGACGCCGGCTACGATCCGTTCTCGACCAACGACTGGGTCGGCCAGCTGTCGCTCGCCGGATCGCGCGTCCTCCTGCGGCGCGGGCGCTTCTCGTTCGTCGCCGGAGCCGCGTGGGACTACGGCCACTCCGGAGCGACGGCGCGCGGGGCCGACTCGGGGCTGACCGTGCACCGGCTGACGGTGCCGCTGAGCGTGCGCTACGCGCCGGTGCGCTGGCTCTACGTGTTCGGCACGATCGCGCCCGGCGCCGCCTACGAATCGGCGAGCATCGGCGACGCGTCGTCGCAGGCGCCGCTCGTGACCGACGGGTGGGTGCCGGCGGTCGACGCGAGCGCCGGCGCGTCGTGGTCGTTCGCCGACACGCGGCCGCTGTCGTGGTGGCTGACCGCGGAGCTGGGCTACGGCCTGGCGGCCCCGCTGTCGCTGGCGATGTCGCCCGACGGCAGCGATCCGCGCCGGACGGCGTCGACGAACCTCGGCTCGCTCGCGATGAACGGCTCGTTCGGGCGGCTCGCGGTGGCGGTGGCGTTCTAATCGGTGGCAGCGCCACGGCGATCATACTTTCGGACATGAAGGTCTTGCGCCCCGGTCGGGGAGAGCTGCGGTAAGGTGTCGCACGCCTGACGGCGAGGGGGGCAATCCTCGACGAGCGGAGCGACACGTGGATATCGACAGAAGAAGCGGCGCGACCGCCGCGGCGGCGGCGCTGGCGCTGGCGCTGGCACTGGGACCGGTTGCGGCGGCGAGCGGCTGTACGAGCCACTCGGACGGCTCGTCGAGCACGTCGGGGTCTTCGGCTTCGTCCGACGGCGGAGCGGCGAACGGCACCGTCCCGGGCACCCCGCTGACGCTCGCGGGGCTCGAGTCGCCCACCAACTATGCCTTCACGCTCTTCATCCCGAGCACCCTCGTCGACGGGGGCGGCACGACCCAGACGACGAGCGTCTACAGCCCGTCCGACTGGGAGACACAGCTCGGCGCGCTGCCCGTCGAGATCCACGTCGACGGCTTCGTCTACGTGAAGCTCGGGAACGCGTGGTCGAAAGCCACCGACAGCCCGAACAGCTACGCGCAAAGCGCGCTGCCGGGCTTCGCCGAGCAGTTCTTCGGGATGGCCAGCAACCCCTCGGCGACCGTGACCGACGCGGGCCCCTGCACCGTTGCGGGGACGAGCGGCCACACGTGGAACGTCGCCGTGAAGGGGACGACCACCGTGCTCGCCAGCGCCTGCGTCGCGGACCAGGGCGGCGCCATGCTGTCGTCGTCCATCGGGGCCTCCGACCCGCAGACCTTCACGATGACCGCCATCGGAACGGTCGCGCGCATCCCCGTGCCCGGCCCCGTTCAGTGACACGCCCGCGGCTCACGTCCGCACGGCACGCAGGCGCGACGACGAGCTCGCGCGAGGCGCTCAGCCGCCCGAGCACCCGCACGCGGTGACGCGCGCCCGGCTGGCTTCGAGCGTGCGGCGCGCGTCCGTGCAGCGCGCGTCGCCGTCGCCCGCGAGGCGGCAGAGCGCGTCGACCGCGCGGCGCATCGACGCGAGCGCGCGGCACGCCGTCGCGCAGCCGCCCTCGCTCGCCGCCCCGTTCTGCGCGGGGGCGCCCGCTGCGCCGCCGGCGCCCTCCGGGGCGACGCTCTCGGCCGTCGGCGTCGGGGGCGGAGGCGCCGACGTCGTGGTTGGCGTCGTCGGCGTCGCCGCGAACGCCGCGCCCGCAGGGCCCGACAGCTGCGCCTTCGCGCGCTCGATCTGCGCCTGCGCCTCCTCGATCGTCCGAGGATCGGGCTCCGCCGTCTCGCCGGCGGCGTTCTGCGCCGGCGCGCGCGCCGCGGGCGCCGCCGCTCCCCCGCAGCCGCTCGCCAGCGCGAGGCACATCGCGAACGCCAGCGCTCCCGTTCGTGTCCCCATGGCGCTCGAGTCTACCGGTGATAGGACACGCGGCGCGAGCATGGCTTGGAAGGTCCGCAGCCTCGACAACCCCGGCGGGCCGGCGCTCGTCTTGCGCGAGCAGGCGGGCGTCGTCGAGATCGTCGCCGGGCAGGTGGTGCTGCTCTCGAGCGCCGCCCTCGAGACCGAGCGCGCGTTCGGCCGCCTGGCGGCGACCGTCGCGCGGCGCCCGCCCGAGCGCGTGCTCGTCGGCGGCCTGGGGTTCGGCGCCACGCTGCGCGGCGTGCTCGACGTCGCACCCGCCGGCGCGCGCGTGCAGGTCGCCGAGAAGCTCGCGGCGGTCGAGCACCTGGTGCGCGGCGAGCTCGCCGGCCTGGCCGGGCGCCCCCTCGACGACGCGCGCGCCGAGGTCGTGCGCGCCGACGTGGCCGACTGCGTGGCGGCCTCCGAGGGGCAGCTCGACGTCATCCTCCTCGACGTCGACAACGGCCCGCACTGGGCCGCCTTCCGCACCAACGCGCGCCTGTACACGCCCGCCGGCCTCGCCGCCGCCGCCCGCGCGCTCGCCCCGGGCGGCGCCCTGGCCGTCTGGAGCGGCTATCCAGCCGACGCGTTCCTCCCCCGGCTGCGCGCCGCCGGCTTCGTCCCCTCCGTCGTCCCGCTGCACGAGCGCGGGCGCGTCCGGGCGCGCGCGTACGTCGGCGTGAAACCTTAGTGGCCCGGGCGGGTCGCGCGCACCGGCACGACGTTCCACAGCGAGGCGCCGAGCGCCGTGCCGGCGAGCGCGAAGGGGATGAAGGCGAAGTTCCACGCTCCCCAGCCGGCCGTGTCGAGGAGCCGCCCCATGCCGTAGCCGGTCGGGATGCTCGTCATCAGGTACTGCAGGCCGTCGAAGAGGCCCGCGGCGGTCGCCGCCGCCTTCTTCCCCCCGAAATCCATGCTGGCCGCGCCGCCGATCATCCCGTGCGCGCCGTTCACGAAGAACGACAGCGTCACGAGGAGGCCCCCCGTCGCGTAGGCGCCGGTGCCGAGGTGGTGGATCACGCCGAGCGCGAGCAGCGTGGCGGCCATGCCGCCGAAGCCGATCGTCACGACCGGACCGCGCCGTCCGCCGAACTGCCGATCGCTGGCCACGCCGAAGGCGAAGCCCCCGAGGATGCCGGCGAGCGCGATGCCCCACACCGCGATCTCGTAGGGCGCGAACGAGCCGAGCTCCTTGGGCGCCACGTGGTACACGTCGGAGAAGTACTTCGGGTACCACGCGTCGATCGTGCTGCGCCGGACGAAGCCGATCATGATCGACGCCCCCGCGAGCGTCCAGGCCGCGCGGCTCGTGAACACGCGACGGAGCACGTCGACGAGCGGCGCGGGCGTCTCGTCGTCGCCGTCCTGATCGCCGGTGTCGAACGCGCCGAGACCCGCGTCGACCGGCGAGTCGTGCATGAGGAGGAAGTTCAGCGCGAAGAAGACGACCAGGGCGAGGGCAGGCACCCAGAACACCCACGCCAGGGACAGCCATTTGAGGATGAGCGGCGACCCCTGGAACGCGAAGATGAGGCCGAGGCGAATCAGCACGCCGAAGATGCCCGAGAAGGTCCCGCGCTCGCGCACGTGAAACCAGTGGGCGTTGACCTTCACGATGCTGAGCGCGCCGAAGGACTGGAAGAACCCGTTGGTCGCCCACACGACGGCGAGCATCCAGAGGTAGCGCGACGGCGCTCCGTGGGTCCGGTGCACGAGCTCCGCGTGCCGCAGCAGCCCGCCGAACACCCCGTTCATCGCCGCCGCGCCGAGCGCCCCGAACAGGATGGCGCGCTTGCCGCCGATGCGATCGGCGACCGGCCCGTTGAGGAAGACCGAGAGCCCGTAGACGAGCGGCATCACCGTCTCGAAGATGCCGAGCTGGGTGTTCTTCCAGCCGAGCGCCGCGGCCAGGTACGGGACGGTGGCCGAGTAGTTGTACCGCGACATGTAAAAGAGCGCGTAGAGCAGGCCCAGGAGCATCCAGTTCTGGACGCGTCGCGCGCGGAAGGCGGGGCTCATGTCGGCGGGCGTCACGACGGGCGGGAGCCTACACCAGCTCGCATGACGCATGCGGGCATGCCCGCGCCCGGGCGCCTGTCCAAAGGTCCGGCGCATTTGTGCGCCCGGTCGGTGTAACATTGTGGTGATGTCGACCGCGGAACCTCCGGCCGGGGGGGACTCCCAGCGGTGGGTGGACCGCTGGATCGAGGACCTCCGCGCCTCGCTGCCGGACGCTCCGCGCCACGAGCGCCCCGCCGCCGCCGCCCGCCTCGCGGCGATGCTCGCCGCGTGCGGCCGCGACGAGGAGGCCGACGCCGTGCTCATGGCCGCGCGCCGCGACGCCGTGCGCGCCGGGGACCCGCGCGAGCTCGCGCGCGTGGAGGTCGCGCTGGCGTCCGCCGCGCTGACGCGCGACGACGACCCCACCGCCTACGTGCGCCTCGCGTCGGCGCGCGATCGGCTGGCGTCGCTGCCGCCCACCGTCGCGGCGCGCGCGTGGCTCGTCGACGCGCGCATCGCGCGCCACACCGGCACGCGCGCGCCGCCCGCCGCGCCCCCCGATCCCGAGCCGACGCCCGACGATCCGCTCGACCCGGACGAGCGCGTCGACCTGGCCGCGGAGCTCGCCCTCGAGCGCGGCACGCTCGCGCGCGAGGCGGGCGATCTCGCGAACGCGCACGCCGAGCTCGCGAAGGCGCGCGAGCTGGCGGAGAGCTCGGGATCGCAGCGGCTCATCGCCGCCTTCGAGATCGAGACGGCGGCGTACGCGCAGGCCGCCGACGACACCGACCAGGCGGCAGAGCGCTTCCGCAGCGCCATCGGGCGCCTGGGCGCCGCGGGGCTGAGGCGCGACGAGGGCCGCGCGATGATCCGCTTCGCGGAGCTCATCGCCCTCCACCCGGAGCGCGTGCGCGGCGAGTCGGCGGCCAGCTGGCTCGGTCGCGCGCAGCAGGCGCTCGGCGCCGCGGCGACCTGGCGCGACCGCCTGGCCATCCGCACCGGCTTCCGCAGCTTCGGCCGGCGCGTATTCGACCGCGTGATGACCGAGGGGACGATCACGCGCATCGAGGCGTTCGAGCGCGCGCGCGGGTCGCTCGTGAACGCGCTCGCCAACGTCGCCCACGCCACCGACCGCGCGCTCACCGACCTCGAGGTGGGCGTCGACAAGCGCGAGGACGTCGCGGCGCTCGCGCGCCGAATCGACGAGGTGCGGAAGGCGGCGCGCGAGCAGGCGTCGGTGGCCGGGCAGGCGGTGGGCGAGCTCGACGCGTCGATGCGCGATCTCGTGGAGCTCATCGGCGCGGCGCTGTTCGAGCGCGACCGGCTGCGCGTGCTGCTCAACGTCCTCAACGAGATCGACACCGCCACCGACGAGGCGTCGCTCTGGCCGCTCGTGGCGTCGCTCGCGGCGCAGCTGCTCGACGCGGACCGCGTCGTCGCCGCCGTCCAGCGGGGGGGCGAGCTGGTCGCGCTGGGTCAGGCGGGCGACGCGCCCCCCTCCGACGGCGACGCGTGGCGGGACGCCGCCGAGCCGGCGACCCAGCGCCCGAGCGGCAAGGCGCGCGCCTCGGACCCGTTGCAGCTGTCGACGCGCTCGGGCGAGACGCTCTGCGGGCCGCGCATCGCGATCCCGATCCACGGGCGCGAGATCAGCGGCGTGCTCTACGCCGACAAGCTGCGGCGCAGCGGCCAGTTCCGCGAGCAGGACGAGGCGCTCCTGACGTTGCTGGCCGAGTACGTCGCCCTCGCCTTCGGGCGCCTGCACGCGCGCGAGCAGGAGCGCTTCGCCCTTCACCAGCTCGCGGTCACGCTCGACACGATCCGCGACGGCGTCCTGTCGTGCGACGCGCAAGGGGTGGTCGTCTCGCTCAACGCCGCCGCGGCGCGCATGCTGCACGTGCCGCAGGAGGAGCTGCGCGGCGCGCGCCTCGACTCGATCCCGCAGCTCGCGCCCCTCTGGTCGATCCTCTCGGTCGGCCCGCGCCTCGACGGCGCGGTGGTGCGCCTGGCGCACGGCAGCGTGGTCGTCAGCGCCCGCCCCATCTCCTCGGGCGAGGACGAGGACCGCGGCTTCGTCGCCACGCTGCTCGAGCTCGACCGCGCGCAGAAGTTCGCAGCGCGCCTGTCGGCCACGCGCGCGCGCCACGGATTCCACGACATCATCGGCAAGAACGCGAGCCTGCAGAGCGCCGTCGCCATGGCCAGGCGCGCCGCGACGATCGACGCCAACGTCCTCGTCACCGGCGAGAGCGGCACCGGCAAGGAGGTGATCGCGCAGTCGATCCACACCGCCGGGCCGCGCGCCAACGAGCCGTTCATCGGCGTCAACTGCGCCGCGGTGCCGCGCGAGCTGCTCGAGGCGGAGCTGTTCGGCTACGAGAAGGGGGCCTTCACCGGCGCGCGCTCGGACGGCAACCCGGGCAAGTTCGAGCTGGCCGCCGGCGGAACGATCCTGCTCGACGAGATCGGCGACATGCCGCTCGACATGCAGGCCAAGCTCCTGCGCGTGCTGCAGGAACGGGTGGTCACGCGCCTGGGCGGGCGGTCCGAGATCCCGGTGCACGCGCGCGTCATCGCCACCACGCACCGCGACCTGGCGCAGCTGGTCGACGAGGGCAAGTTCAGGATGGACCTGCTCTACCGGCTGCGCGTGCTCGCCATCGAGGTGCCGCCGCTGCGCGATCGGCCGGAGGACATCCCGCTGCTCGCGCACGGCTTCCTCCTGCGCTTCGCCGAGCAGCAGCGAAAGCGCGTGCGCGAGCTCGGGCCGCGCGTGCTCGACGAGCTGGGGCGCTACGACTGGCCGGGCAACGTGCGCGAGCTCGCGAACGTCATGGAGGCGGAGGTCAGCCTGGCGCCGCCCGACGTCGACCTGCTCGAGCGCCTGGCCACGCGCCTGGTCGGCCGCTTCCGCACGATGACGTCGGCGTCGACCGGAGAGTGGCGCGCGGTGGTCACCTCGCCGGGCGTCGAGCAGCCGATCCTGCCGCTCGCCGAGGTCGAGAAGAAGGCCATCCTGCACGCGATCGAGCGCTGCGGCGGCAGCGTGTCCAAGGCCGCCGACGCGCTGGGCGTCTCGAAGGTGACCATCTACGCCAAGCTGCGATCGTGGGGCATGCACCCGCGCGACCGCAACGAGGAGACGGGGGAAGGGGCCGCGGGGCCGCAGAGCGCGCGATGGAGCTACCGGACGCTGCCAGCGGCCGAGGACTCGAGCGCCACCCCGCTCACCGAGCGCTCGCCCTCGAGCGGGCGTCAGAAGCGCGCGCCCGACAAGGGCTGAGGTACCCTTGGGCTGAACCCGATGCGCCCCGCCGACCTGCTCGCCCAGATCCCGCTGTTCCAGGGACTCGCCGACGACGACCGGGAGGCGCTCGCGGCGCGCCTTGCCGAGAAGACCTTCAAGGCGGGCGACATCGTCTTCTCGCAGGGCGACAGCGGCTCGTCGATGTACCTGGTGCAGTCGGGGGCGGTGCAGATCTACCTGCCGAGCGCCGACAGGGAGCAGCCGCCCGTCGTGCTCAAGGACCTTCGCACCGGCGAGTACTTCGGCGAGCTCGCGATCTTCGACGACAAGCCGCGCTCGGCGAGCGTGCGCGCGCTGGTCGACACGGTGCTCCTCGAGCTCACGCGCGAGGAGCTCGGCGAGCACCTCGGGCGGTCGAAGACGGCGGCGATGACGATCCTCAGCGAGATGGCCGAGCGCCTGCGCGAGACCAACGCGCTGCTCAGCCAGCGCGCGGCCAAGAACGTGGTCGCCGAGCTCGAGGAGAACCTCACCTGGGGCCAGCGCCTGGCCGACAAGGTGGCCGAGTGGAACGGCAGCTGGGGGTTCATCCTGTTCCTGCTCGGCCTGAGCTTCGCCTGGGCGGGGATGAACCACTGGCTGCCCAAGCCCTTCGACGAGTACCCGTACCAGTTCTACAACCTGTTCCTCGCGATCCTCGTCGCCTTGCAGGGGCCGCTCATCGTCATGAGCCAGAACCGGCAGACGACCAAGGACCGCGCCACCGCCGAGACCGACTTCCACGTGAATCTGAAGAACGAGGTCGGCATCGAAAAGATCCTCGCCGAGCTGGGGGCGATGCGCGCCGAGACGAACAAGCGCCTGGAGGTGCTCGAGCGGGCGGCCCGCAACGATCGGGTGCGCGCCGAGGTGCCGGTGAAGACGCCCGGGGGGCCGTTCGGGACGGCGTGAGATCCGCGCAGCGCCGCACGGAGCAGCGCGGTCACGCCGCGTGCGTGAACGGGAGTCGATACCCGCCGGCGCGCCCGCGCAGGATCCTCGTTGCGATGCGCGCGATCGGTCGCGGTACGTGCGTTGCACCTCGCGCGGCGCTTCGATGCTTCGCTTCGACGCCTTCGTCCTTCCCCTTGCCGCCGCCGCCGCCGTCCTCTCGATCCAGCAACCCGCACGCGCCGACACGGCGCTCGTCGCCGCGGCCGGCGCGACGGCGTTCGCCTCCATGTGGCGCGGTGACTACGCCGCGGGCGGCACGCTGCGCGGCGGGGCGCGCTTCTCGCGCGTCGTGCAGATCGACTTCCAGGTGTGGGAGTCGCTGGCCACCGTCAACGAGCGCGCGGACACCGGCCTGTCGCTCGGCGTGACGGGTTTCCTCCCGCTGCGCGGCGTCCGCCCCTACGCGCGCCTCTTCGCGATCCATCAGCACGAGGAGGGCCTGGTGTCGGTCGCCGCCGCGCCGGCCGGCTCTCTCTTCGGCATCGGCTCGGGCATCCGCCATCGCGCCGGTGGCGGCCTGTCGCTCGGCGCCGAGGTGCCGCTGCCTTCGGGCCACACGCGGCCGGGCGTCTCGCTCTTCGCCGAGGCGACGACCATCTACTTCCCCGATCCCACGCTCGGCCCGAGCGCGTACTTCGGGCTGGACCTGGGCCTGAGCTTCGACCTGGTGCTGCGATGAGGGCCGGGGCGCTCGTCCTCGCGGCCGCCGCCGCCCTCGTGCTCGCCGCCTGCCAGGTCGGCACGCCCATCCAGGACCACCCCTGTCCGCCCGGCGGCACGACGCTGACCTACGACGACTTCGGCCAGCCCTTCTTCCAGACCTGGTGCATCCGCTGCCACGGCGGGCCGAACGGCTACAGCTCGCGCTCGTTCACGACGGTCGAGGCGATCCGGGGCCAGGCCGATCGCATCTTCATCAACGCCGCCGCGGACAACACCTTCATGCCGCCCGGACCGGACGGTCCGTCCCCCGCCGAGCGCGAGCAGCTCGCCGACTGGCTCGCTTGCGGCGCGCCGTGACGAGCGTGCTCGGCCGTCGTGGCCCGCCCGCAGGAGTGCTAGAGACTGGACGTCCGATGCTCGACATCCAGTTCATCCGCCAGAACGCCGATCAGGTTCGCGCGGCCATCCGGAACAAGAACTTCGACCTGAACCTCGACGAGCTGCTCGAGGCCGACCGCCTGCGGCGCGAGACGACGACCGCGCTCGAGCAGAAGCGCGCGCGCAGGAACGAGCTGTCGGCGGCCATCCCCAAGGCGAGCAAGGAGGAGCGGCCCAAGCTGGTCGAGGAGGCGAAGCTGGTGCGCACCGACATCGAGCAGCTCGAGCCGAAGCTCGCCGAGGTGCAGCGCCGCTTCCAGGACCTGATGCTGCGCGTGCCGAGCGTGCCCCGCCCCGAGGTGCCGGTCGGCAAGGGGGAGGAGGACAACGTCGAAATCCGGCGCGTCGGCGAGCCGCGCAAGTTCGACTTCCAGCCCCGGGACCACGTCGAGCTGATGACGATGCTGCGCCTGGTCGACTGGGACGGGCCGCGCAAGTTCGCCGGCGGGCGGTCGTACGCGCTCGTCGGCGACGGGGCGCTGCTCGAGCTGGCGGTGCTGCGCCTGGCGGTCGACACGCTCGTCGAGCGCGGCATGCGCCTCGTCGTGCCGCCCGTGATGGTCAGGGAGCGGGCGATGCTCGGCACGGGGTTCTTCCCGCTCGGCAAGGAGGAGGCGTACTCGATCCCGGCCGACGAGCTGTTCCTCGTCGGCACGAGCGAGGTGGCGCTCGTCAGCCTGCACTGCGACGACACGCTCGATGCCGAGCGGCTGCCGCTCAAGTATGCGGGCATCTCGCCGTGCTTCCGGCGCGAGGCGGGGGCGCACGGCAAGGACACGCGCGGCCTGTACCGCGTGCACCAGTTCACGAAGGTCGAGCAGGTGATCTTCTGCGCGCCGGACGAAGCGGTGGCCGAGAAGCACCACTACGAGCTCCTCGGCAACGCGGAGGCGATCCTGGCGAAGCTCGAGATCCCCTACCGCGTGGCCATCGCGTGCACGGGCGAGATCGGCCTCGGGCAGACGCGAAAGCACGAGGTCGAGTCGTGGATGCCCGGGCGCGACGCGTTCAGCGAGACGCACTCGTGCTCGACGCTCGGCGACTTCCAGGCGCGCCGCTCGAACATCCGCGTGCGCCTGCCCGACGGGACGCTCGGGTACCCGTACACGCTCAACAACACGGCGATCGCCAGCCCGCGCATCCTGATCCCGCTGCTCGAGAACCACCAGAACGCGGACGGATCGGTGACGCTGCCCAGGGCGCTCCGGCCGTACATGCTCGGCAGGGAGAAGCTCGTTCCGGCGTGACGCGGCGGAGTGAGCGACGCGGCGTCGCGGGGGAAGTACGCGAGGTCGTCGGGGAAGACCGCGGCGGGCTCGATCCTCCCCCGCCTTGGTGGACGAGCGCGGACGCGGGACCTACGCGTGACGCCCGGGTGCTAGGGTGGACGGCCATGGGCGCCCGCAGGACGAAGCCCGCACGGCCGGCGCTCCGCACCCGGACGCTCGACGAGCTCGTCGTCGACGACGCCGGCTCGTTCCGCCACGTCGGCCTCTACGCCGATCTGGCCGGGATCCTCGTCGGCGACGGCTACGAGTTTCGCGTGCTGCCCGCGTCGTACGCCGGTCGCTGGGACCGCGCGCTGCTGCTCAACCTGACCTTCTGGGGCAGCGGCGCGGGCGGGGACGTCCTCGTCGAAGACCGCATCTCCGCCGACGTCGTCGCGCACGCCGCGTGCCACCACCTCGCCGCCCGCGCGCTGGCCCCGCGAAGCGGCAAGCGATCGCTCCCGGCGCGCCAGTCCGCCGAGGCGCTCTTCCTCGGCGAGGCCATCGCGAGCGCCTTCGACGTGTACCTCGTCGGTCGCCTGCTGGGGCACGCACCCCGCTCGACGTTCCTCGCCACGCAGGTGCCCGCGATGGCCGAGACCGCCCGCGCCGCGGGGCTGTCGGCGGCGGGCTTCGCCGCGCTCCTCGGGCGGATGGCGGCCTCCCCGGAGCGGGCGTTCGAGGACCTCCGTGCGCTGCTCTTCGACGCGACCCGCGCGCTGGCCGCCTGCTCCGGCGCCGCGGAGGCGCTCGCCGCGCTGGCGCGGTTCGACGCGCACGCCTTCGCGCCGCTCCTTCACCGCTACGAGCTCTCCAACTGGGTGCTCTACGCGCGCGCCTATGCCCCGACCTCGGTCGGCCACGACGAGCGCGTGCACGCCGTCGACCGCGCCCTCCGCGCCGCCAGGGACCCCCTGGCGTGGCTCGAGGAGTCGTGGGTGGCGCCTGCGCTCGCGGCCGTCCGCCGCGCGTGATCCGCGTGACGCGCGCGCGTGCGCATCGCCCGAGGCGTCGCCTACTGCGGCAGGATGATGGGGTTGCAGTTGTTGAAGACGATCGACGTGTCCATCCGGAAGTGCGACGCGACGGTGTGCCGCTCGTTGTAGAAGATGTCGAGCGGGTAGGTGGTGCCCTTGGTGAGCGGCACGGGCGTCTGCGCGGCGTCGTCGGTCGTGAGCGCGTCCAGCTGGATGGCCTTGGTCTCGGCGACGTGAACGCCGCCCAGATCGACGACGAGCTTCTTGTCGATGAAGACGAACACGTCGTCGTCGCCGATGAACGTGAAGGTCTCGCCCCCCATGTACTCGAAGGTCGTGTGCAGCTCGAAGGTGAACGAGAAGTTGTGCATCTTCCCGTCGTCGGCGACGTACTCGTCGTTCCAGCCGCGGCCGTCGAGGGGGAAGAACTCCTGGTTGTCGTAGCTCGACACGCCGCCGCCGATGGGGGTCAGCGTGATCTGGAAGTCGTAGGGGATGTTCTTGCCCGGGGTGTCGCGGTACCACCAGTCGAACTGCGTCTGCCCGTGCGTCGTCGGCGTCATGCCGCCGGGGTGCGCGTACACGGGCTTGCCCGTGGGCCCCAGATCCGTCGCGACGATGCCGCGGTCGTCGCCCAGGGCGTTCTCGAAGTCGTCGTCGAGCGCCGAGGAGGGGGTGAAGCCCGGCTTGTTCACGAAGTCGCGCAGGCGGCCGGTGAGGTTGGGCGAGCACGCGTCGCCGCCGCCGCCGTCGGCCCCGCCGCTGCCCCCGTCCTGCAAGAGGCTCGGCCCGTCGTCGCCGCCACCGGTCCCCGCGTCTCCTCCGCCGCCCTGCCCGTTGCCCGGCCCGAAGCTCGAGCCCGGCCCGGAGCTGCCGCAGCCCGGCAAGAGCCCCGTGGTGCCCACGAGGACGGCCGACGAGAGAGCGAGAGCGAACGCTGCGCGGGACGTGTTCACCCCATCAGCTTGGGCTCGGTGGTGCGGGCCGTCAAACAAAGCGAGGCGGAGAAGTCGGCGTACCCGCGCGCGATCCTCGAGAAAGCGGGCCTCGCCCGGTTCGTCGACTTCAAGGTCGGCGACGCGCTCGGAGGGCGACTGAATCGGGGCAGGTGCAGCTACTCGAGCGGCGATCCATTCGAGCCGCGCGGCGATCATGTCGCGAATCGCCGCTGTCCATTCGATCATCGCCGCTCGCTATTTCCGCCCGGCGACGCGGAGTTCGACCATTGCGGCGCGCTCGTCGAGACGGCGGCAGGGATCGCGAGCATCGTCGACCGGAATTGGATCATCGCCGCTTTGCATCGGTGCACAGCCGCGCGTTCACGACACACTGCGGCTGGCTCGACATTCACGGCGGCGATCCTCTCGAGGCGAGCGTCGTGCTCGGCGTACGCGCGACCGAGATCAAATTCGCTGCGGCGATGATCGAATACACGGCGGGGATGGCGAAACATCGGTCGGCGATGCGCAAATACACTGCGGAGATTCGTCGGGAACGAGCCGACGTGCGCGAAGGACACGCCGCCATCGATGCCCGTAGAGCCGCCGTGAATGCGGTGAAAGCCCGTCCGCGCGCTGTCCGGTCGGCGGTGGGAGCTCGCCGCGCGGCTTTCCCCTCCCCGCGGTCGACGGTGCCAGCGGGCACGCCCGCTTGCCTGTCGAGCCCGATCGCGCGCCAACTGATCCGAGCGGCTCGCCGGGCAAGTTGCGAGCGCGTGGCCCCCTTCTTGCTGCGCTCCGCGCGTGGGCCACGCGAAGAGCTCCCACGCAAGACCTGCTCGCGCGGCCAAGCCGGGCGCGGTGTCGTTCGAAGCGCTGCCGTCGCACGCCGAGCTGCGCGCGCACGGAAGGAGCCTCCGCGCGAGCTGCCCGCGGAGCTCGCACGCCGTCTGGCAGCCACCGCGCGATCGAGCTGATCCCGTCCGGATCGTCGAGCGCGCCAACGTCGGGCGCCTGCCGGAGCTCGTCCCCATCCGCCACGCGCGCATGATGCAGTCGCCCTTCGCCTTCTACCGCGGCGCGGCCATGAACATGGCGTCCGACCTCGCCGTGACCCCGACCACCGGTCTCCGCGTGCAAGCGTGCGGGGACGCGCATCTCGGCAACTTCCGGCTCTTCGCCACGCCCGAGCGCAGGGTCATCTTCGACATCCACGATCTCGACGAGACCCTCCCCGCTCCCTGGGAGTGGGACGTGAAGCGCCTCGCCGCGAGCTTCGTCGTCGCGAGTCGCGACAACCAGCTCGCGGATGCCATCGGGCAAGAGGCGGCGGCCGCGTGCGCCCGCTCGTACCGCGAGCAGATGTCCGCGTTTTGCGCCATGAACACGGTCGACGTCTGGTACGCGAGCTTCGAGGCCGAATCGCTCATCGAGAGCTTCCGCTGTCCGCGTCACCGAAAGCACCTCGCCCGGCGCCTGTCGAAGGCGAAGGAGCGGAGCGCGTTCGAGCACGACTTCCCCAAGCTCGCGCATCTCCGGGGCGGCCGCCCCGCCATCCGGGAGCACCCTCCGACCATCTTCCACTGGCGCGCGCACACGCGCGAGGAGTTCGTTTCCGCAGTGAAAAAGGCGTTCTCTTCCTACCGGACCTCGCTCCCGATCGAGCGTCGCCTGCTCGTGGACCGGTTCGAGTTCAAGGACATCGCGGTCAAGGTCGTCGGCGTCGGCAGCGTTGGGACGGCGTGCTTCGTCATCCTCCTGATGGGGGGCGAGAAGGACCCGCTCTTTCTCCAGGTCAAGGAGGCCCGAGCTTCGGTGCTCGAGCCGTACGCGGGACCGAGCGTCTTTCCGAACCACGGACAGCGCGTGGTCGTCGGCCACCGCTTGATGCAGTCGGCCAGCGACATCTTCCTCGGCTGGACGACGAAGCTCGGTCGCGATTACTACGTGCGCCAGCTTCGCGACGCGAAGATCAAGTTCGAGATCGACCGCTTCGACGCGCCGCACATGATCCAGTTCGCCAGGAGCTGCGGCGCCACGCTCGCCCGTGCGCACGCGCGCTCGGGAGAACCGTCTGCCATCGCGGGTTACTTGGGGAGAGGAGAGGCGTTCGAGGAAGCGCTCGCTCGGTTCGCGCTCGCATACGCGGATCAAGCGGAGCGCGATTACGAGGCGTTCGTGAAGGCGGTACGCAGCGGGCGTCTCGCCGCGCACGACGGGGCGTAGAGGTGCCCGCAGCCTCCCCGGTCTCACCTTCTGGACGGCCGATCCGACGCTCCCCCGCATCGGCATGACGCGCTTCGCCGCATGTCGTCACGAGGACGAGCCCCGTTCGAGCGCTGCGTCATCGTTCCGTCATGACGCGCCGACCCGGACACCCCATCCCAGTGGATTTCGCTCGTCTTTTTGACGACTCAGCCTAACGTCATGCGTCAATTCAGAAGAATAGTGCTTGACGCGACGCACAATCGGCGTCAGGTTCCATCGCGATGACTGGTCGTGGCGCGTCGGCGGCTCCGTCCTCCCTGCGGCAATCGCGGGTCGGGGGCGTCGCAGCGGCCGTGGCCGTCCACGGTCTTGCCGGCCTGATCGGCCTCATCGGGCTTATCGGCCTCGGGCTTATTCGGCCCGGGTGCGGGCCGCCGAGCTGAGGGCAACTGCCGCCCCCCGACTTCGGCCCCCGCACCCGGAAAGGGAGCGGGGGTTTTTTTTCACCTGGTGCCGACGCGAGAGACCGATGCGAAGTGACCTGCTCAAGAAGGGAATCCACCGCGCCCCTGCGCGAGCGATGCTCAAGGGCGCCGGCTTCACCGACGCCGATCTCGAGAAGCCGCTCGTCGGGGTCGCCAACACGTGGACCGAGGTCACGCCGTGCAACGTGCACCTGCGCGGGCTGGCCGAGCACGTCAAGCAGGGCATCCGCGAGGCGGGCGGCACCCCGATCGAGTTCAACACGATCGCCGTCTCCGACGGCATCTCGATGGGCACCGAGGGGATGCGCGCCTCGCTGGTGTCGCGCGAGGTCATCGCCGACTCGATCGAGCTGTTCGCGATGGCGCACCTGCTCGACGGGGTCATCGCCCTCTCGGGCTGCGACAAGACGCTGCCCGGCACGGTGATGGCGCTCGCGCGCCTCGATCTGCCGTCGCTCATGCTCTACGGCGGTTCGATCGCCCCGGGGCGCGTCGACGGGCGCGACATCACGATCCAGGACGTCTTCGAGGTCGTCGGCGCGCACGCGGCGGGGCGGGCGAGCGAGCGCGAGCTGAAGGTGATCGAGGACCACGCGTGCCCGGGCGCGGGCGCGTGCGGCGGGCAGTACACGGCCAACACGATGGCGACGGCCATCGCCTTCCTCGGGATGTCGCCGCTCGGCGCCAACGAGGTGCCGGCGACCGATCCGCGCAAACCCGAGGTCGCGCGCGCGTGCGGGCGGCTGCTCATGCGCATGGTCTCGGGCGACGTGCGCCCGCGCCGCCTCATCACGCGCGCGTCGATCGAGAACGCGATCGCCTCCGTCGCCGCGACGGCCGGCTCCACGAACGCGGTCCTGCACCTGCTCGCCATCGCGCACGAGGCAGGCGTGCCGCTCGCGATCGACGAGCTCGATCCGGTCTCGGCCCGTACGCCCGTCATCGCCGACCTCAAGCCGGGCGGGCGCTTCACCGCGGTCGACATGCAACGCGCCGGCGGCGAGCGGCTGCTCGGACAGCGCCTGCGCGAGGCGGGTCTGCTCCAGGACGCGCCGACGTGCACCGGCAGGATGCTCTTCGAGGAGCTCGCCGAGGCGCGCGAGCGCGAGGGGCAGCCGGTCGTCGTCCGCGCGGCCGCGGCGCTCAAGCCGCGCGGCGGGTTCGCGATCCTGCGCGGGACGCTGGCGCCCGAGGGGTGCGTGCTCAAGCTCGCGGGCCACGACCGCCAGCGCCACGTCGGCCCGGCGCGCGTGTTCGACGGCGAGGAGGCCGCTTTCGCCGCCGTCCAGGCCGGGGCCATCCAGCCGGGCGACGTCGTCGTCATCCGCTACGAGGGTCCGCGCGGCGGACCCGGGATGCGCGAGATGCTCGCGGTCACCGCCGCCATCGTCGGCCGGGGCCTCGGCGACTCGGTGGCGCTCGTCACCGACGGCCGCTTCAGCGGCGCCACCTACGGCATGATGGCCGGCCACGTGGCGCCCGAGGCCGAGCGCGGCGGGCCGATCGCGCTCGTGCGCGACGGCGACCTCGTGACGATCGATCTCGCCTCGCGCCGCATCGACGTCGAGGCCGACCTCGCGGCGCGCGCCCGCGGCTTCGTGCCGCCGCCCGCGCGCGCGGTGTCCGGCGTGCTCGCGAAGTACGCCGCGCTCGTGTCTTCCGCGTCCGAAGGGGCCGTCACGCGTCCGCCCCGCGATTGCAACGGAGGTCAGCGTCATGGGTGAAGGTAGCCAGGGTAGCCAGCACGGGGAATCCAGCGATCATCGCGCCGCGCGCGTCGCGATGATCGGTTACGGCGCGGAGGCGCGCGAGCAGGCGCTGCGACTGCGCGCGGTCGGCTGGCACGTCGCCGTCGTCCTCCGGCCGGGGGGCATGAGCTGGATCCGCGCCGTCGCCGATGGCTTCCGCCCGGTGCTCGCTCCCGACGCGGTGGAGCACGCCGACGTCGTGGTCGTGCAGCTGCCCGAGGCCGAGCAGCCGGCGATGTGGGCGTGCTGCATCGCCCCGCACCTGGCCGACGGCGCGCTCGTCGTCTTCGCTCACGGCGCCGCGCTCTACTCGGGCGCGATCGAGGTCGACCGGCGCGTCGACGTCGTGCTCGTGACCGGCCGCGACGAGCCGGGCGCCACCCCCACGACCCCGCCCAGCGCGTGTCGCGTCGCCGTCCACCAGGACGTCACCGGGCGCGCGCTCGAGCGCGCCGCCGGCTTCGCGCGCGCCGCGTTCGGCGATCCGAGCGTGGGCACGACGACGCTCGCCGCCGAGGTGGAGACGGACCTGTCGGAGCTCGTCGACCGCATGGGCGGCGTCGAGGCGCTGCTGGCCGAGTGGGACCGCGTGCTCGCCAACCCGAGCCACGAGCCGGACGAGGCGACGCTGCGCTACTACGAGCGGCTGCGCGAGACGGTGGTCACCGGCGCCCGCTCGCCCGCCATCTCCAAGCCGCCGAGCTCGCGCATGCGCGTCGACGCGCCGCCGCGCGCCGGCTCGCGCAAGCGAGGGGCGGCGTGAGCGAGCCGCGAAGGCTCACCGGCGCCCAGATCCTCTGGGAGGCCCTGGGGCGCGAGGGGGTCGACGTCGTCTTCGGCTACCCGGGCGGCGCGGTGATGCCCGCCTACGACGCGATGCTCGAGTACCCGATCCGCCACGTGCTCGTGCGCCACGAGCAGGGCGCCGCGCACATGGCCGACGGCTACGCCCGCGCCTCGGGGCGCGTGGGCGTCGCCATCGCCACCTCGGGGCCCGGCGCGACCAACCTCGTGACGGGGATCGCGACCGCGATGCTCGACTCGATCCCGATGGTCTGCATCACCGGCCAGGTCTCCTCGAAATTCATCGGCAGCGACGCCTTCCAGGAGACCGACATCACGGGCGTGACGCTGCCCATCACGAAGCACAACTACCTCGTCACCCGCGTCGAGGACATCGCGCCGACGCTCCGGCAGGCCTTCTACGTCGCGCGCTCGGGGCGCCCGGGGCCGGTGCTCGTCGACATCACCAAGGACGCGCAGCAGGCCGCGACCGACGTCGTCTGGGACGACTCGCCGGTGCGCCTGCCCGGCTACCGCCCCGAGCTCCGTGCGCGCGCCGAGGACGTGCGCCGCGCGGTGGAGCTCGTCGACGGCGCGCAGCGGCCGGTCGTCTTCTGCGGGCACGGCGTCGTCGCGGCGGGGGCGAGCGAGCTGCTGCGCGAGCTCGTCGAGAAGACGGGGATGCCGGTGGCCTCGACGCTGCTCGGCCTCGGCGGCTTCCCGGCGACGCACCCGCTGTCGCTCGGGATGATGGGGATGCACGGCGAGGCGTGGGTCAACCAGGCCATCCAGGAGGCCGACGTGCTGGTCGCGTTCGGCATGCGCTTCGACGACCGCGTGACCGGCAAGCTCGAGACGTACGCGCCGCGCGCGAAGAAGATCCACTGCGAGCTCGATCCGGCCGAGATCCACAAGAACGTGCGCGCCGACGTGGCCCTGGTCGGCGACGTGCGCGAGACGCTTCAGGCGCTCGTGCCGGCGGTGGCGCGGCGCGAGCGACAGGCGTGGCTCGATCGCATCCGCGCGCTAAAGGGCGACTCGGCGGTGCGCGACATCCAGACGATGCCGCACTGCGGGCGCCTCTTCGCCGCGCACGTGATGCACGACCTGTGGCGCATCACCGAGGGCAAGGCGCTCGTCGTCAGCGACGTCGGGCAGCACCAGATGTGGGAGGCGCAGTACTACAAGCACGATCTCCCGCGGAAGCTCATCACCTCGGGCGGGCTCGGCACGATGGGGTTCGCGCTGCCGGCGGCCATCGGCGCGAAGCTCGCGCGCCCCGACGAGGAGGTGTGGGTCGTCGTCGGCGACGGCGGCTTCCAGATGACCGCGGCGGAGCTGTCCACCTGCGCGCAGGAGGGGATCAAGCTGCACGTGGCCGTCATCAACAACGGCTACCTCGGCATGGTCCGCCAGTGGCAGCAGTTCTTCTACGGCGGCCGCTACGCCGCGACGCCGATGCGCGGCCCCGACTTCGTCAAGCTCGCCGAGGCGCACGGCCTCGTGGGCCTTCGCGTGACCGAGCGCGAGCAGATCCCCGACGCCGTCGCCGCCGCGCGCGCCGCGAAGGACACGGTCGTCATCGACTTCCGCGTCGAGCAGGAGGACAGCGTCTACCCCATGGTGCCGGCGGGGGCGGACCTCGACGACATGATTCGCCGGCCGAGTCCGGACCGCGTGGGGCCGGGGCCCCACGCGACCAGCGCAATCGTGGAGACGAGCGACTCATGAGCAAGCCCGCGCTTCGCACGTTCATCGCGTACGTCGAGGACCTCCCCGGCGTGCTCAATCGCATCACGTCGCTCCTGCGGCGGCGAAACTACAACATCGTCTCGCTGACGGTCGGGCGCACCGAGCGCGAGGGGGTCTCGCGCATGACGCTCGTCGTCGAGGCGGACGACGACGCCGCGCGCCGCATCGAGGCCAACCTCTACAAGCTCGTCAACGTCCTCTGGGTCGAGGACACGACGGAGGCGGCGACGGTCGTGCGCGAGCTGGCGCTCGTGAAGGTGCGCGCCGACGGCAAGGTTCGCAGCGAGGTGATCCGGCTCTGCGAGGTGTTCCGCGCGCGCGTCGTGGACGTGGGGACCGAGGCGCTCGTCGCCGAGATCACCGGCACCGCCGACAAGATCGACGGCCTGGTGGAGGTGCTGCGGCCGTTCGGCCTCGTCGAGATGGTGCGCACGGGGGCGGTGGCGATGGTGCGCAGCGCCGAGGCGCGGACCAGCGACGCGCCCCCCGGCGGCGACGCGCGGGGCGACGGCGAAGTGAAGGCGGCCTGAAAGCCGAAGGAACCGAAAGAGAACGCCATGGCGAAGATCTTCTACGACAACGACTGTGACCTCTCCCTCATCCGCGCCAAGAAGGTCGCGATCCTCGGCTACGGATCGCAGGGCCACGCGCACGCGCTGAACCTCAAGGACAGCGGCGTCGAGGTGCGCGTCGGGCTCCCCGCGACGAGCAAGAGCGTCGCCAAGGCCAAGGCGGCGGGGCTCCGCGTGCTGCCGCCCGGCGAGGCGGCCGCGTGGGCGGACGTCGTGATGGTGCTCGTGCCCGACACCGCGCAGGCCAAGCTCTACGCGGACGACATCGCGCCGAACCTCGCGGCGGGCAAGACGCTCATGTTCGCGCACGGCTTCAACATCCGCTTCGGCACGATCGAGCCGCGCCCCGACGTGGACGTCAGCATGATCGCGCCCAAGGGGCCCGGACACCGCGTGCGCGAGACGTACCAGGCCGGCCAGGGCGTGCCGGCGCTCGTCGCGGTGCACCGGGACGCGAGCGGCAAGGCGCATCCGCTGGCCCTCTCGTACGCCGCCGGCATCGGCGCGGCGCGCGCGGGCGTGCTCGAGACCACCTTCGCCGAGGAGACCGAGACGGACCTCTTCGGCGAGCAGGCGGTGCTCTGCGGCGGCGTGAGCGCGCTCGTGAAGGCGGGGTTCGACACGCTCGTGCAGGCCGGCTACCAGCCCGAGGTCGCGTACTTCGAGTGCCTGCACGAGCTCAAGCTCATCGTGGACCTGATGTACCGCGGCGGCCTGCGCTACATGCGCTACTCGATCAGCGACACCGCCGAGTACGGCGACTACGTCTCCGGGCCCCGCGTCGTCGACTCGAAGACGCGCGAGACGATGAAGAAGCTCCTCGAGGAGATCCGCTCGGGCTTCTTCGCGCGCAACTGGATCGAGGAGAACGAGGCGGGCCGCAAGTGGTTCCGGGCCCAGCGCGACAAGGAGCGCGACCTGCCCATCGAGAAGGTCGGCGAGCAGCTGCGCGCCATGATGCCGTTCCTGGACCCGGTCAAGGTCGAGCCGAACGAGTGAGGGCGGGCGCGATGAGCACGATCGGCGAAGGGTACGTTCGCATCTTCGATACGACGCTGCGCGACGGCGAGCAGTCGCCGGGCGCGACGATGACCTCCACCCAGAAGCTCGAGGTCGCGCGCGCGCTCGCGCGCCTCGGGGTCGACGTCATCGAGGCGGGCTTTCCCGCGGCCTCGCCCGACGACCTGGCGGCCGTGCGCGCGATCGCGCGGGACGTCGGCGGGCGCGCGGTCGACGGGCGCCCCTCGGACGAGCCGCCCATCGTCTGCGGGCTCGCGCGCGCGAGCCGCGCCGACATCGACCGCGCGTGGGAGGCGGTCTCGCCGGCGGCGCGCCCGCGCATCCACACGTTCATCGCGACCTCGGAGCTCCACGTCAAGCACAAGCTCCGGATGACGCAAGCCGAGGTGCTGACGCGCGTCGAGCACATGGTCGGCTACGCGAGGAGCCTCTGCGCCGACGTCGAGTTCAGCCCCGAGGACGCGGGGCGCACCGATCCGGAGTTCCTCCACGAGGTCCTCGAGCGCGCGGTGCGCGCCGGGGCGACGACGCTGAACATCCCCGACACGGTCGGCTACACGACGCCCGACGAGTTCGGGGCGATCATCCGCGGCATCCGCGAGAACGTGCGCGGCATCGAGGGCGTGGTCGTCTCGGTGCACTGCCACGACGACCTCGGGCTGGCGACGGCCAACGCCCTGGCCGGCCTGCGCGCGGGCGCGCGGCAGGCGGAGGTGACGATCAACGGCATCGGCGAGCGCGCCGGCAACGCGGCGCTCGAGGAGCTCGTGATGGTCCTGGCGACGCGAAGCGACGCGATCGGTCTGCGCACCGGGATCGACACGACGCAGCTGGCGGGCGTCAGCCGGCTGGTGAGCGAGGCGACCGCGATGGTCGTGCAGCCGAACAAGGCGATCGTCGGCGCCAACGCCTTCGCGCACCAGTCGGGCATCCACCAGGACGGCATGCTCAAGCACGAGCAGACCTACGAGATCATGCGCCCCGAGAGCGTCGGCGTGACCGCGACGCGCATCGTGCTGGGCAAGCACTCCGGGCGGGCGGCGCTCGCGACGCGCCTCGCCGAGCTCGGCTACTCGTTCGACGACACCGCGCTCGACCGTGTGTTCGTCCGCTTCAAGGCCCAGGCCGAGCGGCGCAAGGTGATGATCGACGCCGACCTCCACGCGCTGGTGCGCGAGCCGCGGCCGAGCCACGATGCGCGGCGGGAGGAGGACCTGGCCGGATGACCGCGCGAACGCTCTTCGACAAGGTGTGGACGCCGCACGTCGTGCGCGAGGACGAGGGAGCGCCGGCGGTGCTCTACGTCGATCTGCACCTCGTGCACGAGGTGACGTCGCCGCAGGCGTTCGACGGGCTGCGCGCGCGCGGGCTGCGCGTCCGCCGGGCCGATCGCACCGTGGCGACGATGGACCACTCGACGCCGACCTTGCCACGCGGGCTGGCCGTCCTCGACGCGCAGGCGGAGGCGCAGCTGAAGAAGCTGCGCGACAACTGCGCCGAGTTCGGCGTCCCGCTCTACGCGCTCGAGTCGGCCGAGCAGGGGATCGTCCACGTCATCGGTCCGGAGCTGGGGCTCACCCAGCCGGGGCGGACGATCGTGTGCGGCGACAGCCACACCTCGACGCACGGCGCGTTCGGCGCGCTCGCCTTCGGCATCGGCACCAGCGAGGTCGAGCACGTCCTGGCGACGCAGTGCCTGCTGCAGCGAAAGCCGAAGACGCTCGAGGTGCGCGTCGAAGGCAAGCTGCCGGCCGGCGTGGGCGCCAAGGACGTGGTGCTGGCGCTCATCGCCAGGATCGGCACCGGCGGCGCGACCGGGCACGTCATCGAGTACCGCGGCCCCGCCATCGAGGCGCTCGACATGGAGGGGCGGATGACCGTCTGCAACATGTCGATCGAGGCCGGCGCGCGCGCCGGGATGATCGCGCCCGACGAGACGACGTTCGCGTGGCTCGAGGGGCGGCGCTTCGCCCCGAGCGGCGACGCGTGGCGCGCGGCGGTCGAGCGGTGGCGCGCGCTGCGCAGCGACGAAGGGGCGGCCTTCGACGCGTCGGTGTCGCTCGACGCGAGCGCGCTCGCGCCGATGATCACCTACGGCACCAACCCAGGCATGGGGATCCCCGTCACGGGGACCATCCCGCACCCCGGCTCGGCGCCGAGCGCGTCCGATCGCGCGGCGCTCGAGAAGGCGCTCGACTACATGGGGCTGACGCCGGGCGCGCCGATCGCGGGGCAGAAGGTGGACGTCGTCTTCATCGGCTCGTGCACCAACTCGCGCCTCGGCGACCTGCGCGCGGCGGCGAGCATCCTCATCGGCCGCAAGGTGTCGCCCGGGGTGCGCGTGCTCGTCGTTCCGGGGTCGAAGAGCATCAAGCGCCAGGCGGAGGCCGAGGGGCTCGACGCGGTCTTCCGCGAAGCGGGCGCCGAGTGGCGCGAGGCCGGCTGCTCGATGTGCATCGCGATGAACGGCGACCAGCTGAGCCCCGGCCAGGTCGCGGTGAGCACGAGCAACCGCAACTTCGAGGGCCGCCAGGGTCGGGGCGGGCGCACGCTGCTCGCCTCGCCGCTGACGGCGGCCGCCGCGGCGGTCACCGGCAAGGTGACCGACCCGCGCACGCTGATGGGAGGAGCCGCATGAGCATCCCCGCCCGCGAGCCGGTCACGACGCTGAGCTCGACCTACGTCGTGCTGCGCGCCGACAACGTCGACACCGACCAGATCATCCCGGCGCGCTTCCTCAAGGTCACCGACAAGAAGGGCCTCGGCGAGGCGCTCTTCGCCGACTGGCGGCGGCGCCCCGACGGGAGCCTCGAGCCCGACTTCCCCCTCGATCGCCCCGACGCCGCGGGGGCGGGCATCCTCGTCGCCGGCGCGAACTTCGGCTGCGGTTCGTCGCGCGAGCACGCCCCATGGGCGCTCGTGGGCGCGGGGCTGCGCGCGGTCGTCGCGCGATCGTTCGCCGACATCTTCAAGCAGAACGCGCTGAAGAACGGCCTCCTCCCCGTGGCGGTCGACGCCGCGATGCACGCGCGCCTGATCGACGCGCGCCTGGCCGACCCGCGGGCGCGCATCGACATCGATCTGCCCTCGCAGACCATCGCCATCGCCGGCGGCCCGTCGGCGCGCTTCGACATCGACCCCTTCGCCAAGGAGTGCCTCGTGCACGGCGTCGACGAGCTGGGGTACCTGCTCGCGCGCCTGCCGGACATCGAGCGCCATGAAGCCCAGCAGCAGCCCTGACGACCTGCGACCGGTGCACATCTACGACACGACGCTGCGCGACGGCACGCAGCGCGAGGGGATCAGCCTCTCGGCGGTCGACAAGATCCGAATCGCGCGGCTCCTCGACGGCCTCGGGGCCGCGTTCGTCGAGCTCGGGTGGCCGGGGTCGAACCCCAAGGACGTGGAGGTGTTCGAGCGCGCGCGCGACCTGCCCTGGTCGAGCGCGACGCTGGCCGCCTTCGGCGCGACGCGCCGCGCCGGGATTCCGCCCGAGGACGATCCGCAGGTGCGGGCGCTGCTGGCCGCGCGCGTGCCGGTGTGCACCGTCTTCGGCAAGTCGTCGTTCGTGCACGTGGGCGAGGTGCTGCGCGTCACCCCCGAAGAGAACCTGCGGATGATCGCCGAGACCGTCGGGTACCTCGTCGAGAGCGGCCGGCGCGTCGTGTACGACGCGGAGCACTTCTTCGACGGATGGCGCGAGGACGCCGAGTACGCGATGGAGACGCTCTGGGCGGCCGCGAGCGGCGGCGCCGAGACGATCGTCCTCTGCGACACGAACGGCGGCACGCTGCCGTGGGTCGTCGAGGAGCTCGTCGGCGCGGTCGCGCGCAAGCTCGGGCGCACGGTCGGCATCCACGCGCACGACGACACCGGCTGCGCCGTCGCGAGCTCGCTGGCCGCGGTGCGGGCGGGCGCCACGCACGTGCAGGGGACGATCAACGGCTACGGCGAGCGGTGCGGCAACGCGAACCTATGCTCGATCGCGCCGGCGCTCGAGCTCAAGATGCGCCGCCGCTGCCTGCGCGACGGGGCGCTGGCGGAGCTGACGCACGTGGCCCGGCAGGTCGCCGAGATGGCCAACCTCGCCCCGGATGCGCACGCGCCGTACGTCGGTCGAAGCGCGTTCGCGCACAAGGGGGGCGTGCACGTCGCCGCGATTCGACGGCACCCGCGCGCCTACGAGCACGTCGCCCCGGCGCTGGTCGGCAACGAGACGCGGGTCGTCGTCAGCGAGCTGTCCGGGCGCGGCAACGTGGTCGCCAAGGCCGAGGAGTACGACGTGGCGCTCGATGCCGCCGCCGAGTCGGCGGTGCTGCGCGGCGTGAAGGAGCGCGAGGCGCGCGGCTTCGCGTTCGAGGCGGCGGAGGCGTCGGTGGCGCTGATGATGCGGCGCGCGGCGCCCGGCTACGTGCCGCCGTTCGAGCTGGTCGACTACAAGGTCATCGTCGGCCAGCGCGAGGGGGAGGGGCCCCTCGCCGACGCCGCGATCAAGATCCGCGTCGGCGGCGAGGTCGTGCACACCGCGGCGGAGGGGAACGGCCCGGTGAGCGCGCTCGACGCGGCGCTGCGCAAGGCGCTGGCGGCCGCCTACCCGCAGGTGAGCGGCATCCGCCTCGAGGACTACAAGGTCCGCATCCTCGACGGCGGCGAGGGCACGTCGGCCAGCGTGCGCGTGCTCATCGACAGCGGACACGGCGAGGCGCGCTGGACCACGGTCGGCGCGTCGTCCAACGTGCTCGAGGCGTCGTGGCTCGCGCTCGCCGACGGCATCGAGTACGGACTCGACGTCATCCAGGCGGCGGCGCGCCACGCGGAGACGTCCACCACGCGGCGCCGCGAGCGTGAGCGCGCGGGCCGCACCGAGGATTGCCCATGAGAGCCAGCATCGTCCTTCTCCCCGGTGACGGCATCGGCCCCGAGGTCGTCGCGCAGGGCCGCCGCGTGCTCGAGCGCGTCGGCGGCCGCTTCGGCCACCGCTTCGAGTTCGCCGAGCACCTCGTCGGTGGCGCGGCCATCGACCGCGCGGGCGAGCCGCTCCCGAAGGAGACGCTCGCCGCGTGCGAGCGCGCCGACGCGATCCTGCTCGGCGCCGTCGGCGGCCCGCGCTGGGACGATCCGCGCGCGACGGTGCGCCCCGAGCAGGGGCTGCTCGGGCTGCGGCGCGCCCTCGGCCTGTACGCCAACCTGCGCCCGGTGCGCGTGCACCCCGCGCTCGCGGCGACCTCGCCTCTCAAGGCCGACCGGCTCGAGGGGGTCGACGTCCTGTTCGTGCGCGAGCTGACGGGCGGGCTCTACTTCGGGCGGCCGCGCCTTCGCGAGCGGGTGGGGGAGGGGACGCGCGCGGTCGACACGCTCGAGTACACGGACGCCGAGATCCGGCGCGTCGTGCGCCTCGCGTTCCGCCTGGCCCAGGGGCGGCGCAAGCTCGTGACGTCCGTCGACAAGGCCAACGTGCTCGAGTCGTCGCGGCTCTGGCGCGAGGTGGCCGGCGAGGTGGCGCGCGAGCCGGCGAGCGAAGGCGTTCGCCTCGAGCACCAGCTGGTCGACTCGTGCGCGATGCGCCTCGTGACCTCGCCGCGCTCCTTCGACGTGGTCGTGACCGAGAACATGTTCGGCGACATCCTGACCGACGAGGCGGCGGTCCTGGCCGGATCGCTCGGGCTGCTCCCGAGCGCGTCGCTGGGCGACGGGTCGCGCGGCCTGTACGAGCCGATCCACGGCTCGGCGCCCGACATCGCGGGCAAGGGGCTCGCCAACCCGCTCGGCACGATCGGCAGCGTCGCGATGCTGCTGCGCCACTCGCTCGGGCTCGACGAAGAGGCGCGCGCGGTCGAGCGCGCCGTCGACGCAGCCATCGAGCGGGGCGCGAGAACCGCCGACATGGTCTCGCCCGGCGGGGACCGAGCGCGCGAGCTCTCGACCGACGCGATGGGCGCGGCCGTTTGCGAGAGCCTTTGAAGGAGCGACTCAGGAGGGCCGGACGCGCCGGTAAAGTCCGACGTGCTGCGCGACGCATCCCTGCAGCTCCAGTTGCAGCAACACCTCTCGGATCTGGCCGATGCCGAGCCCCGTCGCGTGCACCAACTCGTCGACGTGATGCTGCGCCCGCTCGTCGGAGGACATGGCTTCGAGGACGCGCTTCTGCGGCTCGCTGAGCTCCGGCGCCGCCCGTTCGCCGCCTCGGTTTCGCGCGCCTCGGTCTCCTCGGTCTCGCGAAGGTTCGAGGTACTCTTCGATGCGCTCGAGCAGCCAGCCCTTGAAGTCGCGCCCTTCGTCTCGCAGACGCGCGTGCAGCCTCCGCTTGAGCGCAGGGTCCAGCTCGACCACGATGCGTCCGCTCCGCCCGACCGGCATCGCTACGCCTTCCCCCGCGGCTCCGATGTCATGTTATGTCACATAACATAGGCATCCGGCGAAAACGGGTCGCCGCCGACGTCGCCGCCAACACGAAGTCCGCCGGCCCCTCTCCCCTTTGCCGAGGGCGGCGATTGTGGCATCTTCCCGCCTCTCCCGGTGAGGTAGCCAAGTGGTTAGGCAACGGTTTGCAAAACCGTCATACGCGGGTTCGAATCCCGTCCTCACCTCCGGGCGGCCGGCGGCCGCCCTTCGGTGACCGCGACGAATCCCGTCCCGGATCCGGCGGCGGCGATCGAGCTGGCGCCGTGGGCGGGGGATGGGCCGGTGCCGGAGCGGCGGCGTGGGAGGAAGGCGCCGCGCGCGATCGCGTGGTTCGGGTTCACCTCGTTCTGGGGCCACCTGCGGCATCTGCTCGCCACCGCGATCGCGACCGACAGCGTGGACTCGCGCCAGTGGATGATCCCGGACGCGCCGACGGAGCTGCTCGGCCGGATGATCGCGGTGCTGCGGCCGCGCGGCGCGCGCGAGGCGCCGACGCTCGCCGCCAGCATGGGCGGGGAAGCGTGGATCGACTTCGTGGCGGACACCGGCGACGACGCGAGCGTCGCCGAGGCGGTCGCGCGCCTGATGGCTGCCGACTACACGCTGCCGGGCGGCGAGACGGACGACGCGGGCCGCCCGATCGTCCTGCCGCGCGGCGACGTGCTCGTCCACGGCGGCGATCTCGCCTACCCGGTGGCGACCGTGCGCGAGATGACGCGCCGGCTCATCGCGCCGTTCAATCGCGTGTGGGAGCCGCGGTGCGACTGGTCGCGACCGCGCGTGCTGCTCGCCATCCCGGGCAACCACGACTGGTACGACGGCCTGGACGGCTTCGCGCGCCTCTGCCAGGCGCCGTGCACCTTCGAGGAGCCGCGCAAGCTGGCCGACGCGCTGCACCCGCAGCCCAACGAGAACCCCGTGCTCGCGTGGGCGGAGGCGTTCGCGAGCGGCGAGCAGGTGAAGAAGCCCGGCGCCATGGCGCTGGCCGGCTTCGTTCCCGTGCAGCAGGCGAGCTATTTCCGCCTGCCGCTCGCGCGCGGGCTCGAGCTGTTCGGCGTCGACCGCCAGCTGCGCAGCGTCGACGCCCGCCAGCGCGCGTATTTCCAGTCGACGCCGGGCGCGGCGCGCCTCGTGCTCCTGCCCGATCCGGCGCGCGCCTGGGGCGACGAGCGGCGCCACGGGCAGGGCTCGCTCGCGGCGCTCGGCATCGATCCCGAGCGCGACCCGACGCTCGTGCTGGCGGGCGACATCCACCACTACGAGCGATCGCGCCAGGGCCCGAGCGTGCACCTCGTCGCGGGCGGCGGCGGGGCGTTCCTGCAGGGGGCGCGCATCCGCGAGGCGGGCGCCCGCTACCGTCGCGACGTCGAGTTCCCCGGACCGCGCGCGTCGTGGAGCATGTGCCGCCGCCTCCCCTGGTACCTGGGGCTGGGGCGCGCCGGGTGGGTCATCACGTTCCTGTTCGCGATCGCCGATCGCCTCGCCATCCGCGCGTACTTCCTCGACGGCGTGCGCGCGAGCGCCTCGATCGCCGCCGTGACCAGCGTCCTCGTGGCCGCGGGGACGGCGATGCTCGTCGGCGGGCGCCATCGCCTCGGGCGCGTCCTCGCCCTGGCGTCCGTCTTCGGCCTGCTCACCGGCGTGCTGCCCGTGGCGTTCGGCATCGCCGCCGACAGGGCGGGCTTCGCCGAGATCGGCGGCACCGAGATCGGCCGCTTCGTCGCGATCTGGGTCGCCCTCGTCGTCTCGACCTTCGTCAGCGGCGTCGCGTTCGGCGCGATGCTCGCCACCATCGCGCGCCTGTCGCTCAACCTCTCGCAGCCGTTCGCGGCCCTCGGTGAGCCCGGCTTCAAGCACTTCGTCCGGCTGCGCGTGCGCGAGCCGGACGCCGCGGGCGGCGGCGGGTCGCCCTCGGTCGAGGCCTTCGTCATCGGCGTCGTCGACCCGATCGGCGGCAGCCCGCCGGTGCTCGTCGATCGCTTCACGTGGCGGCCGGGGGCGTGACCCGCGTCACTGCGGCACGGCGGTCCCCGTCGCCGCAGGATCGAGCAGGCTCCCGAGGTTGGCCACCACGGCGTCGCGCTCCTTCAGCTGCCCGGTGGCGCCGCCGAGGAAGTTCCACTCGATGAACCGCACGATCGACGAGTGCTCCATGACGACGTGCGAGACGGTGTTCGCGCGCGCGAACGGCCCCACGACGAGCAGCGGCACGCGCGTTCCGTAGGGCTTGCCGTCGACGGGGCTCGGCGGCGGCGGCGTGACGTGGTCGAAGTACCCGCCCCCCTCGTCGTACGTGACGAGCACCAGCGTGCTGCCCGAGTAGCGCGACTGCTCGACGTGCTGCACCAGGTCCGTCACGAACGTCACGCCGGCGCTCAGCGTCGTGCCGTGGCCGGGGTGCTCGGACTTGTACCCGATCGCCTTCACGAACGAGACCGCCGGCAGCCCGCCGCCGTCGAGCGCCGCGTCGAACGCCGAGAGGTCCTTCATCGTCGCGGGGGCGTCGCGCGTCGAGGCGTAGTACTCGAAGGGCACGTCGCTCGGATCGAACGCGCACGGGTAGAACGGCAGCGCGAAGGCGCAGTCCGACGGCTTCGGCGGGCACTGGCCGCCGGCGGCCTGCATCGCGGCGTACCCGTCGGCGTAGAAGGCCCAGGGCACGCCCGCGGCCGTGAGCAGGTCGCCGATGGTCGACCCCGAGAACTGCTTCGGCGCCGACTCGACGTCGCACGTCATGCCGACCGCGCCCGCGGGCGCCGCGGAGTTGTCGGCGAACACGTACGACGCGCGCGCGAAGTACATGTCGTTGGCCGAGCTCTGGCCGACGATCGGCTGGAAATAGCGGTCGGCGAGCGCGCCCTTGGACGCGAGGTCCCAGTACGGCTTGATGACGGCGGGATCGGCCTTCGCGACGTTCTGCGGCGAGCCGCACCCGCTCGCCGTCGCGTACGCGTCCATCTTGCCGCCATCCATCTCGGCCGACTCGCACCCCGAGTCGTGCGGCGGGTCGTAGGCGGACATCGTCGCGTCGGTGAGCACGACCGGAGCGTGGCCCCCCGGATCGGTCTGCGGCATCGCCTCGCAGCACGCCGGCCCGTCGGTGCACGACGGGTTGGAGCCGGCGGGCGCGGTGCAGTACGCGCCGAAGTGGTCGTCGAACGTATGGTTCTCCTGGATGACGACCACCACGTGCTTGATGGACGTCATCGGGCAAGGGCCGGCGCAGGTGTCGTCCTGCGCCGCGCCGCCCGACAGCGCGCTGCCGCCCGACGGTGAGCTGCCGCACGCGGCGGCTGCGATCAGAAGAAGAGAAACGGCGGCGGCAACCCGTGCGCGCGTGCGGGGCATGGCTCAGCCATCGTAACCGTCTCGTCACCTCGTCGTAACCCCGTCGTGGCTCGCGGCAGAGCCATTCCCGGCTGGCACGTCTTTCGCTCCACCGCGGGCATGAACGGCGGCTCGCGCGGCATCCACATCGGCCGCCTCTTCGGGATCCAGATCGCGATCGACTACTCGTGGCTCTTCATCGTCGTTTTGCTGACGTGGAGCCTCACGGTCGGGTTCAGGCACGTCCACCCGGACTGGAGCGGGGCGCTGGCGGTCGGCACGGCGTTCGCCGCCACACTGCTCTTCTTCGCATCCGTGGTCCTGCACGAGCTGGCGCACTCGGTCGTCGCTCGCCGCTTCGGCGTGCCGGTCAGCAGCATCACGCTCTTTCTGCTGGGCGGCATCTCGAACATCGAGCGCGAGCCGCCGAGCGCGAAGGCGGAGTTCTGGACCGCGGTGGTCGGTCCGCTGACGAGCATCGTGCTCGGGATCGCCCTTCTCTGGATCGGGTCGGCCGCCGTCAGCGTGCCCGCGGCCGCGGTCGTCGATCCGTACGCGATCCTCGGCCGCCTCGGCCCCGCCGGGACGCTGCTGATGTGGCTCGGGCCCGTCAACATCATCGTCGGCATCTTCAACCTCATCCCCGCGTTCCCGCTCGACGGCGGCCGCCTGCTGCGCTCGGCCATCTGGGCCACGACGCGCAGCCTGCACGCCGCCACGCGCTGGGCGTCGGCGATCGGCCAGGCCGTCGGATGGTTCTTCATCTTCGTCGGCGTGGCGATCGTGTTCGGCGCGAACGTTCCGTTCTTCGGCGGCGGCATCGTGTCCGGGGTCTGGCTCGCGTTCATCGGCTGGTTCCTGTCGTCGGCCGCGGCGCAGACCTGGAGACGGCAGCTGGTGCACGAGGTCGTCGAGGGGCTCACCGTGGCGCGCCTGATGCGCCCCGTCGGGCGGGTGGTCGCGCCCGATACCGTCGTGTCGTCGCTGGTCGACGACTGGCTGCTGCGGCACGAGGAGCGTTCGTACCCGGTGGTCGACGAGAGCGGCCGCCTGCTCGGCATCATCACGATGGCCGACGTGCGCGCCGCGCCGCGCGGCACCTGGTCGACGACGCCCGTCTCGCGCGTGATGACGCCGTTCGGGCGCCTCGTGACGACCACGGCGCGCGAGGACCTCGGCGAGGCCCTCGAGAAGCTCGCTCGCGCCGACGTCAGCCAGCTCCCCGTCGTCGACGGGCAGCGGCTCATCGGGTTGCTCCTCCGGAGCGACATCGCGCGGTGGATCGAGCTCCACATCCAGCCGCGCGCGCGCACCTTCGCGCACTGAACCCCTTCACGCAATTGGGGGTTGAACAGGAAGACGGGAAGACGGGAAGGGTTGGGGGAAAAACTCTCAACCCAAACCTTCCCGCCTTCCCGCCTTCCTGTGATCTCTCCGCAAATCGACGGCAGCGCGCTAGGTGCAGGAGAGTACAGCCGCGCCGCGGACCTGGCCCCTCGAGAGGCGCTCGAGGGCGAGGTTCGCGTCGCCGAGCGGGTGCACCTCGTACTCGGTGCGGATGGGGATGCGCGCGGCGAGCTCGAGGAACGCGTGGGCGTCGGCGCGCGTGAAATTTGCGACGCTGCGCAAGGAACGCTCCCACCAGAGGTCGGCGTACGCGAGCTCCGGGACGCGGTCGAGGTGGATGGCGTTGATGGCCACCGTGCCGCCGCGGTCGAGCGCGCGGAGCGCCGCGACGACGACGCTCCCCACCGGCGCGAACGTGATCGCCGCGTCGAGCGGCTCCGGCGGCCGCTCGGCGTAGTCGCCCGCCCACTCGGCGCCTAGCGCGCGTGCGTGCCGCTGCTCGTGAGCGGACCGCGTGCACACGAACACGCGACAACCCCAGTGGCGCGCCACCTGGATCGCGAGCGTCGCCGAGGCGCCGAAGCCGTACAGCCCGAGCTTGCCGCCCGGGGCGATGCCGCTCACCTCGAGCGAGCGGTAGCCGATCACGCCCCCGCAGAGCAGCGGCGCGGCGTCGAGGTCCGCGAAGCCGTCGGGCAGCCGCAGCGCGAAATCGGCGCGCGCGACGGCGTGCGTCGCGTATCCGCCGTCGCGGTCCCAGCCGGTGAAGCGCGCCGCCGCGCAGAGGTTCTCGCGCCCCTGCCGGCAGCGCGAGCACGAGCCGTCCGCGCCGCCGAGCCACGCCACCCCCGCCCGGTCGCCCACGCTCCAGCCGTCCACGACCGGGCCCACGGCCGCGACCCGTCCGACGATCTGGTGGCCCGGCACGATGGGCAGCGTGCGCGCCTCGAGGTCGCCCTCGCAGATCTGCAGATCGGTGCGGCACACGGCGCAGGCGGCGACGCGCAGCACGATCTCGCCCGGCCCCGGCAGCGGGTCGTCGAGCTCGACGCTGCGGAGCGGATGCGTCTCGGCGCGCCCCGGACGAGCCAGCTGCATCGCGCGCATGGCGGACGGTCAGCGTAGCAGCCGCCCGGCCATGCGCCCGCCCGCTCAGGCCGGGACCTCGCTCACCGGGCCGTTGTCCTCGACCGGCGGGGGGTGGAACGAGTGCGGGCCGCCGCCGCCGCCGCCGCGCTGGCGCTTCTCGAGCCAGGTGTGCGCGAGCAGGAGCAGCGGCGGCTGCACGGCGCGCGCGACCACGGCGACGAGGAACGCACCGCCGATGACGACGACCGCCAGCGGCTTCTGCGTCTGCGATCCGATGCCGGTCGACACGGCGGCCGGGAAGAGGCCGATCATCGCGACCAGCGTCGTCATCAGGCACGGACGCAGGCGCTTCTCGGACGCCTCGTGCGCCGCGTCGCGGATGCTCAGACCCTCGACGTTGCGCAGGTTCTGGTAGTAGGTCACGACCAGGATCGCGTCCTGCACGGCGATGCCGAAGATGGATATGAAGCCCATCGCCGCGGACACCGAGAAGTGGATGCCCGTGATGAGCAGCGCGAGCACCCCTCCGGCGGTCGCCACCGGGATGTTGAAGAAGACGATGAGCGAGTCGACCCAGTTCTTGACCGCGCTGTACACGAGGAACGCGATGAGGAGCAGCGTGACCGGCAGGATCATCTTCAGCCGGGTCTCGGCCTCCTTGAGCTGGTTGATCTCGCCCGCCCAGTCCAGGTGCGAGTCGTACGGCAGGTGCACCTTCGCCGCGATGCGCGCGCGCGCGTCGGCGATCGTGCTCTCGAGGTCGCGCCCGCGGACGCTGAACTTCACCGGCGTGTAGCGCTGCCCGTCCTCGCGGTAGATGTTGCTCGGGCCTTCGTTGACCTTGATCTTGGCGATCTGCCCGAGCGGCACCGTCCCGCCCGACGGCGTCGAGATCGCGAGCTCGCGGATCGACTCGAGCGAGCTCCGGTACTGTGACAGCCAGCGCACCGTCAGGTCGAAGCGCTTCTCCCCTTCGAACACCTGGGTGACGGCGATGCCGCCCATTGCGGCCTGCACGACCGCCTCGACGTCGCCGGTGTTCAGGCCGTAGCGCGAGCAGGCGACGCGATCGGGCTCGATGAGGACGCTCGGCTGCCCCATCGAGCTGAACATGCCGAGGTCGTGCACGCCGGGCACCTGCGACATGACCTCGACGATCTCCTGCGCGTTCTTCTCGTTCTGCTCGAGATCGCTGCCGAAGACCTTGACCGAGTTCTCGCCCTTGACGCCGCTCACCGCCTCCTCGACGTTGTCGCTGATCGCCTGCGAGAAGTTGAAGACGACGCCGGGGAAGGCCTTGTGCATCTCGTCGGACAGCTCGTCGGTCAGCTTGTCCTTGGTGAGGCCGTGCGGCCACTCGTCGAACGGCGCGAGCGGCGCGAAGATCTCGATGTTCTGGAAGCCCGCGACGTCGGTCCCGTCGTCGGGGCGGCCGAGCTGCGAGACGACGGTGAGCACCTCGGGGTGCTTGCGGTGCGCCTCGTCGCACGGGGCGCTCGGGTCCTCGGGGCACCCGCGCAGGATCGCGCGCATGCGCCCGACGTACTTGGCCGACTGCTCGAGCGAGATCGACATCGGCAGCGTGGCGCGGATCCAGAAGTTGCCCTCCTCGAGGTGGGGCATGAACTCGCCGCCCAGGTACTTGAACGACATCACGCCGGCGAGCACCGGCACCAGCGCGACGGCGAGCACCGTCTTCGGGCGCCGCAGCGCCACGGCGAAGAGCGGGTTGTACGCCCTGTGCAGCACGCGCATCACGAAGGGCTCCTTCTCTTCGGCCTGCGCGGGCACGAACTTGGACGCGAGCACCGGCGTGAGCGTCAGCGCCAGGCAGATCGCGCCGCCGATCGCGAAGGCGTACGTCATCGCCATCGGCGAGAAGATGACGCCGGCGACGCCGGTCATCGTGAAGAGGGGCAGGAACGCGACGCCGATGATGAGCGTCGAGAACGTCATCGGTCCGGCCACCTCGCGCGAGGCCTGCAGGATGCGCTCGCCCATGGTCCCCTTCCCGTGGGGGCCCAGGTGCCGGAAGATGTTCTCCATCATGATGACGGTCGAGTCGACGACGATGCCGAAGTCGACCGCCCCGAGGGAGATGAGGTTGGCCGGCGTGTCGGTGCCGACCATGCCGCAGAACGCGATGAGCAGCGCCAGCGGGATGTTGAGCGCCGTGATGATGGCCGCCCGCGTGTGCCCGAGGAAGAAGAAGAGGACGATCGACACGAGCAGCATGCCGACGACCAGGTTCTCGAGCACCGTGTGCGTCGTCAGCTTCACCAGGTTGCCGCGGTCGTAGTACGGCACGATGTCCATGCCGGGCGGCAGCACGTGGTTCTGGCGGATGTAGTCGATGCGCTCGTGGATGCCCTGGAGCGTCGGCGCCGTCTCGCCGCCGTAGCGCATCAGGACGACGCCCTGCACGATGTCCGGGTCGGCGTCGTGGCCGACGATGCCGAGGCGCGGCGCGCGACCGACCTCCACGTTGGCCACGTCCTTCACGCGCGTGGGCACGCCGTGCTGCTCGGCGATGACGACGTTCTCGATGTCGTGCGTGTCGCGCAGCAGGCCGATGCCGCGCACCGTGTACGCCTGCTCGCCCATGACGAGGCGCTGGCCGCCGACGTTCTGGTTCGCCGACTGGATGCCGTTGATTAGCTGCGAGAGCTGGATCCCCTGCCCGCGGAGGCGATAGGGGTCGACCGCGACGTGGTACTGCTTGGTCTCGCCGCCGAAGCTCACGACGTCGATGACGCCCTTCACCTGCTTGAACTGGCGCTCGAGGATCCAGTCCTCGGCCGTCTTGAGGTCGCGCGTCGTGTAGCCGCGCCCCACGACCTGGTAGCGGAACACCTCGCCGATCGCGTTCCACGGCGAGATGGACGCCTGCATGCCGTTGGGCAGCTGGATGAAGCCGAGGCGGTTGATGACCTCCTGGCGCGCCTTCTCGTACGTGGTGCTCCAGTCGAAGTAGCACTTGACGTCGCTCAGCCCGAAGAGCGACTGCGAGCGCGTGTGCTCGAGCCCCTTCATGCCCGCCAGGCCGATCTCGATCGGGACGGTGACGTAGCGCTCGACCTCCTCGGCGCTCCAGCCGTCGGGCTGCGTGATGACCTCGACGAGCGGTGGGACGGGGTTGGGGTACGCCTCGATGTCCAGCCGGCTGTAGGCGGTGAGCCCGGCGATGATGAGGCACGTGGCCGTCGCCAGGACGATGAAGGGCATCTTCAGGGCGAAGTCGACCAGCCGCTGGATCATGGGAGCGCGGGGACACTACCAGAACCTCGCCGGAACGGGACTGTTCGCCGCGTGCCCAACGCCGCGGCGGGACATTCCGCCGCGCGTCGGCTCGGCCGTACGGGTCGTCGGCATGGATCGACGGTTCGTTGGCGGACGCTTGTGGCGCTCGGACGGGCCTCCCCAGAATGCGGCGATGCGTTTCGATCCCCTGAGGGTGGGCGGGCCTCTTGCGCTGGTCGTCTGCCTGGCGGCCTGCGGCGGGGCCGGTCGACCCGCGGCGGAAAACGGCGGCCCGGATGCCGGCGACGACGGCGGCAGCGCGGCCGCGTCCGACGCCGGGCCGGGCTCGCTCGCGTCGCTCGCGGTCGCGCCGCTGCCCCTGCAGCCGGCGTTTTCACCGGACGTGCACGACTACTACGTCCGGTGCGCCGCGGGCGACAACGCCCTGTCGGTCACCCTCGCCGCCTCGCCGGGGGCGACCGCGTCGGTCGTCGCGCCGGTCCTGTCGCCGGCCGCGCAGTCGCAGACGGTCCCGGTCACCGTCGCCGAGGACCAGGCGATCGTCGTCTCGGTCGGCGGCAGCGGCGCGTCGCCGTACTGGATCCGCTGCCTGCCGAACGACTTCCCGCAGATCAGCGTCACCACCCACCCCGAGAACGGCACGCCGACGCCCGGGTATTACCTGACGGAGAACACGATCGTCGCTCCTGGTGAGGCCGGCTTCGCGTTCATCCTCGACGGCAACGGCACCCCGGTGTGGTACCTGCGGATCTCTCCGTCGGCGGTGAACCTCGATCTCCAGGCCGACGGCCGGCTGTCGTTCATCGAGGGCGGCGGGCCCTTCGGCGTCAATCCCAACGCCGAGTACGAGCTGCTGCAGCTCGAGCCCTGGCAGGTGTCCGACGTGGCGGCCGTCGGCGGCCCGACCGACTTCCACGACTTCCAGCAGCTGCCCGACGGCAACCGCTACGTCCAGTCCTACCAGATGGTCTCCGGCGTGGACCTGACCGGGCTGGGCAACCTCGGCCCGAACCAGACCATCGCCGACTGCGTGATCCAGGAGGTCGACCCCGGCGGCGCGGTCGTCTGGCAGTGGAAGGCGACCGACCACATCGATCCGGTCAAGGAGTCGACCGAGGGGCTGCAGACGACGGTCAACGGCCAGACCATCATCGACGTCTACCACTGCAACTCCCTCGAGCCCTACGACGCGACCCACCTGCTCGTGTCGGCGCGCGACCTCGACGCCGTGTGGCTCATCGACAAGCCGACCGGCAAGATCGTCTGGAAGCTCAACGGGACGCCGTACAGCAAGGACGGCGCGCAGCTCGTGTCCGTCGTCGGCGATCCGGAGACGGCGTTCTACCACCAGCACGACGCGCGCCTTCAGCCCAACGGCGACATCTCGCTCTTCGACGATCACACGAACAAGCCGGGCCTGGCGCGCGGCGTCGAGTACTCGCTCGACCTCGCGTCCGGCACCGCGAAGATGGTCTGGCAGTACCAGGGGCCGGCCAACACCGTCGCGATGGGCAGCTTCCGCCGCTACCCCGACGGCTCGAACCTCATCTCGTGGGGGCTGTCGACGACGCTGCTCCTCACCGAGGTCACGAACGACGGCAAGGAGCTGCTCGAGATGTCCTTCGACCAGGGCAACTCGGCGTACCGCGCCGTGAAGGTCCCGCTCGGCGCCCTCGACATCGCGCTGCTCCGCGCGACGTCCGGGCGCACCGAGTAGACCGAGCAGCGAGCAGGCGTCAGCGCGTCAGCGCGTCAGCCGTCGCGCGCCGCCCGGCTCGCCCACGATCACCACGTCCGCCCGCCCGACGAACAGCCCCGTCTCGACCACGCCGGGGATGGACCGCAGCGCGCGGTCGAGCGACGCCGGATCGTCGACGGGCCCGGTGGCCACGTCGTAGAGGAGGTTGCCGGCGTCGGTGCGCGCGGGCGCGCCCCCTTGCATCCGCAGCGTCGCCGGGCCGAGCCGCTCGAGGTGCGCGCGCGTGGTCCGGTGCGCGAACGCCAGCACCTCGACGGGCACCGCGCGCTTCTCGCCGAGGCGCGCCGACAGCTTGCCCGGATCGACGATGATGACGTTGCGCCGCGAGGCGTAGTCGACGATCTTCTCGCGCGTCAGCGCCCCGCCGCCGCCCTTGACGAGGTCGAGCGCGGCGCTCACCTCGTCGGCCCCGTCGACGGTCACGTCGATGTCCCACGGACCCTCGTCGTCGAGCAGCGGGATGCCGAGGCTCGTCGCGAGCGCGCGCACGCCCTCGGAGGTCGGCACCGTCGCGATGCGCCGCCCCGCCAGACGCGCCGCCAGCTCCTCGGCGAAGATGCGCGCGGTCGAGCCGCTGCCCAGGCCGACGATGCCGTCGTGCGGCAGCTCGTCGATCGCGGCGCGCGCGGCGATGCGTTTGAGGTCGTCGTCCGGCCGGGTCACGCTACGGCCATGTAGCCCGCGCGCCGCGGCCCGTCACGCGTGCTCGGCGCGTGCTCACGGGTGCGCCTCGCGCGACGCCACCTCGCGCAGCGTCCCGCTGGCGTCGCCCTGCCGGGCGATGTCCGACAGGCTGACGACGCCGGCGAGGCGCCCCTGGTCGTCGATCACGATGACGCGCGACTTGTGGTGCTTCTCCATCATCTGCTTGGCGCGGTCGACGTCGTCGCTCGCCTTGCACGCGACGATCTCGTTGGTCATCACGTCGGCGATCGGCGTCGTCACCGGCAGCTGGTTGGCCACCAGCCGCACCGCGATGTCGCGGTCGGTGACGGCGCCGAGGACATTGCCGCTCGCGTCGCAGACGGGGACGAAGCCGATGTTCTCGTCGCGCATGCGGCGCGCCGCCTGAACGGCCGGCTCGCTCGGCTCGAGGCAGATGGGGTTGGGCTTCATGATGTCGCTGCAGCGCATGGCAGACCTCCGCGCAAATGGGGGGTGCTTCGGCGGCAGGCAGGTGCACCGCGCATGCCTTGCGGCGGCCGGGTGACTGGGCTAGCTGGCTGAGGAGCGCGTACGCGCGCAGGCGACGAGTCCAGGGGGGGGTGAAATGATGAGAGTCTCGACAGGCGTGCGACCCGCCGAGGCGCGCTCCGCGCCGCTGCGGACGAAGGCCGTGCCGCACGTCGCGGTCGTGCTCCTCGGCTTCGCGCTGGCGACGGCGTCCTTCGTCGGCGCGTCGCTCTTCGCCGACGCGCGCCTCGAGCGCGTCGCGGAGCGGATGCACGCGGTGTCCGACAACGCGATGCCCAGCCTCGTGCAGCTCGGCAACATGCGCCGCGAGCTGGCCGACGTTCAGATGGCGCTGGGCGAGGCCGCGGCGGGGCGCGAGCTCGATCGGACGGACCTGGACGGGCATCTGCGCGAGCTTCGGAAGACTACGGCCGCGTAAGCGGCCCTGCCGCAGTGGCCGGGCGAGCCGGAGGTGTGGGCGCGGACGTCGCCGCGCCTGGACGACGTGTCGCGCGCGGTCGAGCGCGCTGTGGCGGCCGTCCGGGCGCGCGATCCGATGGCCGGCGCGATCGTCGAGCGCGAGCTCGTCCCGGCGATGAAGGAGGCGGACGCGGGGCTCGTCGAGCTGCGAGCCATCAACTTCGACCAGGGCAAGCTCGCGGCGGCGCAGGCCGACCAGGCGTGGGCGCGCACGAGGCGCGTGACGCTGGTGCTCGACGCCGTCTGCGCCGTCCTAACCGCGGGGCTGGCGTGGCTCGCGTACCGAAGCGCGCGCCGCTACGCCGTCGCCGAGGCGCGCCGGGCCGACGAGCTCGACGCCTTCGCGGCCCGGATCGCGCACGACATCCGCGGGCCGCTCACCGCGCCGATGTCCGCGCTGCAGCGGATCTCGCGCGACCTCGACGAGGGCAGCCCGCACAAGAAGGCCGCCGACCGCGGCGTGCGCAGCCTGCAGCGCGTCGACGGCATGATCCGCGATCTGCTGACGTTCGCGCGCGCGGCGGTCGCCGGTCCGGACGAGGGGGCGCGCTCGGCGCTGCGCGCCGTCGTCGGCGGCGTCGTGCAGGACGCGGAGCAGGAGGCGGCGCAGGCCCGGGTGCGCATCGAGACGGGCGAGCTGCCGGCGTGCGAGCTCGCGTGCGCGCCCGGGGTCCTGACGAGCATCGTGGGGAACCTCGTCGGCAACGCGATCAAGTTCATGCCGCCGGAGGCGACCGAGCGCGCGGTCACGATCCGCGGCGCGATGAGGGCGCGCGGCTGCGTGCGCGTCGAGGTGGCCGACACCGGCGCGGGGCTGCCGGCGGAGGTGCAGGAGCGCATCTTCGAGCCCTACGTGCGCGCCGACGCGTGCACGCCCGGCCTCGGCCTCGGGCTCGCGACCGTCAAGCGCCTGGTCGAGGCGCACGGCGGCCGGGTCGGCGTCTCCTCGCGCGTCGGCAGCGGATCGGTCTTCTGGTTCGAGATGCCGGCCAGGGCGTAGACGGCGACCCAGCTCGACCTCGACGCGAGCCGCCGCACGCGCCCCGAGCTAGAATGACGTCGTGAGCGCACTGCCGCCTTTCGTCGAGCGCCTCCTCTGGGACGTCGACCCGGCGAGCGTCGACCTCGAGCGGGACGCGCCGCTCGTGCTCGAACGAATCATGTCCCGCGGCAGCTGGGAGGCCATGAAGTGGCTGCGTGCGACCTACCCGCAGGCCAGGCTCGCGAGCTTCGTCCTTGGCGAGGGCGCGCGTCGGCTTTCGCCGCGTGACCGGGCCTACTGGGCGCTCGTCTGCGGCGTCGAAGTCGAGCCGGGACCGGGCGGCGGGCGGCCGAGCTGGGCGGGATGAACGGCATCACGGAGGCGCAGAGGGCCACGCTCGAGCGGCTGGCGCCCGCGCTCGAGCCGGGAACCTACCTCGCCGGCGGCGTGGCCGCCGCGCTGCGGCTGAACCATCGGACGTCGCTGGACATCGACCTGTTCGTACCCGCCGACTTCGACGCCGAGCGGCTCGCGGAGCGGCTCGCGGCGATGGTGCCGGAGGCGACCGTCGTCGGGCGCGGCCAGGGCACGCTCCACCTCGACGTCTGGGGGGTGCCGACGAGCATCCTCTCGTACCGGTATCCGTTTCTGGTCACCCCGGCCGGGTGCGCCGATCTGCCAGTGCCGGTGGCCTCCGCGGAGGATCTCGTGTGCATGAAGCTCTCGGCCATCGCGGGCCGCGGGGCCGCCAAGGACTTCTGGGATCTCGACTCGCTGCTGGAACGCGGGGTCGCGGGCGGCTCACTGGAAGACGCCCTGCGACTGTTCACGAAGAAGTACGGCTCGGAGGACGTGGGGCACGTCGTCCGCAGTCTCGCGTACTTCGGCGACGCGGATGCGGCTCCGCTGCCGCGCGGTCTGGACCCGAAGACGTGGAGCGAGATCAAGCGCCGGATGGCGGCCCGGGTGCGGGCGCTCTGACGGGCGGAATGGGCGGACGTCAACGCTTCGTGAAGCGCTCCAGAGCCTTCAAGTCGTCGCGATCTTTCGGACGGTTCGCAGCGCGCTTGGCCGCGCACAGGTCGTCCAGGCCGATCACGTGCACGTCCACTCCTTGCCAGCGCATCGTCTTGCGCCGGGGCCATGCGGCCACGAAATCGACGCCCGGGATCTGGCCGAGCAAGTCCACCCGCGCCGGTGGGACGCCGAAGAACACGAACTCGTCGGCCTTCATCGTGCGGACCTCGTCGACCAGCGCGGCCGGCGCTCCGTACCGCTCGAGCGCTCGCACGACGCGCTGCAAGTTCTCCTCGGAGGGGCCGATCAGCACGTCCAAGTCCTTCGTGTAACGGGGCTCGGAGTGCACGCCGACGGCCCAGCCGCCGACGATCAGGTACTCAACCCCGGAGCTTCCGAACTCCGTGAGCAGATCGATCAAGTCGGGGTGGAGGTCCATCGTGTCCCGCGAGGTACCAGGAGTCGCGCACGAGCTCGACCATCGCTTCGAACTTGTCGGCCGGCGATACCGTCTGCCAGTAGGCCACGCCTTGATCGGTGTGCTCGGCGAAGCTGCGAGCCTTGCCGAAGACCGTCTCGCGCGTGCGTCGCGCCTTCCTGGCGACGATGTCTTCGGCCATGGCGAAGAAAGTCTAGCACGCGCGAGCACACCCAGCCGGCCCCGGCTGAGCTTCGTGCGTCCCTCGTCCCAGCGGGCCGATCCGCTCGATCAGCGGGCGAAGTACGTCGTCGCGCGCTTCTGGCCCCTGGAGCGGAGCTTCTTCTTCGTCAGCCCCTCCTTGAGCACGCGCGGCATCTCGCGCACGTCGAGGCCGAGCGCCTTGCGGATCTCCTCGGCGCGCATGCCCTCCTTGCTCTTTTTCACGACCGACAAGACGCGGTCGAGCGTGCGCGCGATGTCGTCGGAGGAGCGGCGAGGCAGGCGGCCGTCGTGCTTGCGCTGCGGAACGGGCAAGTCGCCGCCGCCCCCGCGGAGGCGACGACCGTCGAGCAGTTCTTCGATCGAGGCCGACCGGATGGCCTCGAGCACGGAGCTGGCGAACTGGTGGGCGAGCGAATCGAGCTGGGAACGCAGGGTCGACATGGGGGAAGGGGATGGTACCGCGGCCGGCGAAGGCGGGGGTAGCCCGATCAGAGCGCCGAGCCCCCTCCCGGGAGCCGCACGCGCAGGAAGTCCATCCGCTCCTCGGGCGGGCGGGCGAGCCGCCGGGCCTTCTTCTCGATGCATCCGGCCTTCTTCGTCGAGCAGCGTGCCGTCGTCATCGAGCAGCGTGCCTTCGTCGTCGTGCATCCGGCCGCTGATCTAGTGCACCCGTCCTCGTCGCCTCTGCAGACGACGGGTGACATCGAGCGACGGTCGTCCGCCTCGACGAAAAGGTCGTCTGCCTCGATGCGAAGGCACGGTGCCTCGAATCATCGGCAGGATGATCGAAGAACGAGGCCGGATGCACGTCAGAAGAACGAGCCATGCCACGCGGGAAGCTGCGGCATCGCCGGCGGGTTCCTCGCGTCGAAGCGGGCCAGGTCGTTCCCGGGGCCGCCGGTGGGCGAGCTGCCGGTCGGGACCAGATAGAGGAATCGCCCGTCGAAGACGGCGCCGGCGAACCCGTACGTCTGGTTGGGATAGTACCAGGGGGAGTAACCCAACCACGAAGTCGCCGAGCCGAACGCTGCGGTCGTGTCGTAACGATCGACCCGAGGCGGGAAGGCCCGGGGTATGCCGTAGACGTAGCGGCCGTCGAACGCGGTGCCCTGGAGCGGGACCGCGAACCCCGGAGAGACCTGCGTCAGGTCGAACGCCGACCACGCCGCGGGGGCCGCGAACGAGCCGGTCGTGTCGTACCGCACGACGGTGGCGCCCGCGTTCGGAAGGAGATACACGAACCGGCCGTCGAAGGCCCCGCTGAAGGTCCCGGAGGCGCCGGGGAAGAAGGACGTCGGGTCGGCGGTCGACCACGAGGACGCGGCGCCGAATGCGGCCGTCGTGTCGTAGCGGACGACGGGCGCGCCCGATCCGCCCGGCACGAGGTAGACGTAGCGTCCGTCGAACACGGCGCCGCGAAACGTCGGGCTCTTCGTCAGCGCCGACGCGTCGAACGTCGACCACGACGAGGCCGAGGCGAACGCCGCCTGCGTGTCGTAGCGGGCCACCACGTCGCCCACGAAGTAGAGATACCGCCCGTCGAACACCGCGCCGGCGACGTACGTGCCGGCCGGGAGCGTCCTCGTGTCGAACGTCGACCACGACGCGGGCGACGCGAACGGGGACTGCAAGTCGAAGCGCGCGACGACCGGACCGGCGAAGTACACGAAATGCCCGTCGAAGGCGCCGCCTTCGAACGACGCACCGGGGCCCTCGGGCGCGAACGACGACCACGACCCGGGCGAGTCGAACGCCCCGGTCGTGTCGTATCGAAGCGCGTTGGCGCCGACGAAGTACACGTACCGTCCGTCGAACGTCCCGCCCGAGAGGCCGTTCGCGTTCGGGTCGACGGCGCGGAGATCGTAGAGCGACCAGTTCCCCGGATACGTGAGGTCGTTGTAGGGCGACGCGCCGCCGGAGTCGGTCGATCCGTCGGACGGGGCCGAGGCGCCGTCGCCCGACGCGTCCGAGGTTGCGTCGGAGCCCGCATCGGAGCTCTCGCTGGACGTCGCGTCCAACGCGCCGCCGCTCGATCCGGGCGCGCCGCTCGACGCGCTGGAGCCCGCGTCGCCCTGTTCGGGCAGAAGAACCCCGCCGCAAGCGACGAGGGCGGGGCAAATCGCGACCATCATGCCGACGAGCGACACGGTGACCCTCGAGCAACCCGCCGCCGCCGACGGGCGCGTAACGCCTCGTGCTGTCATCGGGCCCTCGAACACGAAAGCAGCAGCATACTGCGAGCTGGCCGATGCCGCAGGATCGGGCGCCACGCCTCGGAGGCGAAAGGCGTTCACATCGTCGCCTTCGGGCGACTGCCTGGGGCGTAATCGTCTTCAGCAAGGGCGCCGAGCCAAGGCGGCTTTGATGATTGGCTGCATGCGCGCTTCGTACAGCGACGGGCGAAAGGGGGCTTCGGCGCACGACTGGCGGTTTCTCCAGTATCTTCACGGCGTTGTAGGGCAGCCGCGCGGCGCTCTCGGTCGGCGGCGCGCGGGAGAGCCAGAGCGGTGCACGGGCGAGGCTCGGCGGCGTGCGGGAGAGCCAGAGCGGTGCACGGGCGAGGCTCGGCGGCGCGCGGGAGAGCGAGAGCGGTGCACGGGCGAGGCTCGGCGGCGCGCGGGAGAGCCAGAGCGGTGCACGGGCGAGGCTCGGCGGCGCGCGGGAGAGCGAGAGCGGTGCACGGGCGAGGCTCGGCGGCGCGCGGGAGAGCGAGAGCGGTGCACGGGCGAGGCTCGGCGGCGCGCGGGAGAGCGAGAGCGGTGCACGGGCGAGGCTCGGCGGCGTGCGGGAGAGCGAGAGCGGTGCGCGGGCGAGGCTCGGCGGCGCGCG
>Ga0080006_1098612_pt1 | contig 49573 bp, 55 predicted proteins | sample RS3BMetagenome_FD_69209 | JGI IMG/M metagenome (GOLD analysis project Ga0080006, IMG submission 69209) | Ferric oxide microbial mat and aquatic microbial communities from Rainbow Spring, Yellowstone National Park, USA - RS3B (SPADES... ... | reverse complement strand
CTCAATCTCCCCACGGCTGCGACGACCTACCAACACCCCTGCTTCCACACTCATGACCAGAGTTCATCACATACCTTCACCGGAAAACAGGTGGGTTGCTCGGCCGCTTACGATCAACTGCTCCGGACTCATGTTGGGTACGGCCATCGGTCAGCCCTTTGTCCCGATGGCTCGGTTGAACGTGTAGCGCAGCGCAGAGCCGGTGTCTTCCGGGCCGGTCACCGATGCCGTAGCGATCTCGGGGTACGCAGGTGTGAGAAGGTCGCGAACTTGATCGACCGTCAACTCGGGACCGGGGTCAGGAATCCGTATGCCGTTGTATTGGAACTCGCGCAGAAGCGCTTCCGTCTTGAGGCTGCTCATCACTGTTCTCCTTGTGGAACATCGTTGGGGTGGGGTTTGGAATGAAGCATCCGCTCCCAATAGTGGTCGGCGATGGATCGGCCCATGCTGCGGCGCAACAACTCCAGCGTCTCCGACTCGCTGAGAACGAACACAAAGAACTCGTGTCTATCGCGCAGAGCCCGCGCCGCACGATGGTTGCCGTCGATGACCGGCATTCCACATCCACCGGGTAAGGTCGCCATGATGCCAGGACCGAGAATGGGTGGAAGATGATCGACGTGCTCCCAGTCGATGCGTGCATATTCGAGCCACCGCTCCAATGGCTGGCGGTTCACGGGATGAGGAGCGTGGCCGCGACAGAGTTCCCGTGCGATGCGGATGTTGAAGCGGAGAGAAAGGATCTCGTAGGACTCTTCTCCCGGAATATCTTCAGCTCCGATGACGGGACAGCGCGGGCAGTTGTTGTGATGGCGGAACGGAAGACTACGCATGGGGTCACCTATGGGAACCGAACGCCAACACAAAGAGAGCCCGGCAAGTACCGGGCTCAGACGTGCGGTGCATTGCTAAGTAAGGGAAAGAGGGATCGCTAGAACTCAGGCATCCGTGACCGAACGGCCTCAAGGCCTGTCGCGGCGACTACGGTCAATTCGGGCGAGCAGCCGGTGTTGTCGGCCGAATCAAGGAGGTCGCGAATCGCCTGCTTCAGGTGGTCGTCGGCAAAGTGATTGGGAGCCCAGCTTGGACCGGCGTTGAAGATGAGGTCGTCGACGGCTTCGACCCTATTGTCCTTGACGAAGATGGTGCCGCTATCATCGCGGTCTTCACCTTCCCAGGTGACCTCACCCTCCAACACATACCCGCGCGGTGCCAGATAGTGTTCGATCAAAAGCCTGAGCCACATCCGGAATCCGTGACGGCTCTCATCCTGCTCGGGAAATATGAACTCCCGGTCGTCCGAGATCTCGAGCAAACCGCCGTGGTACGGCAAGTCCGGTTCGGGGCTGGCGGCAATCGCTGCGAAGAACTCCCGCGTCTCTTCTGTTTGTTCAAGATTTGTCGCCGCGAGCACTACCTTGGCATCGCTCTCGGTCAGAGCTGGGGTAACGGAGATCTCCCCGTTGTAATAGACATCTTGGCTCATAACTGCCTCCTTAGTGGATCACTCGTTGAAAGATTTGAGAGGTCGGACACATCAGGCTTCCCGTTCTAAAAGAGGCTGCCTTGCACCGGAGCCGCGACCTCAAGGACGGTCGCAGACGAGCTTGTTGCGGGAGTCACCGGGTCGACCAGCTCTTCGGCGCGCTGAGTCGGCGCCGGGCGGTACTTCGCTTCAAGTCGTTCGAGAATCGCCATCTCGGCGGCACGTAAAGACTCGGCTGCTTTCAGTTCGTACCGCGCGAGGTAGTTGCGTTTCCGGATCTCGCGCTGAAGAGCGCGCTCCACGTCACAGAAGGTGAACTCAGCGTCGCCCCAGCACGGCCACTCAAGCGCCTGTTCAAGAAACCGCAAACGGTCAGCATCACAGGTAAACCATGTGGAATAGAAAGTCGGCCGATTGTAGTGAGCTATGTGCCCAAATGTGTTGGATAGTTGGTTGTAGAAGGTCTTAGTAAAGAGAGTCTCTTTCCACTCCGACTCGATGAAATACAGGAAGGCATTGCCGAAATCTGCTTTGTCTGCCGCTGTCGAAAACTTTGTCGGGACGAACTCCGATGGAAGAAATGGTCCTTTGGGCATGGACTTCTCCACGCAAAGAAAAAGGCCAGCCGCGAGGCTGACCCTTTCTTTGCCTGTTGATCGAAGCCGAAAACCAGTGGCCTCGTTGGAACTGTTCTCCCGGCAACCATGTTACCCGAACAGTTTGAGTTGCACGTCCTGATCCGCATTAGGCCAGGGCACCTTTTTCTTGCGCTTCTTTGCGGCCGGGTCCGGCTCGACAAGATGAATCCCAAAGACTGCCGGAGGTGGCGTCGCAAAATCGAGGGTGGGGATCGATTCGCTCTCCGTTTCTGCCGGGAGGTCCGGCTGTGCGGCTGCCACTGGCGCAGGTTGGAACTTCTCTCGCTCATGGTCCAGTTCGCGCCAGATGGCATCGGCGGATTCACCAACGCCAGCCTTCTCGACCAGCTCGCGCGCCATGGCGCTCATCAGGTCTTCGTCGGCATCGAGCGATTGCAGCCCTTCGCCGGAGAACTTGCCCTCCATCATGAGCGCGACCAACATCTTCTTGCCCATGAGTCGGAGGCAGGTCTCCTGCATCGAGCCCGCGTAGGTAACGAACTTCACCTTTACGGGATGCCTCTGCCCGATACGCCATGAGCGCCGGCTGGCTTGCCGCAAGGTATGCAGCGAATAGCCCGTCTCGTAGAAGTAGAGTGTTGGAAATGCCAGTAGATCGAGACCCGTCTCCACCAGTTTGGGGTGACAGATCACGACCTCGATACCGGCCTTCAACTGCCGGTCGTACCAGTCCTCACGTTTGTCGGTCGGAACCGAAGAGCGCAGGACCGCCACGCGAATGCCTGCCTGCCGCAGAACGGTTTCGAGCCGGAGCGTGACATCCTTCTCTCCCGTGAACGTCGCGTAGATCTGGCACCGGCGGCCCTGGCGCAACTCCTCTTTGACGTCGGCGATCACTTCGCGCTCTTTGGCATAGAGAACGTCCTGTGCCAGGTTCTCGGGCGTCGTCACCAGAAACTTCTCATACTCCTTCGTGGTGGGATCCAAGGCCCGCGCCCAAATCTCCTTGAAGTCATACGGATGATCGGGATACAGGAGTAGCGTGTTGAGCAGGATGCTCATCAGACTCTTGTTGCCTCGATGCGCCTGCATCGCGTTCCGAATGTCCTCTTCCAGTTGTTCGTAAGCCGCCTGAAGTCCGGGGTCCATATCGACGGACAAGACGCTCTCGTCATACCGAGGCAGGTTGTCCGAGATGTCCTCGAGTGACAGGAACGCCGTCGTATTCATCAGGAACTTGCCGAAGAGCAACGGCGACGCTCCGGGCTTGCGGAGTACATGGATCGTCTTCTTGGTCGCCTTCGAACAGGCGTTGTCAGCCTCCTTGACCTTCTCGACGGTTTCGAGAACGCCATACTGCTCCTGAAAGTCGCGGCGCCCCTGGCCGCCATACGCAAAGCCTTCGGCGACCATCACACGGGGTTCCATCCGATAGAAGATATTGAAGAGGTCATCGGCATAGCCGCCCATCAGGGTTCCGGTGAGCGCGATCAACCGCTGCGCGGCGCGTCCAAGGACGCCGAGACCGTTGCCTTGGGCGGTATCGCCCGCGAGTTGGTGGAGTTCGTCCGCAATCGCGAAATCGAACCACCCACGCATGTAACGGCCGATGTACTCGATCGGCGCCATCCGCTGAATGCGGGTCCGGTCGGCCTGCCACAACGGAGAGAACCGCGTCGTGCCCATCTTCGGCGAGGCGATGGTCTCAGACATCTTGACCTTGTCGTCGAAATCGAGGTGGGTCAGCTTTTGCCGCTCGGAGTCCAGGATCGCGAGACCGGAATCCGGATTGACGATCGAGCCGAGATTGGGGCCTGACTTCGCCTTGAGATAAGCGTGGTCCCAAAAGTAGCCCAGCTTGCCTTTGTCCTTGCCGATGATGAAGAACACCGGCCCGGGGAAACGCTTGCGCCACTCGCGGCGGCCCATGCGCCGCATCTCCGCCAGCGTGAGGTGCTTGCCCTCATACACGGTCTTGCCTTTACTCAGCTTCACCTCGCAGATGCCGTGCTGCTTCTTGGGATCGCCGCCATTGCGCATGTCTTCGATCAGGAAGGCGCGGGCGCGTGGAATGGTCAGCAAAACTTCACGCGCCCATTTGTGAGTGATATGCGATGGGCACATGACGAGAGTTGCGCTCGGTTGACCCGCTGTCAGGACATGGATCGTCCCCAAGGCCATGAAGGTCTTGCCCGCTCCGCATTCGGCGACGATGCGGGCCGCCTTCGCCTGGCGCAAATACTTCGCCGTGCCGGTGATGGCGAGACCTTGTGCGGGCAGGGCCTTGCGCAGCAATGTCGCGACTGCCGGCGCAACTTGGTCCTTAGTGCTCTGGAGCGGAGGATAGGTTTCAAGGATCCGTGCGCCCAATTCTGCGGCATGGGCGCGCAAATAATCGAAGGTGGTCTCCATAGAGATACCTCGTGGAATCTGGATTGTTGGGGGGATGGAATGACCTGCGAAACGAAAAAAAGGGGCACTCTGGCGAGCGCCCCGTCGAGACAAATTATTTAGCGAGAAATCTAGTCGGCCACGCTCTCGGTGGATTCGGGTATCTAGTGTGCCGGGATGAACCGCAATGCCTGTTCCAGGGAGAAACGGGGCCACGGGATCGGACCGTTCCTCTCAGGAAAGTTCAGCGTCTGGGAGCGCAACCCATCCCCGATCCAGTCAAGTAACTCCTCGGTCGTAGCTGACAGGAGCACAGGCCGGCACCCAATGCCGTCGAGGTCCTTGATGCGCTGTTCTTTCTCCAACACCCCGAGGACATGATCCGCCCAAGTCGGCTCGCCCGGCAGGCCGAGAAAGCTAACGAGGATAGCCCAAGCCTCCTCCCTTTGGTAGCGCAGTAAAATCGTGCGGCCAACACCTCCGTTGGCATGAAACTCTTGTGAGGCCGCAACCAGATGGCGTACGGGATGCTTGCGATCAGCGAGATTGATCGACCCCTTGTAGCAGGAAGGGTTCTCTCCAAGGGTGACCTCCTTGCTGGTCCCGTCCGGAAAGGCCAGGGTGAAGGTCGCCTTCTCATGCACCGCGGCGGTGATAGCTCCGATGTCCGAATCGTTGCCGAAGACGCTCAACAGATGCGCCTTGCGGTCTTCTCCAACATACCGATCCACTCGGACGCGAATGCGGGTCGAAATCTTCTCCGTGGCCCGCTGATACTCAAGCAGCCCGAGCCTCAGATGTGCGTTCTGCATCGGCCTCTCCTTCTGGCTTCGCTGGCGTCTCCGTCAGTTTCAAGGTCCTGCCGTCGGCATAGACCAGCCTCAGTTCATTGGTCCACCGTTCCCGGTGGTGAACAATCTGTGTATCGCCATCATCTTCTACGAAGGTCGTGACGTGTTTGACCGATCGCCAGCGGGCGATATGCCGTTCGTCGCCGTCGCCGAACACCCCATTCAAGAGACCAGCAGTGCATAACAGCCCGACATGGCCTCCGTGCAACGGAGTGATGGGTCGGCCAGTGGCAACATCCTCGTGAGGCATGAGGAAAGGAATGGTCTGCCTCCACGCTCCGGACTGGGGCAACAGGTCTTCGAGCAGATCGTATGGCAGCCCGCGGTAACCAAGCGCGGCTTTGCCGGAGGGCGGAACGGAGTAGGGAGTGCAAGAACTCGGGGTCAACTCGGGCAGTGCGTGGAAGCTGCCATACGGGCTGATACTTTGCAGGAATCGCTTATTGTCTTCGAGAGCTGTGCCTCGAATGTTTCGGCGTGCCCCCAGGACCGTTATCTGTCGAAATCGTACCGCCTCTTCATCGGTCATCCGCAGGACGTTCAATCTGCCAAAATGCGAGCCCAAAACGCCAACACAGTCATAGAGACGCTCGAAGGGAATGACCAGCACCAGAACGCCCTCAGGTACCAGCCATCGGTAGGTGTGATCGAGGAAGAGCCGCTCCATACGGTTGTTGGCGACCGAACCGATCTCCGAGTCGTAGGGTGGATTCAGGTACAGCAGCGAGAAGGACTCGGGTTTCGCGATGGCATCAAAGGCATTGCCCTGAACGGTCTCGATACCCTTTGAAGTTGCGATCCGCGCACGTTCGGCGTCAAGCTCCACACCGTAACGCCGAACCTCCGCGTCGCCGGTGAGAAGTTGCAACGCAGTTCCTTGCCCGACGCAGGGATCGATGACCGAAGCTGGTTGAGGGAATGACAGGAGAGCGCGGAGTTTTACCCCTTCGCTCTCAGGCAATGGGTAGTAACCCATTTTGAGGCGTGCGACATTGCGCATCGGTTCACCTCAGATCTTTGGAGTTTGTTGTTATTGATGTGAAATAAAACGTAATTTGGCCGGGAATAAAGCATGTCTTGGCCGCGCCAGAATGACGCGCTGGCGGGAATCGGCCGGCCAGCTACGGGGAACTCCGCCTTAGCTGAGATGGAATGAGTCTCGCTGAGTGCGTTGGCGATTTAGCACCAATCCACAGCTATTGCTGATGGGAGACATTTACTGACACTTGCAACTGACGCACCGCACTAGTCAGATATTCCCATATCTGACCCGGTGTTTTTCTTAGCCATCTGTTCTGCCAATTTCGATCCGGGAGCTGGCGTGTCGTCAAGACCATCTGCCAGCATGCGTGTGAGCCGGAGAAGCTGATCGTAATCGTTGAGAGACCAGTTTCGGAACATACGCAGTGCGAGCCGCATTCGCGCCGCGTCCACAGCGTCCGATGCCACCTTCCCCTCTGGCGATAAAATTGCTTCCCGAGTTCGGCGGTCGCCCTTCTTGGCTCGGCGGGTGACCAGGCCAAGCTGTTCGAGCCGCGCCAACTGCCGACTGACCGTGGTGTAATCGCGCCCAACGCGTGTGGCCACGGCGACTACGCCGATCGGCCCATACTTCCCAACCAACACGAGAAGCGGATACAAAGCTCGCTCTAGTGTCAGACCTGCGCTCTCCAGCATCGCCGCGTCGCGCTCTGGGCTATTAAAGATGCCGACGATGTCAAGAACGGATACGAGCAGCTCTGGCAACGACGCTCGAATTCGGGGTTGAAGTGATTTTTCCCGCGCCACCTTCTATCCTTCGCTCGATGTGTGTATTATACATCCAAGCCGGATGTGTGCATTTAGCACATAAGCGAGAGGCAGGAGGAATGATGGCAGGTAAAGACACTTTGATACGGGAGGCATACGCTGCTTTCAACGCGCGGGACATCGACGCCGCGTTGGCCCTGATGACTGAGAACGTGAGGTGGCCCAAAGCCTCCGAGGGCGGCCATGTGGTCGGGAAAGAAGAGATTCGTGCCTACTGGACCCGTCAGTGGCAGGCGTTTGATCCTCATGTGACGCCGACCGAACTGATCGACCGAGTAGACGGCAAGACAGAGGTCAAGGTTCGGCAGCTCGTGAAGTCTCTTAGTGGAGACGTTCTTTCAGATAGCGAGGTCTTCCACGTCTACACGATCTCGGGTGGTCAGATTGAAGGCATGGACCTCAAAGAAGACGCCACTTCGGATGGAGTCCCGTCTACAGCGTTTGCAAAGCACTAGGGTGTACAGAGAGATCGGAACGTGAAGGCAAGCGTTTTCAGATCTTTCTCTCGCCGCGCAGTGGCGGTATTCGGCGACGCGGCGAGAGCCCAGATGGCGAGAACAGTCAGTATGGAGTGACCGGCGCCGATGCGCCGACCGTGGGTTAGGCTGTGAGTTCAGAAGAACGCACAGTACAGAGCCACAAGCGGAAGGGAGCCGGTCATGAAGGAGAAGTTACGATTTTTGGGTTTGGATGTCCATGCTGAGACGATCGCCGTCGCAGTCGCGGCGCCGGAAGGTGAAGTGCGGAGCCTGGGAACGATTCCCAACCGCGCTGAGTCTATCCGCAAGTTGATCAAGAAGCTTGGTCCGGCAGACAAGTTGAGAGCATGTTACGAACCCGGACCGACGGGCTACGTCGTGTACTGGCAGCTTGCGGAGCTGGGTGTCGAGTGCGAGGTTGTAGCACCCACGCTGGTGCCTGTGAAGGCAGGTGATAGGGTCAAGACGGATCGGCGGGATGCAGAGAAGCTGGCACGTTGTTATCGATCCGGAGATCTGACGGCGGTATGGGTTCCCGATGAGGGTTCCGAAGCGTTGCGCGATCTTGTGCGTGCCCGGGAAGCAGCCAAGCAGGCTCAGACACGAGTGCGGCATCGCTTGAGCAAGTTTCTTCTGCGCTCCGGTCAGCGTCCACCGACCGGAGTTAGGCGTGGAAACGCCCCTATCTCATCTGGGTCGCGCAGCTGCGTTTCACACAGATAGCTCAAGAGTTCACACGCCAGGATTATCTGCACGAAGTCGAGCACATGCGGGAGCGAGTAGCGCGCTTGGAGCAAGCCATCACGGAAGCTATAAAACTGGCCTCGCCCGAGCTGCAACAAGTCATCAACGATTTACAGGCGCTGCGTGGTATCGCTGATATCTCTGCAGTGACCATTGCGAGCGAGTTGGGCCAGGTATCCCGCTTCGACAGCGCTCGGCAACTCATGGGTTATTGCGGGGTTGTTCCCAGCGAAGACTCCAGTGGCAAGAGAACGAGACGCGGAGGTATCACGAAGACCGGCAACGCGCACTTGCGACACATCGTCGTCGAAGCCGCATGGAGCTATCGTCGTCCACCAGGTATCCTGGTACGGACTGCGTAGACGACAGGAGAGCATTTCAGAAGAGGCCAAGGAGATTGCGTGGAAGGCGCAACACAGGCTGCACAAGCGATATATAAAACTGGGCGCGGCGGGCAAGGACCAGAGGAAGATTGTCACGGCAGTAGCCCGAGAGCTGCTGGGCTATGGAACCAGAGCCGAGACGATTTCCAGGCAGCAAGTTGCTGCCTGATAACAACCACAGCTAAGGCAGAAACCTCCTAAAAAGAAGAACACCGAACCGATGAATGCTGACATCCATCTCGAACACAGAGCCGGCAGCAGCCAGGGCAAGCACGAAGGAGAACCCTCGCTCGGCCTATGCGACAGTCTCAACCTGACTCGCGATAACAGTCAGAGGCAGGTCCCGACGGATCATGATTCTGCGGTTCCGACCCGCGAATGTCGGACTGATCAATCGTCGCTCAAAACTGCTCCGACTGCTGCTCGCTCTGTCTTCGGGAAAACTAAAAGGCAGCGAGAACGACAAAAACAACCCCACAGATTTCGCCGTGTTGATACGGTCACTCCATATCAGGCCATGTACTCAGCGAGACTCATTCCATCTCAGCTAAGGTGGAGTTCACGTAGCTCGCCGGTCAATTCCCGTCAGCGCGTCATTCTGGCGCAGCCAAGGTATGCTTTATTTCCAGAAAATTGCGCTTTGAATCACAATTGAGCTTCAAGGAACAAGACGAACCAGCGAGCGCTACTGCTTCACAGTGCCCCACCGGCCGCCAGCACTTCATAGTCGGCGCGCAGTCGGTAACGCCTCGCCCGTTTGGAGGTGTTTACGGGTTCCAGAAATCCCTCCTCAACCCATCGCCGGCACAATTGCGCTGTGGTTCGCGGCTGAAAGCCAAAGAGAGCGCCAATCTCTTTGGCGGTAAGCTCCCGAGATTGCTCGAACAGAGTCAGAACTTTACGCTGCCGCGCATCGAGGTTGCGAAGCACTTTCGTTTGGTCGATGCTTCCTCTACCAGCCTCGGCCCGTGCCTGAGCCTCGACCTTCTGGAAGGACGTGGCCATGCCTTCAATAAAATAGGCAATCCACTTGGTAATGTCGGCGGCGACTCGTCCCAGATAGTAGTTGTGTGATGGCCCAACCGTCAGTGCTTCGTAGTAGTCCTGCAAGTTGAGCGCATAGTATTCCTCAAGCGCGTAAAGCCCTTTGAGGCCATACCCTCCAAGATGCAGGATCAGTGTCGTCAAGAGCCGCGCCGTTCTGCCGTTGCCGTCAAAGTAGGGGTGGATCGTTGCGTATTGATAGTGGGCGATAGCAGCCCTGATGGGAACTGGCAAATCATCAGTCTGGTTGATCCAGCGCATGAGTTGATCCATCAACTCCGGTACATCCTTCGTTTCAGGCGGCATGTAAACGATGTTCCGTGTGTGACTGTCACGAATCACATTCTGCCCATCCCGGTAAGGAGTCGGCTTGACACGAGTCTTTCCCGCGCTCATGACGAGCGCATGGAGCCGTTGTATCGCTGCTTCTTCGACTGGGCCGCCGCGCTTCGCTGCGCGCTCTACTTCGTCGAGAGCTGCATAATATCCTTTGACCTCGTCCTGGTCGCGCTCACGCCCCGGAAAATGTTGGTTCTCGTTGAGAACTTTCTCGACTTGCTCTTGGGTAAGACGGTTTCCTTCGATCATGGTCGAGTAGTGGGTCGAGAACAGGCGCGCAGTCTCTCTGAGATTGGCAAGTACCCGTGGGGTAATTGGCAACGTCTGGATCGATTGCTTCACCGCCTCGATCCGCATGAGACTACCGGCAATCGCAGGAGTGATCGTGAAATTCGGAGAAAACGAACTCTTTTTGCGAATGGACATGGCACACTCCAGCGGGCGCTCACGCTGTTATTCTGCTATTATAGCGCCGTTATAACGCCGATAACATGCCGTTATTTTTGGAAAGTCAATGTATGCAGCCCGGACAAAGAGCATCAACACACTCTCTTCCTCCCCCCGATGCTTTGATGAGCTGATCGATTGCACATGGGGAATGGGCAAACGATCAATGACTCTTCCTTAGCGTCTTCGAGATTCCTGAACAGGGCACTTATGCAAAGAGTGAAGGCTTAGCAGGGTCGGACCGAATCGGCATAGACGGCGCTGGAGTTGGCCTGTCGTCGCGGGCAGGGTCGTAGCCATAATGCCTACCCGTCCGGAGTGCCTCGGCCACCTTCTTCAGGGCCGTTTCTATCTACCAGTTCGAAGAGAGTCGGATGCTCCTCTTATCATTCCGGCCGACAAATCGTATTCCCTCGATCTGAATCTGATGGGGCTTGTAGGTCGTGAACCGGATAGGCCTCCCTGTTGTCTTGTCACGGGCAGCGACGATCTTCAGGTGGGCGCCCCCTCAAGCAGAGACTGCACTTCGCGCTTGGCCGCCCCAAATCGGAAGTGTTTCATCACCTGGCTGGCGATATAGTAGCCAAGCGGCGGCTCGTGGTTACTGCGAAGGGGCAATCCGAGAAAGAGGCCCAAATCACTGTTGTAGGGGAAGCCGCTGCCACCCTTCGCTATCTGAGCAGCCGCATAATCGGCCTGCGCATTTTCAAGATCTTGCGCAACCTCTGCATATTCACCTTCGACCGCAGCCGCTTCATCCGCGCGGAGCATATTCCATGCAGTCTTTTCACCTTTGCTGCTGCGGTCTGCGATATAGGCCATCAGTGCCGGATACTTGTTTTCGGGTGTCATTGGATCGCGTCTCCAGCGCATTATGATTTCGTGGAAGCGAAGCGTGGGGCCGCCATACAAGGCAACTCACGCGGCAATTGGAAGCAATACGCATGGAGGGGCCGGAGACCCGGGTCCAGGCTCCCACGGACCTCCCAGCAGACTCGCGAGTTCGAAGATTTGCTCCGATCCGCAGACTCCGCAACAATTACGCGACGAACTGGAGACCGTCTCGCAGTTTTCGCAGTAAACCGCCTTTTCTAGCGGGATAGATACCAGCCCCGGCTCCAGTCGAATCATCAGTACGTTCCGCATGGGGACTCCTCTCCTATTCGGGCGGCATTTCTGCCGCCCTTTCTCCGTGACTACGCCGCATCCCTCGCAGCAAACTCCTCAAGCGATATGACCAGTCGCTTGAGCGTGTCGAGATTGGGGATCGTCGTCATCGACCGGATGTGTAAGTGATCCAGTACCGAGACAAATTGCGTATCGCCGATCTCTTCGGAGAGAGAATGAGCCTTGCGAATTCCACGCGCCGCACGTTCCATGGCCTCGGAGACATCCGACTGAAGTTGTGCGTTGGGAATCGCATTGGCTCGCCGCGCCCGCGCGATCCGCCAGAGGATCTCGCCATAGATTGGCTGTCCCAGGATGCGCCGGAAAGCTTCGATCTTTGCAGTCGTCTTTTGATCGATCGGGCCACGCTGCATCGCCGCCGGGCGAGGACCTGCACCGGAATTGTTATTTCCCACCGTTGCAATCGACTTCGGCAGCGCCCACTGTGGGAGCGTTGGAAAGTGGAGAGGTTGCCGATGTTGGTTAAGTGGCACCCACATCTCAGCGAAGTTGTAGAGATAGCGCCCGAGGCCAAAGCAGGTACAGGCTCGCTTGAATGCCTGCGCCTGTGCGCTTGTCATGGCGTTCTCTTCGTCAGCCCACTCTTCTCCGTTATCGGCGTGAGTCCCTAGTCCAGCGATCGTCACGGTGCAGGTCACAAGAACCTTACCCGTCTGGATGAGTTTGTCCTTCTTCATCCGGGTGACCGACGAGAGCGTGTGGACCTCATAGGTGCGGGTCCAACCGCTTGGGGTGAAGATCTGGTTGAGACGGTCGCTGTAGGCGCGTGGGTCCGCGAACGCAATCACGGCTCCGCGACTCCCATCTCGCGTTGTATGCGTGACACGCCACTTGATCTCAGAGGGATCAAACGGCTCTGTCAACTTGTCAAACAGAGCGTTCAGCTCCGGGTTTGGTGTTCCTGCTTCGGTTGCCATAGCTTCTCCTCAAAAAGAAATAGGCGCTCCGAAGAGCGCCTGTGAGTTCGTCTTCCGATCCGTTAAAAAGGAATGTCGTCGTCCGTAATTCCTTGATCGGCGTAATACTCATCGCTGGTGGCCGGTCGTGCCTGCCCATAGCCGCCCGCGTTGCTCCGCGAATAGCCTCCGCCATTGCTGTGGCTGGAAGCGCCGGAGTCGCCGCGACCGCCGAGCAGGCTCAGTTCGTTAACCAGAACCTCGGTGCGGTATTTCTTCTGGCCCGAGTCTTTGTCATCCCAGGAACGAGTCTGAATCTTGCCTTCGACGAAGATTTGAGTCCCTTTCTTCACGTAGTCGCGAACGATCTCTGCCGTGCGATTGAATGCGACGAGGTTGTGCCATTCCGCTTTGTCGGCCCAGTTGCCCTGACTATCCTTCTGCCGGTCTGAGGTTGCGAGCGAGAAGCTTGCGACCATTGTGCCGCCAGCTGTCGATCGAATCTCGGGGTCCTTTCCGACATGTCCGAGAAGTAATGCTTTATTGACGCCTTTTGCCACGTTGATACTCCTTTCGAGTTGTAGGTCAGCGGTACACATGATCGAGGGCTTCCGCCTGAGACACCTCGACGTACTTTCCTTCCGAGTAGCGATAAAAGGTCCGGGAGTCTCGGGCGATGTTGAGATAGCGGCGCGTCATGTAGTGTTTGTAGAGCTCGATCTCGCCGGCACGCCCCATGTACATGAAGTCCGAACACTGATGGAGCGGCAGAACCCGTTCCAAAGGTTCCCAGTTCGGCTTGTCAGCGCTGATTGGGATACTGGCGGCAGGAATCACAAGGGCACCTCGTCCGCTTTCGGAGGAAAGCCGACATGGGCGTGCTTGCAACCAATGCAACAGACTGCCGCCGTCACCTTTCGGATGGCTTCCTCAAAACGTCGCGGCAGTTGCATTGGCTCGCCGGCACGCGTGTAGAAGACGGGCACCAGTTGCCCACGCAACGTCCTGTGCTCCTCTCTCCACAGTTCAAGGGGAAGGAAGCCATCATGTCCGCGAAAGACTGGTTTCGATGTAATCTCCGGACGCGTTCTCCCAGGCTGCAAAGACAACGCGTGCAGGGATATGGACAACTCGCAGGTATGGACCATGCGTAGCATCTCAACCCGGACCAGGCTTTCGGCCAGAATGATCGCATGCCTGCCATTGACGGCAAGCGAGTCGATGGATTGGAGCCACGGAAGAGACAGACCATCCGGAGACAGGTACGCGCAGAAGCGCCCCATGTCTGCCACCGCACCGCCAGACTCTACACCACGCAACACATAACGTTTTGCGAGATGCTGATGTTCGACGGTAACTCCCGGCGTGCAGTAAATACCGCGGCGCTGGAGAGCTTGGAGCGTGGCAGCGGGAAGCGAAAGGCCGTGCAACGTGTGAGCAGCGGAGGTGCCCGGTGAAAGAGGGCGTTTTGCGGAGAGGTTCGCCATGGTCGCCTCCTAAGCCATCGCCACTTTTCGGATGGGTTGACCGAGGGCCGCGCGTATTTCCTCCTTGGTGCAACCTGCACGGCATATATAAAAGCGCGGATCGGAGATCTTGATCCCGAGATTATTTCGAGATCGGTCCCGCCCGGCCTCGGCGCAAGACGGGCACTGCGCCTTCCAATTACGGCTGTCCTGCTTGCCCGTGGTCTGCACGTAATCGAGGATGCGGAACTCTTGTTGTCCTGCGATCGGGGTCCGTGGAACGAACGGCACCGGAGCTGGCGGTCGGTAGGCTTGCGGCAGTTGCATCCCTTGGGTGAGGGTTGCCAGTTCTTCTGCCGTGAGCTTCTTCAGCCCGTGCAGGTACGCGAGCTGCGCCTCCGGCGTGATATCAGCGTCGTAAAACCAATAGCGCCGGTTCGTCTTGCGATGAACGCCCAATGGAGCACGAATGGCATTGCCGTAGGCACCATCGGCAATCTGATCCTGCCGCGGAAAGACCTCGATACCTTCCTTCAGCCCCCCACCCTTGACGGGCACCCCGAGGCGGAGTGCGAGGTTGTAAATATAGATACGGCATTGGGAGGCCAGTAAGGGATGCTCGCCGAAGATCCAGAGGTGGCCGCCTCGACGCGACTGTTCGAGAGCCGCTTCAATTCCGTCCTGCCTAAGTTCGCGTCGCAATTCGAAGAGAGCATCGAGCGCGTCGTCGAAATCCGCGTCGATCGCCACCCACTTGCAGCTTTGGGTCTTTGGGTTGATCGCAAACAAGCTGATCGTCGCGTCACCGTTCAGGTGCATCCTGACCGCTCCTAGATCCAGCGGTCGCTTCTGTTTGATATAGGGCGCACTGTCATCCGGATGGGCCTTTTCTCTCTGGATGCAGTAAGCAAGACGGTTAACGAACAGTCGCATGAAGTCTTCGGCAGTCTGGCCGCTTACACAAAAGTGGGTCGGCATATTCGGGGTCTCCTCTCCTAGCTGTGTGGTTGTATCCCGGACCCCAAACTCGGTCAAATTCCTGGAAACGGCGAGCTGGATGTGCTCTTGTGGCACATCCACTCGCTGATTCCGGGTGGACAACAGGGCTACGCTGCAGCGGATCTCGGAACCGCTACGACCTTGATGGTGTGTGGTGGAATTGCGGCTGGGTTGGCTTTCGGAACTTCGAATTGGCGCTGCGGAATCCTGTCGGAAGCTCCACAGATAATTCCATTCACTCTTGCTATGCTGCGATTGATCGAACGGATACGGCTGGCGGACAGACGCATGGTGGCTCCTCCTGGAGTGGAAGTTGGTTTGGGTTAGGGTTTGGGATTGTGCGAGACGGGATGGATTAAGCGGTTGCCGGCTGCTGCTTTTTCGCCAACAGACCGGGCTGATCCAGGAATGCGAAGAGCTTGTATTCCCGGAAAATGCGGTCGAAGACATTCGGGGTAAATGGTCGGTCGAAGCGTTCGAAGTCGAGCCAATACCACTGCGCGGATTCGCGATCGAAGACGAAGACGCCACCGCATTCCGGGTCGTCTTTCATCATTTGCAGGATCATGACGCCTTTGGGAGTCTCGACCCAACGCGCTGCGACATGCTCTCCAACCTCGCCGTCCTTGAGGAAGGCTTCGATGGTTTCCTGAACGGTGTCGCCGACGCGATTGCGCCAGTCGAACAAGTGGTGGACGGACATCTTTCCTAAAATGCGTCTCATGATGACTCTCCTCTCTTTCGGGTTTGGGTTTGTGGACATTCGGCCCCTAGCGGAAGCGGCCGCGTAGCGTTTGAATCCAGGCGCGAACGAGCGTGAAGAACATCGTGGCAAAGAGCATCGTCAATCCGGCCAGCCAAAATGGGTGGCCGATGCTCACCTGGTAGAGGGTGGGGCCGAAGGAAGTGACCACCGCCACATCGAGCACGGTCACGAGGACGCATACTGCCAGGCGCCGGGCGAATCGGGCTGAGAGGACGGGGATGTACCCGGCCGGAGCCGAGACAATGCGAGGGATATTGGGCATGGGAAATCCTTTCCGTTGTGGCACGGTGCGTGCAGTTTGGTTGGGCGATTTGGATTGTGCAGGGGATGTTCGGTGGTGCGTTGACGCACCACCAAACGACAAACGTGATTGTGTTCTGGGTAAGGCAGGAGTGTTGGTTCTGCCGGAACCGACGACTTTCCGTCAGAAACAGAAGCTCTGTTGTCGTGCTTCTTCGGCGTGTTTTGAGGTGTGTGCTTCCACGATCTCGACCAGACTTGCGCCGGGTCGCATCGTGAACTTCAACTTGCGTTCTAGAGACGTGACCGCATCGAACGCATCGCGGTCGTGCTGATGAATCGCAACTAGGTCGGCGTCAGTTGAGAAGATGCAGACGCGACACGAGAAGCGGCGGAGATAGCCGCCTGCCGTTCCGTCCCTTGTGGTACTCAGGAACGCAAAATCGGCGGCTGAGATTGGGAAAACATGCTCGAATCCGGTGTCCGCCATCACCGCGTAAGTTGGGGTTTCCGGGAACTTCTTGCGAACGAATCCCAGCATTCGTGTCGAGTCCTTCCCGCCAGACTGGTTCACCACAAGCGCAAGATCGCTGCCGCAGTCCTGCGCCATACGCCGCACTTGCTCTAATCCCTGTGTCATATCTAGCTCCCTTCCCGTTGGCTCTTACTTCCGGAATTCGCTTTCTCGTCCTTCCGTCCCACACCACCTCCTCACCGACCCCTCAAAACACAGCAATGTACAAGGGGATAGTCAGGAAGCAAGTCATAGAAGGGATAAGGCTTAGGAGAGGCTCATTATGGTCAAAAGCAACGCAAAGTCAATCAAAGGGTCCGCAATGGCATGCCATTGCAACTGCAATCGCTCCACGATAGGTAGTCAAAGAGATTTGGAAGAAAACAGGATTAGCTATCGCCCTTTGGCGGCGAGGAGATCGCGCAACGAGACGACTGCTGAGTCTTCTGTGTTGGTTAGTGTGCGAGTTTCGAGCAAGGACCGCCGGAATGATTCGCTTAACGCGAAGCCGATCTGTCTCCGGCACGAGCGCATCTCGACAGCGAGAAGGTACAAGATGTCGTCGTTCGAAGTGAGATAGAGAATCGTATCCGCCGTCTCGTCCTTGTCGAGTACTTCACGAATGGCGCGATACCGTTGCGCCGCCTTTGGATTCCTCTCATACTCAATTGCCAGCCGTTTGCAGTCTCCATCGAACGCGATTTCCGCGATGGCGTCGTAATCTTTCGTTGCTGAACTCTCGACAACCAGATTCCGCGAGGTGATTTCGAGTTCGCATTTCCAGGAGCGAAGCAGGCCGCCCTTCGCCAGAGCGATGCGGATATTCACCAGTTCCAACGCATGCGGCACCTGGGATGGGTGCAAAATCTGTTCGGCGTTGCTTGGCAGGGAGAGCAGATAATGGCCGCGTGCTTCAAGGCATTCGAGACCTTGCTGCGTAATTCCGAGGACTGGTTTCCCAAGATGCCGGTATGTCTCCAGCCGTGAAAGGAGGCCAGCCTTCACCAGTCGCGCGACGCGCCAACGGAGAGATCGCACGAGGGGAGCCTCCATTTCGAGCGAGATTAGCTCGAAGAGTTGGTCGAAACAGATGGCGCGAGCGTTGCGGACATGGAGCAGAACGGGCACGTCGCATGCTTCGGATAGAGCGATATAGCCTTTGTAATACCTCATGAGAACCTACCGTCCTGCCCGCAGAAGAGTGAGAGACCGTCACCGTTTTCGTTTACACGCCAGCGCCCGAGATCGCTTTCAATCCAATCGTCTGCTCGAAGCAACAGCATGGCTTCGAACCTCGGACCTCTCATGCTGATCGAGATCGGGTTCACACCAGACGACATCCACCCCGGCTTGCGGAACCGAATCAGGCCGTGCTCAACAGAATTCAGCGCCACTAAATAGCCGTCTGGATCGACGTCTTTCACCAATCGTTGGAATAGGAGATGTACTTTTCCGGCAAACTGGTTCGGCCCCGAGCAGAGAAATGTCTTACCGATCGCGCGCGACGGAAACTCCGGATCGAATCCGCTTTGTGTATTGAACCTGATTTGTCCGGGATAGATCGCACTGTGATGAAGGCGCCTTCCCGATTTCAGAGCGGCTGCATTGAAGTAGGCCACGCGTCGGCGAAAGCAGTAAGGATCGTCCTTATCCGATGGGTGCATCATCCACCAGTTCGTTCCGAAGTTGATCACGCGCACGTACATTCCCCGGTCTCCGTGGCAAGCGTGTTCAAGAGAGCTCGTGTCTGGAGCATCCGTTCCGGGCCGCGCAGATAGTGAAGAAACCAGGCACGCTCGAAGAAATAACGCGGCAATGGCACGTTCTCGTCCCGGAAATAGAGCAGGAGCCTGTCCAAATCGGCCATCGCTTTGGCGAAGACGATGGCATCCTCGTCGGCCGCCCCGAGTTCCTTCCGCAGATAATGATCCCAGTCTTGTGTCTCTAAGTTCTCCGCAAGTCCACGCTTGTAACCGGCCCAGAGGGCGAAGTACGGGTTCTTCTTCGCAAGATGATTGAGCAACTCCTGGACTTGTTCCTTCGGAGAAACGGGAGCGAGTGGCGCTGCCTCGAGTCGTTTGAGCTGTGTCTGGTGGAACAGTAATTGCGTTAGGCCGGCAAAGATTCGCTCATTCAAACGCTGAAGGCTGTCGGTCCGGCGAGGTTCGGAGAGGGTTTGAATGCGCCCCAATTCTTCTGTGTATTCAGCGGGAAACTCCTGCTTCCGCACTTCGTAGAAGCTCTTGAATAGTTCGGTGCGGCCACACGCGAGGACGTACTCACGCTCAACGACTGGGACGAAATCGCGCACATACGCGGTCCATTCGTCCTGGCTGGCAAATTCGGTTCTGCTCCGGATGGGCATATCGGCCTTTCTATGCGCCCTTGAGGGTGGCGTTGCGGCGGCGCTCCTGATCGAGAAGGGCGGTTGTTTGGCTGAGACGTTGTTTCAAGTTTTGCTCTGTGTTCTGCATCGCTTCGATCCTTCGCTGGAGCAACAGATTGGATTGCTGTAGATTCCCACTGCCGCCATCCGCCGCAGGGACATTGGCCGCCTCAAATATCGGCGGCTCGGCGGAAACGTTCTTCCGTCCCGTGCTCGAGTCATTCTCTGTGAGCTTGCGGACGCTCCGAGTGAGATTCCCTGATGTCTGCTTGTCCGACCCTTGCTGTTGCTGCTTGAGCGCGAGAGCCTTCTCTACGTCTGCATTGTGAGTTGCGACAAGCTGATTGAACTGGTCTGTACGGCGGTCGAGTTCTATTCCATCGCTGACCCGGCCGTTCCAAAGCTCGGCAATGATGGCCGCGGTGATGACCTCTCTTTTGGCTTCCGATCTCCATTGCAACAAGACGACGGCTACCGATCCGGTGAGCAAAAGGAGGGTCATTACATTCGACCAGAAATACAAATCATCCACGGTGTTTACAACGACAGCATCCCGGCCGGACTGCATCCGCGCGCCGTAGTCGTTTCCGTTCGGATTGATCTCGCCGAGCACGAAGTCAAAGAAACCCTCCTGCTTGCGCGGGGAATGTTGCGATGGCGCTGCCGGATTGAGCGTTTGGCCAGAGGAGGGAGGCGCAAAAGCAAGCATCAGCGCGCAGAGAGTCATTGAAAGCCGAGTCATCTTCACTCTCCTGTGGAAGTGTCGAGAGATACTCCCGCCATTCTTCTGCGTCGTTGTTTTCGGTTCTCCGTCTCTTTGAAACGGAGGTTGACACCAACTTCCGGGTCAAGATAACTGTGCATCTTCGGATAGAGCCGCGGGGCGAGGCCCTCGATGCGGAAGCTGGGGGCACGGCGGACATGGAGGTGGGAATAGCGCGTGCCTTCTCGACTGTCCACCATCAATATCTCCATCTGACCCACGGGAAGATTCTTGATGTGGTCTTCCCGCGCTCGCGTTTCCTTGATGTCGCTCTCGCTGCCGGTCCCGGTTTCGGTGTACTTGGGCGAGAAAAGTCCGGTCCTGCGTACAGATAAGCTGCGACGTTTTGTCGTAACTTTGGCTGACGCCTTCAGGAACCATTGCGCCGTATTCTCTTCGGACACATTCATGATCATCTTGGTGCCCGGCGCGGAGGATACCTCGTCTGAGAATGCCTGGCTCACCCGCTGCAACTGGGGCAGGCTCTGGAACGAAAATAGGAACGACACTCTGGCTCCCCGCGCAGTTTGAAGCACCTGCGTAAATCCCGGATAGGCGAATGGAGCGAACTCATCCAGGATCACCGAGAGCATCGGCTCGTTCACGTCTCTCTCGCTGGTGGTGCGCGCGTAACGCTTGCCAACCATGAGCTGGATGTTCTGCAGCAGGATCTTTCCCAGAGCCTCGACCGCACGTTGATTGCGATTCGTGTTGAGCGAGACGAACAGAATGAGGTCCTGTTCGAAGACATCGTCGAGGGTGAGAAGGTCTTGATATGACCCGGTTACGATGGAAAGCTCGTCCTCCAGAAAGCTCAGAAGCTCGTTCAATAATCCCTGAATCTTCTCGACGCGCTCCCGGTCGGCGAGGGACCGCTGCAGCATCCGCACCGACATCTCAAAGTTCAATCGCTTTTGCGTGGAGACGCCGGACAGAGATGCGAGTCGGGTTTTGGCGATCCCGATCTGCTCCTGGAGGACGTTCTCGTCGAGTGCCATGACCAACACGTCATATACGTTGAACAGCTTGCCGGTGTACTGGAGGATGCGAACAAGGTCGGACAAATAAGCCTCCTGGTGCCCTTTGAAGAAATCCTCTCGCAAGCCGAAAGACCGAAAGATGAAGTTAACGTGCTCCTGATAGGCGTCGTCGAGTGCATAGAAGGGGTTGTAACGAGCCGACTCTGTGGGGTGTGTCGGATCGAGAACACGGAGGTCCTGCAGACGCCCAGCCGCCTCGATGTGCGGCAGAAGGCGATCAAGGAATTCCCGTTCGCCCTTGCCGTCGAAGATGATCATTGGCATCCTACGGCCCCCAAATCGACGCATCAGGTCCTGAGCAATGATGTTTTCCAGGAACGTCGATTTGCCCGCGCCGGTGCCGCCGACAATGACACCATGCTTCATGCGAACGACATCAGGCCACAGCCAAGGCTCCTTGTGGACGTTATATCCGAGCAACGTCGCGGCATCCCGATTGGTCTCACGAGCGATTTTGCTGTCTGTGAGCGACGGAACAAAGAGAGGAGGATGGGGCCAATTCTCCTCGCGTTTGCGCCTCTTGCCAGCAAATTGGGCGATCACGAGCCCACCACCGAAGAACAGCACGGCGAAGTCCATGAAGAGTTCAAGGCATTGGGAATTGCGTAGGTGCAATCGGGAGACGGCGACATACCAGCCGAACGCCAGCACAGCACACCCGACAAGGACAAGGACGCCGGTCACATCTTCGGGTCCCGGCTGAAACCTGCGTGGTTGTGGTTCGTAGGCAGGACTCATCATCGGGCTCCAATCGTGAAGTAAAAGAAAACTCCAATCAGGGCGCAGACGAGCACAGCCACCAGAATGAGGAGCGGGCTCGGCTTCCAGCGGCCTTTTTCGTCGAGAGGCTTGAGATCGTCAGACAGGAGGCGAAGGAGGGCCTGCTGCAGATTCGATTCCGCATCGCCTCGATATATCGTGAGGAGCGCTCTGCGAATCTCCTCCGGCGTGACATGGCCTTGCGCGTCCATGACTAGAGAACAGCCTCAACGGTGAGGGGCTTACCCTGGTCGCTGCCGAAATTGAATTGAAAGAGCTGGGGAGGGTTCCCTTGAGAGCTTCCAATGCTGAGCACTCCGGTGGTCTTCTGGCCTGGAGCAAGGTCGTGGCCTAAGGATTCAGCTTGCACCACCGTAAAAGTGCTGCCGGGTTTTGCCTTGAAGGCATCGAACGTCTGCGTCGAGAGCTGGTGGTTGCGCAAGCTCAATAGAGAGATGGGCAACTGGGTGGGAAGCGGAGCGGACACATCGGGAGTGGTGAGCCGGAATGGCTCCTTCGTTTGATTGGTGATGGAGTAGCGAATGTAGAGCTGGTCTTTTGCACGATAGACCTGTTCCAGATCTACCTGCACTCGATCGGCGATGGACTTGGAGCCATCGTGGGCCACGTCCTGCACCCCCATCATCGCCTGGGTCAGAACAAGGGATGCCATCTTACGGATCTCAGCGTCGCTTGGTTCCGCAGAAGCACTCGCGGCGGGATGCGGCTTGGGCGCGGGTTCGGTGCGAATGAGGACATCCATGGTTGCGAGTTGGCCGGCGGGATCAAGTTCATAGGTAAGCTGGCGCGATTCGGTCCAGATGAACAGATTGGTCGCAACCCCTTCGCGAAGCGGCTCGACGAAGACTTTGTCGTCGTGATGCTCCACGCGAAAGCTGTCGGTATCGGCTACGGCAATGGTAGACACGGGTTCGCCGAACTCGAGGACCGTCAGATGATTCAGCGATGTTTCCACATGACGAATCTGATTTTGGCTGGTCGTTTGTGCCCCTGCCACGGTCACCGCCAGGGCAACCGGAATGGTGATGAGCATCTTCATAGCGGCCTCCTTGGGCACACTCTGATAAAAAGCAAAGGAGAAGCCGGCAATATGCCAAGCTTCTCCCTTACGGTTAAGAGTTCTCCATCACAGCCGGAGCACTCGTGTTTTCGAAGACCAGGTTCCGCTTTCCTTTGTATTGAAAGAGAAAGACCTTCTTCTCACCTTCAGGGCCTTCGGGATTGACCAAGCGCTCGACGAGCCAGGCTCGCTGCTCAGGGTCAAACCGAACCTGTCCGTTGATGGTTTTCGGAAGACGTACACGAACCTTTTGGCCGCCGGTGACCTCCGCAAAGGTATCGACAACCTCTTGAGGGAAAGCCTGAAAGAGTACCGCCCCCGAGCCTGTGCCACCAGTGACGATGGTATTCATCGCCTGTGCCCATGCCCGACGGTTTTCTTCCTTGCCTTGCGCCCCATAATGCACAAATAGATGGAGCGAACTGAACTGATCCTTCGCATCCTTCTCATGCTCCCAAAGGGCCGCCTGCGCTTTATTGCGAGCAAGGACAGCAGACTTTCGCTGTTCCTTGTCCTCACTCTTGCGGACGGCCTCCCATAGAGCCTGAGCGTTCTTGAGCTGCAGCTTGATCTCTTCTTCCCGTTGGACAATTCGACTGGCGATATCTCCGTAGATTGAATTAACGAGTTGGCATTCCTCGAACATCTCTCGGGTGACTGTCTCACCTGTAAAGAGTCCGCGAAAATCCTCAATCGACATTCTTTCTTCGAAGTTGCCGTCAGTCGGACTGGGCAGAAAGCCGAATTCCTTGCGCAGCACGTTATAGAGCCTGCCAACCTTGTCCGTATTCGCAACATCGTTGAGATGGGCCGGTAGATCCGAGACCTTGCGCTCCCGTTTGTAGCGGAGCCAGGGTGCCGGTGCTATCTCCTTCCGGATATCGCTTACGACGGATTCATCAATCTCGACCTTATGTTTCAAAGAATCGAGTGCGTTCTGGAGTTGCTCGACGAGCTTATAAGCCAAATCAGGCCGTCCCGCCGCTAGACATGAGGTCTTAAGATCGGTGATGGAACCGATCTTGTTGCCCCGCGCCTTCATAGCAACTAGATACACATTCCACCAGGGAGACTTTGCCTTCTTGGCCTTGGTCTTTTCCTGTTGGAACTTCTCTCCGTACGCGATCCGTCCCTCGATGAACTTTGGGAACTGATCGGACGGCATTACACAGATGGTGTCGAAATCGAAGTCACCGCCATTCTTGCTGGCCGTTTTCGAGTGAAGGATGTAGGTTCCCTCCATGCGAAGCTGACGATCAAGAATGTGAGCGACCACCGATTCATCAAGGTCGGGTGCGCCCAATGCCTGTTTCAGCATCGGAACGAACGCATCGTTAGTGAGGTGACGGACTGGAAGTAGGTCCTCCTGCATCCGGATGGGATACCGGACGCAAAGGCCTCTTTCTGCCGTCAGGGATGTAATGGAGGTATCCTCGGGAATCCAATCCGAAGCCGATAGGATCTTCCCTCGATGCTCGATGAGCACCCCATCATCCGCGAGAGCGAATGCCGGGAGTTTGAGATCACCGCCAGTACAGGTGCGAAAGACCCAACGCGCCAACTTGCGATTCAGTTGATTGAACACATACGGAAATTTAATTGCGTTTCCGGTGCGGTCAGCCAAGAGAACAGCTTCTGCCGGGTCCCATCCTTCCGAAGCAGCATCTTGTCCCTGCTCCAGTGAATCAGGATCGAAGCTGACATCATCATCGTTCGCGACGATCTCGGATTTCCCGATGATCTCGAACAACGCTTGGTAGTCGCCTTCGTCCCACGCCTTTCTCAGTTTGCCGATCCGTTTGAGAGCCCAAAGCATGATCTCAAACTGAAGAGCGTCCTCCGAAGCATGTTCGATCAACGTGTAGCTCGAACCGAACTCAGAGACGCGGGACACTTCCTTGATCCCGAGGATCGCTGGTCCGGTGTACATGCGGCCGGAGGTTCCCAACTGCGGAAGGAAGCGAACGCTTCCTTTCAACGCTGGTTTGCAGGCGCTCTCCGGCAGGATGAGATCAACCCCGAGCCTTTCGGCTACGCGATCGCTCATCGCCTTCAGAGCACCCTTTGCTTGTTTCGGCTCGCGAACATCGAATGCTAACCGGAACTGGCAAAAACGGTTGGTGCCGATCTTCAGCTTCTTGTAGATAGACTCACGCGCCCAACCCCTGCAATCGTTGGTGCCAAGGACGTGGTCCTCGACAACGGCGATACGGAGATCAGGTTCTTCTACCATTAGCTTGCAATCGGAGACGAGGATCGCGAAGTACACGATCGCTGCCTCGGGCCAATGCTGAAAGCGCTCAGCAATCTTGCCGGCATGCGTTTGATCGACAAAGTAAAACTTGCCATCCTTCGCCGAACCACTCGCACCGACGAGCCTGTACTCGACCCCGCCATAGGAGAGCTTCATCATGGTGTTCTCGACCACTGACTGCTCATACGGCGCCAATTCATACGGCACACTGACACGCGCTACCTGGATGTCTGGATAGACTTGCGCAAGGAGCTTACCCTCGAGTGTGTCCTTCCTGCCCAGCTTGCTTTGTTTACGAGTCACTTGTCCGGACGCATCAATCTTCAACTCCAGAATGAGCTGATGATCGATCGCCGTATTTTGTGTCCTATTCGCTGTCATTTTCTCCTCACTTGTCTGGCGCTTCCAACGAAGTGACAAGAGACCTGCTGATCGCCGGTTTCTTTATCTCTTCACCTGGCCGCCCGGGTTAGGGGTGGGTGTAGACCGAGCCAGGTTCGAGAGTGCAAACCGGGTCAGCGGAATTCCTCATCGCAGTGCGATAAGGCGTCAAAGGAGGTGGACATTAGCCATGTTTCAGGTATGTCTCCTCTTTGAATCCCGTGACCGTGAAGGCCCTATTTGCGCAAGGGCCGCTTCACCAATGTTGGAGATCCTCCCTGTATCTCCGCCTCCACCTTGTAAGCAAGGAGGGCATAAATAACTCCGTTTTTGGATTGAAATGCCTTGATTAGGGCATCGCCCTCGCTGGCGACCTCCGCTCCAAGCTCCGGCTTCTCTGGAGTCGATCCCTCTTTGGCGAGGAAGTAGCGAACGACTTCCTCTGTCTGTTGGCGAGGTCGCCGAGATCGTCTCGGTTCGGCCGGTTGACTAGACGCCGATTGAATCTCGGCGACCTTCGCAACTGCTGTTTCCATCATTGGCCTCCTTTATTGCCCGAGTCGTTGCTGTCCGGCGTTGCGTCCGGTGTATTCAGGATGTGGTCTCGGCGCTCACCATCAATCGGGCGCTCGCTGTACTCCGCGACCCAAAGCCCATCAGGGTTCACATCCGAGCGGCGGTCAGCAATGAGGCGGAGGCGGTATTCGTTGACGAAGTGGTCCGTTGATTCTGCGCCTTTCGACAGTCGGTGAACGTCTTTGACCCCGTAGATGAGATAAGTGAGAGGCTCGCCGGTGACAGGCTCGATCTCGCGCAAATGGAACACCGACTCGATCTGATCGTCGTCGATCTTTCCGCGCGTGTTGTCGTCAGCCATCGCCTTGATCGTGTATGCGCGCAGATTGCGGGTCATCATGTTAAGACTGTTGGCCCAATGATCATCAACGTCCGCAGGAGAGTAGTTCAGGTACGTGGCAAGAAACCGCTTCGCAAATGCTTGGTCGAGAAATTGATCCGTGCCTGTGGACGACGGATCGACGGACGAACCCTTTGCCGGTCTGCCTAAAACGGCGGCCTCACCGTTGGGGCCGATACGAATGACCGTTGGCGGCTGTAGCCGCACGAAGATCGCAAACCCGATGGCGAGCAGGGCGATGGGAACGGTCAAAAACGCAAGAAGCCACGCCTTGTTGGCATTCGCCTTCAAGGCTCCGTCCACTTCGTAGTATTTGGGTGCGACCGTGATGGGCTCTGCTGTTGCAGTGGTATTGCTCTTCATGGGTCCTCCTAGTTTTTGCCGTCGCTGTCCTTAGTTCCTGCGGCACTCGCCACGGTGCGCGCCACCAACCGCGCAGCGTGATAGGTACCCCAGGTGCCGATGTTGTAGCGATGAATGGTTGGCCCTCTTTTGGCTGGCTGCGACGATCTGCCTCCGCCGCTGGTATTGCCGCTACTACCGCGCGTACCTGTCGAAGCTGCATTGGTCCCAGGGGTGCTTGGCCCGGCTGCGGTCTCCCCCTCGCCGTTTGTATCGTTTTCACCTAGCGCGTCACTCAGGGAACTCCGCATCTGCTCTGCGTGACCTTCGATCGTCGGACCACCGCCGAAGCCTCCGGACCCCTGATCCGCCAGATTCTGCGCTGCCGCCCTTGGGCTGCCCTGCGGCCGAGCCGGTTGGTTCGACCCTCCCGTAGCAACGTCGACTCCGCCTTTTCCTGTAGATGTGGCTGTAGCCGAACCACCGGCGCCAGATCCAGTTCCGGCAGCTCCGATCCCTCCAGTTCCAGCAGCAGTTGCGCCCGCGACCGCGCCCTCAACGCCTGCTGCACCCACTGTTAGGGCCGTCACCGCAGCACCGATCAGTGCGCCAGCCGTAGACCCCACGTCACCGCTGACGATCCTCTTGGCAATAAAAGGAATAACCGCAATCGCCAATGAGTAGATGATGCTTGTGGCGCCGATCAGAAAGGAGCCCTCGAGGTTTCCAAGCCCGCCCAGAAAATTGTTCTGGTTCAGCATCTGGCCGACCTGTCCCATCTGAACCGCGCTGAGCAGAGCTCCAAAACCTCCATAGAGGATGGGCCACGCATTCCAGATCATGACGTTCTCGACATAAGCTTTGGCGAGACGGTTTGTGGCGCCAAGCGGCATGAGAGCAATCACGATTGGGCCAAAGATATAGAGAACGCTTCCGTAGAAGATGTAAAAGAAGCCAAAGATCGCAACAACGAAGGGATAGAGGATATAAGCAATCAAGATGAGAACGGCGTCGATCAGGCCCGCGATCGAACCGGTAATCAGACCCCACATTTGCTGAGCACCGTCTTGGGTGAACTGGTTTTGGAGATCGCTCATCCAGTTTTCGAAGACGTTTCCCCCTGATGCGTTGCTGATCCAGTTCCCGGCATTCACAAAACCTTGATTTACGGTAGTGAAAACTGTGCTGTAGTTCATCACCACAAGAGCAGTGACAACATACTTGATGAGACTTGTTCCGAGGCCTCGCACGTCGCCGCCATGCAGGGCAGATTGGTACATTTGCCAGAGGAATCCCACCAGCAGCACGACATAAGCCGCGTTCTGCATCCCTGACGTGATACTGGTCGAGTTAATGCCCGATATCGCTTGCGTTAGAAAGCGCTCGAATAGGCTTAGCTGCGTTCCCTGAAAAAACGCGAGCACGGCGACATTGGGGTGAAGGAACATCATGATGGTGTCACCTGTTCGTCAGCGATCCGTTGATGAGGTTGCTGTTGTTTGTGTTGTCTGTGGTTGCGAGCTTCGCGACCTTACTCTGATTGGCAAGGTCTATTCCGCGAGTTCGCATTAATTCGGCGAGCGCGGCCTGAGTATAGGCATTGGCGCGAACCACCCATACATCCGCTTCCGCCTCCAGGATGGGAGCGCTGCCCGGCGCTGCCTGCGTAATCTGCTGCCCCATTTGGTCCGCTTCGCTGAGTTCCGCCGTCGCCAATGCGTCGATCTCTATTGCTCTTTTCATGGAATCTTGAGCCTGAGCGTCGGTCATGTCCGTCATAGTGCGAACCGCAGGGGACGTCGTGTTTTGCGCCATCACGACGCCATAGACTTGTTGATATTGACTCGAGACGGTTGGCACGTTGGCGGCATTACGCGAGAGCAACGATGACTCGAGGTTTTGCGATTGCGGCAGAGTGGCGCTCGAAACGTTCACTGTACGGAACATATTGCTCAGCTGGGTGAATTGGCTTTCGGATTGCATCACCGAGCTCTTGGCCTGATTGATCGCCGTCAGCGGGTACATCACCTGCTGCTCGTACTTCGCTGCGCTCTGCTCGTACTGGTTAATCGTCTTGAGAGGCGCCGCGATATAGGTGTTCATGAGCGACTGCATTTGTGACAAGGCCGCCATAATCGCCGCGGTGTCGATGCCGAATTGCCCGCGCGCGTGGTTCGGTACGATGAGCAGAACACCAAAGGCAACACCTCCGATCTTGAGCGCCGTCGATCGATACCAGGGACGTTTCAAAGACTGTGTGTCTGTGTCGCTCACCGGAATGGGCTTTATGACTTCCGGCGCAGACTGTCTCTTCCACCAGAAGAATGGCCTGCGAACTTTGTCGGGGGTTCTCTTTGGGTCTGTCATGGCGTCTCTCCTTATTTGGTCAGCGTCCCTGTGATGAGGCTGTTCACTCCACCGGTCATGGTGGTCCTGCGCTTGACGAGAACATTGTCGTGAGCGATGCGGCCGGCCTCCTGGCGCAGTTCTGCCGCAATCATCATTTGCATGTAGGCTTGGCACCGGAGGTTTGCGACCTGGGCCTGTGCGGTAAGGTACGGATTCGAACCAGGAGTGCTTACCGCGACCTGATTTTCCATCTGGTTCGCAGTCTGAAGAATGAGATCTTGACCTTGATCCGCTACTAACGTCGTCTTCAGGTTCTGTTGACCGAGCGCGTCGTCCATGTCCATCATCACGCGATCCTGCGGGGATGCGGTGTTGGCCTGGGGTATCGCCCCGTAGTTCGTGGTGAAGCTCGTCTGAAGTGACGGTATCTGGGTTGAAAGACGACTGTGCAAGATCGACTCGAACTGTTGCGGACCGGGCGTAACCGCACTTGTGAATGGCGTGTTGAATGTTTGGTTCATTGAGTTACGAAAACTAGAGATCGAATTGGCGACAAATCCGCGAGCTTGATTGAGGGCGGCCAGAGGCGCGATCGTCGTCTGGTACAGCTTTGTCACCTGTTGCATGATCTGGTTAACAGAGCTCAATGAACTACCAATGTCGCTCTGAATGGATTTGAAAATCGAGTCGAAGGCGGTCAGGAACTGCGCGTGTCCCAAAGTTGGCAGCGCAACGGTGGTCGCCAGAATCAGAAGGGCGATCCTCGACCTCTTTTTCTGTCGAGGTTGAGAGGCCAGTCCTTCGGCTGGTTCGCTCCCCAAAGGGAGGGTGTCATTCGGAAGCCGCTCTTTTGATTTCACTTCTACATTCATTGCGCCAATGCCTCCAGTACTTCACCAGAACGCTCTTCCGGAAGAGGAGCGAGTTCTGCCAGGCCACGCGGGTAGGATCGGGCCAAGGCTTCGTATGCAGACAGCAATGGCACATCATCATGCTTCCTCATCCACCACTTGCGATAGGTACGCTCCCTTGGATAGGTGGTGGTGATCCAGTAGTCCACCGGAGTGGGCGCAATCCGAATGACATGCGTGGACTCAGCCTTTTCTCCGATGGCAATGAGGAATTCAGCGCTGTGACCTTTTCTTGGCTGCGCGAACCCTTTGATCTGATTGATGGCCGTCTCATTCAAGTGCATGTGCTCGCGATGAGCGGTCATGTCACCAGGCTGTTTGCCTATGATCTTCGTGCTGGCATTCTTGGCGATACCAATGCCATAGGGATTGGGCTTAGCTGGCGTACCAACAATCTGCTCGGGGGTCTGCCCGATTGCCCAGACGCTTGCGTATCGTTTGCGCGCCGTAAGAAAGTCTCGTTCGACGGTCGCCGCCAGAATGGGTGTGTCGAAAACAACCTTGCACTCATCGATCATGCTCAAGCTCGGACGGCCGCTCATGCCAGAAGTTCGATGGATTGAAGTGTGAGCAATCTGGAGACTCATCGCACCTTCGAGCCTGGGGTCGTTCTTTAGTTTGTCGATGTTGAAGTAGAGCCAAGGACTGTCGAGAGGGACCGTGGTTGGCCGATCAAAGAGCTTCGCATAAGGTCCCTCGTCCACCCAGACCCGAAGTTTCGTCGCCGCCAAACGTGCCATTTCGTTGATCTTCTGGTTGCGATCTCGGTCCTGCCAATGAGCCAGTTCCGCGGCGAAGTCCCCGAAAAGTGGAATGGGGTTGGAAGACTTTGAGCTGCAGCGCTTGTAGGTCGACGCAATCGCAGCGAGCAACACACTGTCCAACAGATCGATGTCCAGGTCCGGAGGTGTGTTCTCTCCCAACATGTGCCGGGTCAGGTTCTTTATGTATGAGATCTGATCATTTGACGGTCTCAGTTCTTCCTTTGGTAGATCCCAGGAATTGATAGTGGCATCGCTATCCAGCGACACTTCGATCATTTGGCTGCCCATCAACTCGATCAAAGGTCGGTAGGAATCCCCGCTCTCGATAATGGAGATCAACGCATTGCTCCGGGCCGCCATCAGCAAGAGTTGTTGGGCCAAGAAAGTCTTGCCTCCTCCGGTTGTAGCCATAAGCAATCCGTTCGCATCCGAAAAGCTGGGATCGAACATGGAATATGGAATGAGCTGGCGATAAGGCGTCTCGAACAGAATGAGTGGACTGCGACGGGTCCCTGTCCAAGGCATTTCTACCGGGACCAGATCGGCGACGTTTGACGTGAGCATGTCCTGATCACGTTTATCTGGGTCACCCATTCCGGGTAAGGTTCCGAGGAAGATGCGACGCTTGGCGATCGTCTCGGCGACAGCCTTAGCTCCGTTCATATGTGTAAAGCCGTTCAGCACTTCTTGGGTCCGATTGGCTAACTCGCGTTCCGCTTGCTCAAGCTCCCCGAAGGTAGCCGCGTGCCGCGACGTTCGTACAACCACTGAAAGGCTTAGTTTTGCCGTTTTGAGGGAGCTTGAAATGATGTCCCTCTGAACTTGGAGAAGTTGCGCCTGCGCGACTTCGGCCTCGGGATTTACCTTGAAGTTGCCATTCGCATCCTTTTGCGCAGCGGTCATCTTCTGCAACCGCTTCTTGTATCCCTTTAGAACTTTCACCTGATCGGGGATGACAACTTGTGCGCTGACTATTACTGGAAAGCCGAGCGTAGAAAATTTCTGTAGCATTCCCGGAAAGGTAGCGTCCGGGAGTTCCTTGAGGCTGATCACGGAGTAGAGATAACCATCGATATTGAGGTAAGTTTCAGTCTCATTGAGAATGCTCGACTGCGTTGCTTGTTCTCGAGCACTGCGATAGACCAACATCTCTTCGCCCGGAACATATTGGCGATGGTCACGCCGGGTGGGATGTTGGGAATGCTTCAACTCCTCAAACAGCTCCTGCGTCGAGAGCCGGCGGGGACCCAGAGCCGCCACCTCCATTGAGGCTTCGACACCCCTGAGAATTGACTCAAACTCCGCCAGATAGGTCTCGTGGTCTTTGCGGGTGCGCTGAATCGCCTTCTTCTGGCTGACCGTGAAACCGCCGAGCTTTCCGTTCTGTTGCGCAGAGTGGTATAGCTTCGCGTGAATCCGCGGGTCCCAAATGAAGTAGATATGAAGTCGAGGTTCAAAGTAATATCCGTCTTTCTCTTTTTGTCGCCACATCCGAAGGCGGTGTGCATCTAGGGCCTCGACGTCCACCTGCTCCACCCGTCTCTGGTCCAGGTAGTTCTCGAGCAATTCCCCCAAGTGCTCGGAGATTTCATACCTAAACTGGATGCGCATGCTGACGTCGGGTACGCCGCGAAACAACGCCTCAAGCTTTAACTTGGAGTCATTTCGGTCATCGTCCGTGGCAAAGTAAGACAACACTCCTTTGAGCTCATAGCCGGCGACGAAGGCACCATTGGTGCGCACCATCACGTTATCGCCGCTTGGAAGATCCCGAAGCGGCAAGAGTTCACACACAGCGGGCGACTTCAATTTCTTCTCGTGTTCCGCGTAGGTCACTGGCATAGCTCTGTTCTCCTTCCGGTCGTACGCGGGTGCTCGTCGCCATATAGTCTTTCTGCCGCCATCACGGCGAGGGGTGTAATCCCTTCGTGGAATCGCGAGGCGAAGACCACGCTGGCGAACACAGCCTGAGCTGCGTCTGGATCGAGCCGCCAATTCACCATTCCGTCCGTATCTGTTTTGATCGAAGCCTGCATACCACTACTCCTCCTCGACGACGTAAGGGTCTGCTTGTTGCGAATCTCGCTCAAGTGCGCACCACCCGCGGGGCGAGAAGAATGACCGCACAAGATCGGTCAGATATCCTCGAGGGCGCCCGTACTTGAACAGCATTAGGAAAGGGACTGCCAACACCGGCACAACAAACTCCATAAAAATGTTGAGTGGCATCCCCAGGAAATGAGCATCGTTCCCGGCAAAGTGGGCAAGCAGGTTCATGAGAGCTGCCAACGCGAGTACCAAGATCAGATCCTCAAACTCGAGGCCAAGAAACGTGACCTTCGTATGGAGGTTGCGGTGAACGGGCGTCAAATCCAAACTCATAGCATCCTCCTCAAATTCCGTGTGCCTGCGTAACCATCGATTCGGCGAAGCGCACGATGCCTGAGACCATCAACGCAGCCACTGCCGCGATGAACTTACGAATCCAGGTCGAGCCTGGATAGATTTCAGAGACGACGCCACCCATGTGAAGTGCCATCGCTGCGAGCTGGGTGAGCGCGAACATGGGCAGGATTACGTTAGCCGTCCAGTTCACGAGACTCATCGTCGCCATCCAAAAGCCATCGGCACTTGTAGGGCCGGCATTTTGAACAAAGCCCTCGAGAGCGCGGAGCATTCCAGAACACATCAGCGAAGCGAAACCACCATAGAGGAGGTGCTCGAAGGGGCCGCTCTTGCTATAGCGGTAGACCGCACCGGCGAAGAACATTCCCGCCATCGTTGGCATAATGGTGTTCCCAGCCCAGGAGGCGAGGTTCGTAATTGCGCCATTCAAACTCATCGTCTTCTCCTAAGCAGCCATTGCTTGGAAGAGTGTGAGTAGTCCACTCACGCTCAGAAAAGAAATTGCGGCAAAGACCATCCGGGTCCACGGCCTATGCCGCACGAAGTTGATCACCGCACCAACACACGCCAAACCTGCTGCGGCGGGCATGATCTGCCCAACGATGTAGTTCCACAGTGACGTGAGCATATCCGTGGTTGCATATTGGTCTCCCGAGTTCCAGCCCTGCATCAGTTGCATGGTGGCCGAGAGCGACATTAAGAACAGTGCGGCGATGATCGACGGGAGTGGATTTTCGCCGGCTGCTCCATCCAGGGTTGCCTTCAAAACGAAGTAAGCGGCGAGAACGGGCACCAGTTTGGCCACTACGATCTGATTGACGAATGCTTTGAACACCGTCTCCATGCTTGCGAGCCAGCTGGTTCCGACCGATCCGCTCCCCGAAGGAACGGTGATGCCTTGTGCCGCAACCCAGGACAACAGTTGTGGGAGCGTCAGAAGAACCACCGTCCACAACACCCACTTTCCCGTCCGCCCGTTCACGTGGAAGTTGGTTCCTCCTTCGTGCCGTAGACTCACTCCCGCGGCGGTCAACGTCAGGAACGCCGCGGGCACAGCGAGATCAAGCAACATCTGGAGAAGGTCGAGAAGGAATTGCGGCACCGGCATGACGACGAAACCTCGTTACTGGATTCCTTGTGCTTGCGTGATGAATCCTTCGGCCATACGTCCCAGACCGGAGATCACCATCAGCGCTACGCCGGTTACGCCCCAGCCCATATAACCGCGACCGGATTTGAAGTGCCATCCCGCGACACCGAGGCAGGCGACCGCGATCACTGGAGCAATGACGTTGCAGGCCCAGTTCACGATATTCAGGACGGTGCCTTCAACGGTGGTCGCCTGCTGCCCTTGAACGGCCTGTCCGAACTGCGGCGAGGTTCCAAGGTTTTGAGCAGTCGCCGCTAGAGGTGCCAGCACGCTCCCAAGAAGAACGAGAGCTAATGCAAACATCAGAGCGGCGCGAAGCCAATTATTTTGTTCGGGACGGTGGATGACAGTGGTGAGTGAAGCGGCGGTCGCATCGGAGCGCCGCCAGAAGGCTGGTGCGATTCTCATGTCTCTATCTCTCCTGGACTCGGGTGCTCGAGGCCTCCGCGTCGAACGAGAGAATCGATCCAAACAAAAACTCGGTCAAATTAGTGTCGAAGCTCTGAAAATTGCCTCAACTACATCTTCAATAGATCGTGCGTTTTGCAAGCCAATTCGGATTGCATGGATTCCTGACAACTCCGCTGGATTGGCTCCGTTGACACGAAAGCGATAAAATCTTCCCGGGGATTGAGTGGACTGGCCGTAAAGCTCTCGCCGGTCCGGGGCTCAGGCAATGGCAACGCTATCGCAATCAAACCCGTATCACTGCGATCAGTGTGGAACTGGTGAGATCGTGGCCGTCCCACTTCTGTACCAGCAGGGCACGCGCACGTTCTCGAGCACCTTAAGTCATGGGACCAGCCAATCCTATTCCGCACAGATAGCGGCACCGCCCCATCCACGGAGCTACATTCGGCCTTTTGTCCTCTGGGGATTTGCTGTCTTTTTCTTCGTATTTTGGGGAGGCGCGGGCCTCAACAAAATACTCGCGGAGCCTAGTAGCAGAGAGAACTTAGTCAATGCAGTGGGTTTGTTTCTGGTTTTGGGCATCGGCTGTCTCGCCGGTCTGATCCTAAATCTCCGTCGAATTGCTCGCTATAACCGCGAAATATATCCGCATCTACATTGGAACTGGGCGCACACCTACGTGTGCCGCCGCTGCGGCAAAATCCGCCTCATTCCCTCATGATGGTCCCTGAAACGCAGCAAGAGATGGCGAGCTGCTAACAATGCCTCGCGTCCATTGCCCGTTCGCGTAGAGGGTTATCGGGATCGCTCATGACTCAGCCTCTTAAGGGGCCTTTAGACTGAAGCTGCCCACACGCGTTCTGGGGCATGCGGGTCTATCTTTGCTCCTCTCAGCAGCAATCAAATCGAAGATTTTGCCCCGTCTGTAAAAGAGCAATTTGCCGGACCATGCTCGAATGCACACCGGGTCATTCGGACCACCTCCTGCTCACTTCGACTAAGGGGAAATCAAGGCATTTTTCTCATGCGAGGATTGGGTAATCCGGAGCGATCCCGCCCCCTGTCAGTTTGTTCTTCAGACAGCCTGTGCGCAACCGGTCTCAGTCAGCCGCGTCATAGCGTAAAAAAAGCCCTGGCGGCAGCCAGGGCTCGGAAACAATCTTTAGGAGCATCTACGGTGTTGCAGACGAGACTTTATGCAGTTCAGCGGAGTTCTTCTCTTGATGCTTGGTAAATACAACGTAGATCTTGGTATCTGAAGGAACGGTCACAACGATGCGGCTATTCGCATTGAGGTTCATGACCTCGGAATCGCCAGCCGTTCCAATATTCTCGGCCAACCGTTCTCGAAGCATGTCGTCTTCGGAAAACGCTGCGCTACTGTTGTTACCAGCTATCTCCGCAAGCACCGAACCCATTCCTGATGCGGCCCGTACTAAGAAGTTCTTGCCGGTATTCTTCCCGGAGACGCTTCCTTTGATGGGTCCAAGGTCGAGACCGAGTCCTATCGCGTCGATCTTCTCACGCTTCTCGTCACGGTTTCCATCCAGCAATCGAATCTCTTCAAACTCCACATTCACGAGACCACTTCGATCGGCTTGTACGAGCTTGCCATAGATTCGCGCACCGGCAGGAACCACAACTCTGTCTCCAATGGCATAGGTATATTCCACGACTGCCACGACCGGCTCCTGGACGGCACTGGAGATTTGCGTTTCAAGCTTCGCCTGTATCCGCATGCCGGGTGTCATCTCCAATACTGGCGCATCATCGTCATCATTGTTGAGCTTCGGAGCCGTCGATGACTGACTCTGAACTTGACTGCGAACAAAGATCAGAGAGGGTTCCTTCAGGGAGTTTTGTTGTTGCGTCTGGACAGCGGGAGTCAATGCAGGTTCCCCGTAAGGCTGAGGTTCCTCCCATCTCTGTTGCGTATCAGCGAAGGATGGAACGCCTCCCAAAGATGCAGCGGCTGGCGGTTTCGCCGCTGTCTGTTTCTGAGAAAACTGCGAGTTTGCCATACTAGCGACCTTACCGTCCGAGGAGCGTGTTCGCCGTATATCTCCCGGCCCGAGCTGCCCGCTGGAGTTATCGGGAGCTGGAGTGTGAACAGTTTCCATCACGGGGGTCACGCTGCCTTTAGGCTGCTGCGACCCCGAATGACTTGCTTGCGTGCCATTCGGGTTCGCAGCGGTCTGTTTTTTCGGGGACTTTCCCACGATCGCAGTAAAGACAAAGAACAACACTGCGACCGCGAGACCCCCTCCAAGAAGAATGAGCTTGTTCTTGCCGATACCCGGAATCCCGGTGATGCCGGCGCGTGTCGCTAAACTGTCGGGTCGTGGAGTTACAACGTCGTCGGTGCCCTCACGCTCGTTCGATTCTGGCGCCGGCGGAACTTGCGTACCGATCCGGTCGGGAGACTCGTCAGTCTGAACGGGTACGCCCCGGCTGCCGTTGGTGTTGTTGTCATGGATGCTCATACTCTGCACGATCCTTTCTATTGGCGGTCTGCCGCGATGGGTGGGGTGAATGGAAGCCGGATCAAGATTGGGCGATCGACCTGATCTGCCTGGGCAATCTGCAGGAACAACTTCTCCGTCGACTGCTTGAAGTTCGGGCGGTCGAACATGACCACGCCATCTGCGCGTCCGCCGGCCTCAAGCCTTGTCACGCTGAGCTTGTAATCGCGGATTTCAAGTTGATCGGACAAGACGCTCTTGCCTTCTTTCTTTTTCTTCTTTTCCGTCTTGCGCCCGGTGATTTGGATTTGCGGAGCGACGATCTCAACTGGCTGATCCGAGCTGTTGTAGACCGAATACGAGACGACCGTCTCGTTGCTCCACTGGCGAATGTCTCCGATCGAGGTCTCAATCTGTTTCCCGTCCCATTTGGTCCACTTGGGAGCATTGAGTTTGGTTTGTTGCTCGAACTCTTGATCGATGGCTGAAGGAATCGCAGACGGGGAGTGGGTGGGGGACACATCCGAAGGGGCGGCTTTCTCATTGACCTTCGGCATTACCGGGACGGCCGCATCGGACATGACCAGAAAGCTTCGAGAGACACGGTACTCGATCAGAAAGTCGACCGGTTGATTGGCGTTGTTAGCACCGGCTCCGTCGCTGATGAGTTCCAACGTCACATGCTGACCGGACTTCGTGGCGATCAGAAGGTTGGACTGCACAGGATCTTTGGTGATGGGTTTGACGTAGACATACTGCGGCTCGCCCTCGTTGTGTTCGGCTTTGAAGGAACTGGGGCTTCCGAGGATGACAGAGGTGATCTCCTCGGGCATGCGAATCGTCGACTCAAACTCAGGTCGGAGATGGAGCGCCGTAACTTGGTTTGGATTGATCGTAATCGTCGCAACGCGTGCGCTTACAGCCGGTCCGGTGGCTCCGAGTCGGAACGGCATCAGCACTGCAATGGGAATGAGCCAACGTAGTTTCATCTTGTTTCTCTCCTTGTTGGCCTCTCGGCCGCTTGTATTCGCATCACGTACTGCCGTCGAACCGCCTCAACATACGCGATGACATCTGGGTTGCGGTAGTTGAGCTGCTTCTGTCCTATCCTGCGATCGCCCGCATAATAGGCCGCAGCTACCAGGCGAAGATCGCCTCGGAACTCCCACATCAACGTGGTCACGTACCGGGTCCCAGCCGCGATATTCTGCTCAACATCGAAGGGCTGGACCGCGCCGTAGCGCCGAGCTGTATCGGGCATCAGTTGCATCAATCCCATCGCTCCCTTGTTCGACAGGGCGCGGGGATTCCAGCGGGATTCCACGTCGATCAATGCCGCGATCAATTCGGGCGGCACCCTGTAGTGGGCGGCATAATGCTGGACACATCGTTCGGCCAAAGTGGACGGAACATCCGCTTTGCAGCGGGAAGGCAGGAAGAGGAGCAACAAAATAAGGAACCGTTTCACGACTCTGGGCCTCCTTCCCGCGCCATCTTCTGGGCGAAACGAGCACCATCATCGAGCAGGCTCTTGAAGCCCTCGCGGAGAAGCAGGTGGCGACGGTCTTTCTCGGTCTTAGCCAGGAACGGCAGCAGGACGTCGCGGTGCTCTTCCGTCACATGATCGGCGCCAAGCAATTGGAGGGCGTTGGCGAAGTCGATCATCTCGGAGACGGACGGCGGCTTTTCGAGCGAATAATTGCGAAAGGAGAGCGCGATGCCGGCCATCTCACGGTGAAACCCTGCGTCAGCGTTAGGCGTGCGACTCGCGATGATCTCCGATTCGCGCTGCGGTGTTGGGTGCTCGACGCGGACGTAAAGACTGCGCCTGCGGATTGGATCACCGAGGCGTCTCTCTTCGTTGCTGGTCAGCACAACGAATGGAATGGTGCGGGCTTCCACTGTTCCAAACTCTGGTATCGACAACTGCCAGGCAGAAAGTATTTCCAGCAACATCGCCTCAAATCCATCGTCCACTTTGTCCAACTCATCAATGAGAAGCACGCAGGGCCGTTCGCACTCAAGAGCACGCATAAGCGGACCTGGGCGAAAGAAGTCACGCCCTTTCAGACTCGCCTGTACGGTCTGCCAGTTCTCGTGTTGACTCTTGGAGAACTCCATATAGAGGCGTTGCAGACCTTCATCGAAGCGGCCGATGGCCTTGTCCTCACTGACACCGCGATAACACTGAAGACGCTCCACATGCGTGTCCGCTGCGGCGGCGACGGACAAGGCAAGTTGGGTCTTGCCTGACCCCGCGGGTCCTTCGAGCAGTAACGGTTTCTTGAGCTTTGCAGCCAGAAAGACCACCTGGACCATCACTGGATCGATGAAGTAGCCCGTTGCCGATAGCTTCGCGGAAAAATCGGTCAACGAGTCAAACATCGATCTCCTCCGCCAGCTCAGCCGAAAGGCCGTTTACTGGGATCGACACCACTACCCGATGTTCCTGGTTCTCCTGTCGCAGAAGAGAGCACGCGTGAACCCAGATGTGCAGGAGTGCCGTGGCCCATAGGGCAGCCAATAGGAGCAACAGCAACTTGCTCCAGATAATTACTGCGAATGCTTTCCAGACCACACCGCCGTAATACGTGACCACGGCCGCATCGAGCACGGTCACAGACACCGCAGTCGCGAGGCACTTCGTTTGTTTTCCCATAGGACACCTCCATCAAACGTGGTGTCAGGATGGGGCGATTCCCAAACTCGGTCAAATTTCCCCGCTAGCAGATTCTCGGCGCGAACACCAAAAAACAAAAAAAAGGGATGGGCTGGCTTAGATTTGACCGAGTTCTGATCCTCTCCTACATATATCCACGCACGACAGCAGTTGACGTACCAAGGCTGATGGAACGATTCGGTGTCGGATCCAGTCCGCTCCTCTCGGAACATCGGCGACTGGATCAGCGGAAGGGGGCTCCACCGCTGAACGCCGCAACTTCAACGAGGAGAAAAGCTTATGCCTGTAATGCACAGAGGGGTCAGCGCATCACCTGAAAAGTTAGAAGCAATAGTGTCAAATGAAACTATTGGAAGGCGGCTCCTGAACGTCGGGGAAGCTGCCCAGTACCTGGGGGTAAGCGTGGACACTCTCCACAAATGGGTCCAGTTACGGGCGATTCCTCACGTCAAGGCCGGTCGTGCGTTGCGTTTCGATTTAGTGGCTCTCAACCGCTATATCGACGAACACACAATCGGAACCATTGGCTAAGGGAGACGTCAGATGTCAGTCACAAAGGTGGAAGAGGGCCTGTATAAGGTCCGCTGGAGAGAGGGAGGCCGAGCCAGGAGCGTACTTGTCCATGGATCGGCGTCCCTTGCAGACAAAGTCGAACGCAAGAAGCTTTCACTTCGAGATGAAAACCGGCATCTCGATGTCAAAAAGCAAATCAACTACCGGATGGACGACCTGATAGATCGCTATTGGGAGCATTACGGAATCAAGAAGAAGTCGGCTGATCGAGAGAAGAGCATTGTCGAGGGCATTCGTTCTTCACTGGGCCGAATGTTCGTACGAGAGGTGGACGGGATGGCTGTGCAGGAGTGGTACGACAATCTGACGGATGTTCGTGAGTTGGCCGTGAACACTGCGGAGCGTCACTTTCACGTCATGCACCACATGATGAGAAAGGCATCCACCATCTGGGCAACCGTGACCGGCCTCGATCGGAATCCAGCCGATCAGGTGGAGGTGGAGCACATCGATGATGCGAGAAAGCGCTACCTTTCTGAGGTGGAGCTTCTTCGACTAAAGGCGGCTCTCGACGAGCGGTTGTACCGGAAGGGCACCAAGGACATCAACCGGACGAACCTTCGTCTGCGTCTGCTGGTCCTGATTGCCGTGGCAACCGGTATGAGGCGTGGGGAGATCTTTCGCCTTGAGTGGGATGACATCCTCTATAGCGAGGGACTGATCGTCGTGCGGGCAAGGCTCAAGAAAGGCAAGATACGCGTTGTGCCGATGCCGCCCGAACTCGCCGAAGAAATTCGACGTTACCCGGCCGTCATGGGGGAAGATCGGATCCTTCCTCCCGAGCCAGGCGCAACCAGTGGGCGTCAGCGTGCGGACAAGAGTTTCCATGAATTGCTCGAGAGAGCAAAGATTCGGGACTTCCGATTCCACGATCTGCGCCACACGTTTGCTTCCTGGTACATGATGTCGGGCGGTGATCTGTACGAACTCTCGAAGCTGCTCGGGCACTCCAATATCAAGATGACGGAGCGTTACGCTGATTTGGCAAGGGCGCACATCGTGAAGACAGGAAACGTCTCACGGGAGCTATGGAGCAAGATGGAACCGCAATCAGAAAGGGGAGAGAGCGACGTTGCGCAAACGAAGATAGGACACCGAGCTTGACCGCGTGGTACGGAGAGGTCCCACGTCGTATCGAGAATGTGTCCTACATGTGTCTTGAACTAATTTGAGCTAAATCTGGTTGCTGCTAATTTCTTTAGAATGTGGTGGCCAGAGACGGGATCGTTCTTTCCACGGGTGTTTCTGTTCTGTAAGTTACAGAAAATAGAATGGCAAAAACTCCAAAAATGCCACCTCTCCCGGCTTGGCGGTACAAAATTGGTACAAAACGATCTCGCTCCGTGTGAAATGCCTAGTTCTGCGGCCGGTCGATTTGCTCCGTGCTCGGTGACTCTGCGGCGGGATCGAACCGCCGCCGCCGGCCTTTTCAGGGCCGCGCGAAAAAAGGACCTAAGGGTGATTACGAGGCGTTTAGCACTGTGTATAAACCGCGGAAGAACCTGTAAGACGTGCTAAACAGGGTGTGAATCGCGGGTGGGACATATGCTCGACCGTCCCTTCTAATGGCATGGGTAGAGACCAGAAAGATCGATGCCGGCAGCCACCACAGGAAATTGCTCCTAGGTTTGAGGCTCTTTCGGTCAGTTGCCCATGCTCAATGGAGCCGTGTTTTCTTATCTGGATGTGGAGCCGCGTGCCTGCTCGGCGGATTACAGCAGAGGGAAATACTGGCGTCGAAGGAATTTAACAACAGTGTTCTTTTACGATTGGCTGACTATGGTGCCGTTCATCCCGTCCGGGAAGAAGCCGCCGGAGGATCGGCCTCTAGCATAAACGATGTTGAGAACCTGCGAGGTGGTTCGCGGGATGCTCAAGCTGTTCTTATCGACGTCGAAGACAGTGGTTGAGGTGGGAGAACGTCATCTGAATGTAACTTACTTGGATTTCGGCAGTGATCAAACCCATCGTATAGGTCGTATCTGCGTGTTCTCCCGCAACATCTTCCGTTGACAGAGCTCAAGGCAAACGATACTGTGGCGTCTACGTCAGCGATAACGTAACGACGCTATGACCAGGAGCCGGCCTTTTGAGAACGATTGTTACTGACAGTCATTTCCTCGTTCCTTTCTGTGTTCTCGTGGCAGGTATAGTCCTGCTCATTGCACTGAAATGAGGGATAGCGAGTGGATTACGGTGGCGGTGTGAAAGCTGCCTACAGTCGGACGGCCTCTATTCACCGCCTCGGTGTGACATGCGGTCTCGTAGCTGGAGTCTGGCTGGGTGCCGCCGAGGCACCGACGAAGCTGGTGAGCACCGGGGTATCACCGTTCGCAGTCTCGCTTTGCATGGTGGCCGGTGTCTTCACGGCGCGCTGGACGTTTCCGACCCTTCTTAAGGGAACCAGCTATGTCTGGATCGATTTGATAAGTAAGAAACATCTGATCGTATGGGCACTACTAGCCGGTGCGCTGTGGGCGGTCGCCAATACCCTGACTGTCTATGCGATTCGCGATGTGGGACTAGCAGTGGCGTTTCCCATGTGGAATGCAAACGCGCTGGTTGGCCTATTCTGGGCCAGAGTTTTATTCCGAGAGCTGGAGGGTGCTGGTCGCAAGGTCGTCTTCCGAGTACTTTCGGGGACTATTGCGATTGTTGGGGCAGCCATCATGCTTGGATTAAGCAGCATGCACGGAGCAGGAGTTCCCCAATCTCAACACTCGGTGCAAGGTATCGTCGCCGCGATTGGCGCTTGTATTATGTGGGGCACCATGTATGTGCCTTATCGTAAGGCGTACTTGAGTGGCATGAACCCGCTCTCGTTTGTGACGGCTTTCACCGTCGGAGAGCTCGCCGCTGTTGCGGTCCTGGCGGTCACTCTGGGAGGCGGGGCTAGCGAAATGAAGTCGCAACTCCAGAATGCACACGCAGTGCTGTTCTGGCTGTTTCTGGGCGGCTTCATCTGGGTCATCGGTGATGTCTTCCAGCAGTTTGCTGCGAAATATCTCGGCATCGGACGAGGCATTCCACTGTCGAACACGAACCAGCTTTGGGGACTTGCTTGGGCTGCGCTCGTCTTTCATGAGCTTGCCAGTGAGGATCGACAACATAAGCTGCTGATGATTGCGGGTTCTATCAGTATGATTTTAGGCGCCGCTCTCATCAGCTCAGCTGCGGCATCTGGCGAAGAGCAAAGCTCGCGGAGTAGAGCGATTTTACGCGAGTGCGAGCGCTACGGGCTCAATTACGACGAGACCTTGTCCGCGATGAATGGTGAGGATTTGAGCAAAGAGGAGCCGCGCAGGTGGTGGGACTATGCTATCGTCATCGTCGCTATATCTATCTTTGCGGCGCTAGCCGTACGGGCACAGGCACCCGCAATTCCGATAAATAAGATATGGGTGGCTGTGCTTGCCGGGTTTCTGCTCCTCAGTCTAATCACCGGTAGCATTAGCCTCTGGTGGACGACACGTTTCTCCTGAAGCTTGAGATCACGGATCAAGCCGCTTACTCAGCGAGAAAGTCTGTACGATAGATAAGGAGGATAGCGACAATGGCCATTCGTCTGAAAGACATTGCAGACGAGTTGGGAGTGTCAGTTGTCACGGTTTCAAAGGTGCTTCGCGGTAAGTCCGACATTAGCGACGATACACGCCGCCGCGTCCTAGGGCGAATGAAGGAGCTGAATTACCGGCCGAATATGTTGGCCCGGGGTTTGGCAAGTGGCCGCACTCACACCGTCGGGCTCGTTGTTCCTGATTTGGTTCATCCGTTTTTTGCCGAGTTCGCAAAGTCTCTCGCTACCGTATTGCGTGATAATCAATATGCTCTGATCTTAGCGTCATCGGAGGAGCTTCCGGAGATTGAGAAAGAAGAGCTCCAAACACTCGCACTGCGTGGAGTCGATGTCCTGCTGTTGGCGTCATGTAGGGCAGGATTGCGACAGCCGACGGACGTCTCAGACGGTTCCGTACCTTGCCTGCTCGTCGATCGGAATTTTCCCAGGACTAGAATGCCGTATGTTGGATCGGATGACGTAAGAGCGGGTGAACTCGCAACAGAGCACCTCGCTGCAATAGGGCGGAAACGTATTGCCCATATCGGGGGGCAAAGCACCAGCCCCTCCATCGACCGGCAACGTGGTTTTGCGAATGCATTAGTTAAGTACGGAAGGACTTTGTCAAATAAGTACGTCATTCGCAATGAACGTATTGAGGAGGGGGGCGATACCGTAGGCTTTCAAGCCATGCAGCAGCTCCTAAGACTGCGGATCAGGCCGGATGCGGTTTTTTGCTATAACGATCTGACGGCCGTCGGAGCCATCGAGGCTGTGCTGCAAGCCGGACTTCGAGTGCCGGAGGACATCGCGCTAATCGGATGCGGGAACTTTCGCTATGCTGGCTATCTTCGCGTTCCTCTCAGCTCCATAGACCAGAGCACCATGGAGCTTGGCCGAATTGCAGGAGAGATGGCGCTAGAATTGAGCCATAAACTATTGTCTGCACCACGCTCGATCCTGTTACAGCCATCTCTTGTCGTTCGCGAGTCCACCAAAGGTCGCTAAAGGCGAAGGTCTTGTTCTTTTTATTCTGAAGCATATCCACTCCTTCCGGATTTGTCTTGTCTGACGTGAGGTTATAATTTATCGTTAGCGCTAACGTACTCCGGCAGGATGATAGTCGCCATAAAGGAGAAGCACAATGACAACCGCGACCGAACACGTAGATCACGCCCCGCTGAGCGCTGACATGGACGAATGGGATGAGTTCCTGAAAGGTCGCTATAAGGAGGGCAAATCGGAAAAGGATTTTCGCGACTACGACGCTGAAGCAAATCCTGGCATAGTGAGCTTCTACAAGTTGAACCATGAGAGACAGACTCTGAGCTTTGTCATGCAGAAGGAAAAGCAGTACTTTGGTCTCGATAAGGGTAAGAAGTCCATATGGAATGCAGCAGAATTTCTCAACACGCTGGTTGACGAGAGTGATCCCGACACCGACCTGACACAAATAGAGCACCTCCTGCAAACCTCCGAAGCTATCCGAGCGGACGGTCATCCCTCCTGGTTTGTGCTTGCCGGCTTCGTGCACGACCTAGGCAAGGTACTGTGTCTCTGGGGCGAGCCGCAGTGGGCTGTTGTGGGCGATACATTTCCGGTCGGTTGTGCATATTCAGAGCACATTGTTTTCCCGCAGTTCTACGCGCAAAACCCCGATCTGCATCATCCTGTCTACTCAACGAAATATGGCATTTATGAGCCGAACTGTGGGCTCGACAAAGTTCATTTATCCTTTGGGCACGATAGCTATATCTATGAGGTAATGAAGAGCTATTTGCCGGAAGAAGCTCTTTACATGCTGCGCTATCACTCTTTCTATCCAGCGCACAAACACGGCGCTTATCGTCACTTGATGAACGGTCATGACCTGGAGATGTTCCGGTTTGTCAATGAGTTTAATCGGTATGACCTCTACTCAAAAGGATACGTGAGACCGAATATTAAGGAATTGAAGCCTTACTACGTCGATCTCTTCGGAGAGTTCTTTCCAGAAACAATAGCCTGGTAGAAGCAACGACGTGAACCCGAGTTGCGCGAAAAGGTGACCTCTTGTTCTTCTTGGCGATTAAATGCAGGATTGCCGAGCTACAACAATTGCTTCTTTGGGAAGCATTATTCCGCTCTATATAACGGCTTACGAATATGACTTGGTATTCTCCGCACTTTAGTTACGTCCGCCAATGACTCACAAGGCAAGCTTTGAACGTTCGCATTACCGAGTTATCGCCTCTTGAAAGTATGGAACTAAGAAATGTTAACGTGCGCTCAGGTCAGATCCTCACAACCTTGTATATCTACGGAAAAACCCATCATCATCGCCGCCTGCGCCTCGAGCCGCCTGCTTAAGGAAATGTTCTAAGTTTGCCCTCATTACTATATGAGGCTGCAACGTAATTCGATCCAGCAGGCTTGCTTCATCGTGCAGCAACCTATACATACTACGCAAGGCAAGTTCCCCTTGGACCTTAGGACGCTGGTATAAAGTTGCCGCCACAGCCCCCGATCGTAAGTGTGGAAGTAGTTTTGGATATACATCTGTCGTAACCAAGGTAATCTCCCCCAGCAGCTTACGTAATTTAAGAGCTCGGATCACGGGAAGTGAGTTAACCGTGCTCACATAATACGCGACGAGATCATGGTATCGGTCAACAATTGCTAGAGTTTTCGTATACGCATCATCATAACTCTCGTGCGTCTGAATTGCAGGTAGCACTTCAAGCTCGTAGAATAGCGTCTCAATAGTCTTCTTGAAGCTAAGCACCTTTTCTCTATGCTCCCACGTGTGAAGGTCTCCAGTCTCAACCACGATTTTCCCCTTTTTCTTGAGGAAGTTGCCAATAAGGCCGGCGGCCAGAGCACCGCTTGCTGCGGGATCGATAGAAATGGTTCCGATTCTGGCCGGTAGCGGCGATCCGGCAACAACCGAAACAACTTGAATATTCTTGCGAAGGGCTCTACGTATCTGGGCTTGTGCGCGTGCCGGATCGCTGAATACCGCGATGATGCCATCTACATTGGAGTCTAGCGCGTTCTCAAATGTCTCCAGTTCTTCTACACCCAGTCTAGGAAAATATCGAAATTCAACATCCATTGCAAATCTTGCAAGTGCCTCATGTTCCGCCCTTATTCCGTTCCGAACCTCGTCATAGAAATCTTTAGTTGTTTCTGGAAGGTTTACAGAAACACGCAAGCGACGCTTTGAAGCTAGAAGCCTCGCGGCCAGGTTCGGCTGATAGCCCATTGACTTAGCGGCATCAAGCACGCGTTGTTTAGTGGCGGGATCAATGCGCGACCGGTTATGTAGCGCACGATCTACAGTACCGATCGATACACCAAGCGCTTCCGCTATATCACTCAACCTAATCATCATTAGCTAGCATGCAACGTAATACTCGCCTTTATACCAGTTATACCGCGACCTCGGGACAAGTAAGTGACCGACAGGGAGTGCCGGACTATCGCCTGTGCTCCTGGTGATTCTTGTATCGCGTCGACCGTACAACTCCAGAACACAGCACAAGGATGGTCGCACACACGTTAGATCTGCTGCACGTACTCCATCATTCGCCAGCGCCATAGGCTTCACGGTTACTCCGCGACCAATGCGTTGTCTCACTCGAAGCTAGTTCCGTCGGCAGCTAGACGTTCCATGCACGAGACTCACGATTTACCCCTTGACAAATATCGACACTCGCCAATATAGTTCTCCTGCTACGGCGTTAGCGCTAACGCAAAGGCCAAGAGCGGTTCTTCCCATTGTTCTGGCTAGCCGGATCTGGAGGGCAGCATGTTTGTTTCTACGAGGTCTCGTCTGTGGATCGGCTCTTTAGTCATATTGCCGATGTTCTTCCTTTCTCTCGCCACCGCCCAGGTAAAGACCGCTGATATTGTCGGTATTGTCACTGACAACACTGGAGCAGTAATCCCCAACGCAAAGGTGATAGCCCGCAATGTCGGCACAAACGGGGAGCGTACCACGCAGACAGATAGCGCCGGCGGATATCTGTTCACGTTACTGCCTGCGGCCAGTTACGTAGTCACTGCGGAGATGAACGGCTTCAAGACAGAAGTGGTACAAAACATAACACTTGCTGTTGGCGACCGACTGAAGCTTGACTTGCATCTGACCACAGGCGCGACTCAAGAAACGGTTAATGTCACTGCGGAGGAGCTGGGCTTACAGACCCAAACCTCTAACCTGCAGAGCGTAATCGGCGAAAAGGCCGTGCAGGACCTACCAGTGAACAATAGGAATTTCGCCACATTGGCGCAATTATCTGTGGGGGCCAACAACTCAACCCAGGGATTTGGAGGAGGCACGGGTCCCGATGATCGCCGCACGACCTCAACAGTTCAAGTGAATGGACAATGGCCCTGGGCCAACAACTTCCAGATCGATGGGCAGAACAATAATGAACGATTCATTGGCACAACAATAGTCAAACCATCAGTCGAGGCGATCCAGGAGATGCAGATTGTAACAAATCTATACCCGGCCGAATTAGGTAGGACCGCCGGGGCCGTCATCAATCTCATTACCAAGTCGGGAACAAACCAGCTGCACGGATCTCTTTACGAGTACTTTCGCAATGACATCTTCGATACACCCGACGTGCTCACAAAAAAGGCAAGTCCATACAAGCAAAATCAATTCGGCGGTAGTTTGGGAGGACCAATCATCAGAGATCGTACCTTCTTCTTTGGGGATTATGAGGGCTACCGTAACCGACAAGGACTCGTATATTTAGAATCAGTGCCCACAGATAAGATGCATGTTGGGGACTTCTCAGATCTTCTATTGCCAGAGAACGGCGGCATCCAAATCAAGGACCCTGTCACCTCTGCGCTCTATCCTGGAAACATCATTCCCGCAAATCCAGGACCAGGTCAGACTGGAATAGACCCAGTGGGCCAGAATCTCATGAATTATTATCCGCGTTCCACTAGTGCCGATCGGTCTTTGGCTTCAAACAACTATGTAAGCAGTCCTTCTCAAAGCCTGAACACAGATACATTTGATGTGAAAATAGATCATAAGTTTTCTGACCGGAACCTGGTGTTTGGGCGGTACTCATTTGAGAATGTCAATTCGTTCTTGCCTGGAGCCTACCCAGCTGGTAATGGTATCTTCGGAGGAACGTCGATCCAGCGCACGCAAGGTGCACAAATAAACTATGATCACGTGTTTGGACCTAGTTGGGTCACAGAACTGCGTGCTGGTTATGATCGGTATAAGATTGCGAGCTATTCCTTCAACTATGGCGTAGATTTGTCGCAAGAAGCAGGGCTCACAGGATCGAATTACGATCTATTAAGCTCCGGGCTTGCACTGTTTCAGGTTAACGGCGAGAGCAACCTGGGCGGCAACATGTATGAACCGGAGTTAAATACGAATAATATCTATCAGGTCGGCGGAAGCGCTACCCATGCCGCAGGATTGCACAGCATTAAAGTTGGAGGTGAGATTCGCAGAATACAAGTGGGTCAATTTCAGAGCCCTTATGCATCCGGCGCATTCAGCTTTGTAGGCCTAAGGAGACTCTGCGCAGGCGGCTAATTTGACGTTATCGGTGAACGGCTTGAGTCGGCCGCCAGTTTGTTGCGATACTGCCGTTCTTTAGTTGGGTTTTGGGCGGGGTGTGCGCTGTGTTGAAGACTCGTTGCCTGTTTTCGGGCGCTATACGGCCAGCGTTGCCAGGTGCTTGCGGTGGAGGTAGAGGTTGATGAGGGCGAAGTTAGTGC